>Ga0209795_10000217_pt1 | contig 51272 bp, 35 predicted proteins | sample AgamicOrMarz_FD_187166 | JGI IMG/M metagenome (GOLD analysis project Ga0209795, IMG submission 187166) | Agave microbial communities from Guanajuato, Mexico - Or.Ma.rz (SPAdes) (version 2) | ecosystem: Host-associated > Plants > Phyllosphere > Phylloplane/Leaf | place: Guanajuato, Mexico...
CTTGCAGGGCGCGGTTTTTCTGCGCGGTGCTGGCACGGCCGATGATGCGCGACGCTTCGCGGGCGGCGCGACCCAGGCGGGTCATGTAGTCAAGAACGGACTCAGTCATGGTCTGTGTGGTCTTGGCAAAGAGGAAAGCGGCAGATTATAGCTGTCGTAACCCTCGACTAACAGCAGCACCGACAGTCTGGCTGCACGCGAGTGACCGATGGGGCATTGAAATGGCCGTAAACCGGTCAATTGGAGTCCCTTGTGGCGAGGGAGCTTGCTGTGGCGAGGGGATTTATCCCCGCTGGGCTGCGGAGCGGCCCCAAATGTAAAGATGTGGTGGGTCAGGTGGCTGCTGTCGCTTTTGTTGGGCTGCTTCGCACCCCAGCGGGGATAAATCCCCTCGCCACAGAACGCTCACCCATCACAGCAAGCGCTCTGCCCAAAAAACGCGCAACCTTTCAAGAAGCCCACCAGTCATAACGGCAAGTGTTCAGCCGTGATTAAGTTTTCCATTGCTATGATCGCGCTTCCTTTGGCCTCACTTCGTTTATCGACATGACCGATCTGCCTCGACCGCCAATCGCCCTGCCCCACTCGTTCTTCGATCGCGATGCCCAGGTGCTTGCGCAGGACCTGCTGGGCAAAGTCATTCGCCACAAGGTCGGTGACCTGTGGCTCAGCGTCCGGATCATCGAGACCGAGGCGTATTACTTCGCCGAGAAAGGCAGCCACGCCTCCCTCGGCTACACGGAAAAACGTAAGGCTTTGTTTCTGGATGGCGGGCACATCTATATGTACTACGCCCGAGGCGGCGATTCGCTGAACTTCAGTGCCCAGGGCCCTGGCAATGCGGTGCTGATCAAATCGGCGTATCCGTGGGTCGACGGGATTTCCGGCCCGGCCAGCCTGGCGCAGATGCTGCTGAACAACCCCGACGCCCAAGGCCGTCCGCGCACCCCGCAAAAGCTCTGCGCCGGCCAGACCCTGCTGTGCAAAGCCCTGGGATTGAAAGTGCCCGAATGGGACGCCAAGCGCTTCGACCCCGAGCGACTGTTGGTGGAAGACGTGGGCGTGCCGACAGTCAACGTGATCCAGACCACCCGCCTGGGCATCCCCCTGGGGCGCGACGAACACCTGCCCTACCGCTTCGTCGACGCCGCCTACGCACCCTGGTGCACCCGCAACCCGCTGCGACGGGGGCAGGTCGAAGGCCGTGACTATTTTTTGCTGCCCTGATAACACCGCCACCCTCTGTGGGAGCGGGCTTGCTCGCGAAGGCGTCGGGTCAGCAGAATTGATGGTGACTGACACACCGCTATCGCGAGCAAGCTCGCTCCCACAATGGGTATTGGATGACCGTGGATTTCCGTTCACCTCCAAACCCTGTGGGAGCGAGCTTGCTCGCGATAGCGTCGGGCCAGCAAAGTTGATGGTGGCTGACACACCGTTATCGCGAGCAGGCTCGCTCCCACAATGGATCTTGGATGACCATGGATTTTCGTTCACCTCCGAACCCTGTGGGAGCGAGCTTGCTCGCGATAGCGTCGGGCCAGCAAAATTGACGGCTGATACACCGCCATCGTCGGATCGCCGCCCGGAGCAAGCTCGCTCCCACAAAGGGCTTGGTGTCGCGACCTGATGTAGCCGATGAATAATCAATGGAGTTGTCTTTATGGGCCCATGGCTCGATAGCATCACCGCTTGGCTGACCGTCAACCCGCAATGGCTGGCGATGGCGGTGTTCATTGTCGCTTGCGTGGAGTGCCTGGCCATCGCCGGGCTGATCGTGCCGGGCACCGTGTTGCTGTTTGCCATAACGGTGCTGGCCGGCAGTGGTGCGCTGCCGTTGGGCGAGACGTTGCTGCTGGGCCTGCTCGGTGGCCTGCTCGGGGACGTGGCGTCGTACTTTTTGGGCCGGCATTTCCACCAGAACATCCGGCGTCTGCCGGGGCTGCGGCATCACCCGGAATGGATGAGCGCGGCGGAAAGTTACTTCCAACGCTACGGCATCGCCAGCCTGTTGGTAGGCCGCTTCATCGGCCCGCTGCGCCCCATGTTGCCGATGGTCGCCGGGATGTGCGACATGCCGTTCCCGCGCTTCGCCGCCGTCAGTGTGCTGGCCGCGTCCGGCTGGACCGTCGCGTACCTGCTGCCGGGCTGGGCCACCGGAGCGGCGTTCCGCCTGCCGCTGCCCGAGGGTTTCTGGCCCCAGGCCGGCATCGTCCTCGGCAGCATCGCGGTGATGATCGGGTTGAGCGTCAACAGCAGCATGCGCCGGCATCGGCACGCCGCCGCATACATTGCCGGGCTGGGTCTGTTGATCCTGATCGGCCTGTTCCTCGGGTTCAGCCACCTGTCCGCCTTTGACCAAGGCCTGATGACCCTGGTCCAGGAACATCGCACCCCGGTGCTGGACGAAATCGCCGTGACCTTCACCCTGATCGGTGAATTCCGCAACATGCTGATCTTCAGCTGCCTGCTGACCGGTCTGCTGTTGCTGGCCCGCCAATGGCGGCAGGCGATCTTCGCCGGGGGCACGATGTTGTTCACCTCCCTGGCCAACACCGGCAGCAAACACTTCTTCGCCCGCGTGCGCCCGGAAATCCTCACCGATCCGCTGACCAGCTACAGCATGCCCAGCGGCCATGCCTCCGGCGCATTCGCCCTGTTCCTGAGCCTGGCGATCCTGGCCGGACGCGGACAACCGCCCCGCCTGCGCCTGACCTGGCTACTGCTGGGCTGCCTGCCGGCCTTGGCGATTGCCTTGTCGCGGGTCTATCTGGGGGCGCATTGGCCGAGCGATGTGGTCGCCGGCGCCATGCTCGCCGCCTGCATCTGCGCCGCGATGCTGTGGCTGAGCCAACGCCCGGCTCCGCTGCCGGCCATGCCGCCGAAAATCTGGTGGCTGATCCTGCCGGCGCTGGTGGCGGCGTTCAGTTTCTTTGCGTTGCGGCATCTGCCGCATGGGATGTTGAGGTATGCCTATTGAGCACGGACTCATAAACACTGAAAGCCCCCTGTGGGAGCGAGCCTGCTCGCGATAGCGGTGGTTCAGTTGGCGGTGATGGTGACTGTGCCGGCGCTATCGCGAGCAGGCTCGCTCCCACAGGGTTCGGTGGTTGCCCAATGGTTTCAGGCAAACAACTCGCCCTGCAACTCATCGAGCAACGCCTGGATCGCATCCAACCGCTGCTGCGGGTCATCCAGTTGCAGCAGGTCGATCTTGTCCAGTTCATTGAATGGCAGCAGATAAGCCAGTTGGTTGGCCAGCGACTGCTGCCCAGTCGCCTCGGTGCCCATGTTCAGTGCCTCGACCATCGGGTGTTCGGCCAGGGCCTTGAGCAGCGCCACCAGATCGGCGTCTTCATCCTGGAGCGGTTGCTCCGGCTCGTCTTCCAGCCATTCCACTTCGGCGACCGTCAATTGGTCGGTCTGGACGCTGCTGCTGTGCACGAGAAACCGCCGCCCGCCCTGCACCCGAATGCCCAAGAGCCCGTTTTCCTGCTGGGAGAAATCGGTGATCAGCGCTTCACAGCCGACCCGCGCATAGCCGTTCGGCGCGATGCCGACCTCCTCGCCATCGAGGATGCAGACCACGCCGAAGCCTTCGCCTTTTTTCATGCAGCGCCCGATCATGTCGAGATAACGCGCCTCGAAAATCTGCAAATCCAAGATGCAACCGGGGAACAGTACGGTGTTCAACGGGAAAAGCGGCAAGCTCATAACCAGTTCCTTAAACCGTCATTGACACCACTAGCGGTAGCAACACCGCCGTGGCCACGCCCATCAGACTCATCGCCAGCGCCGCGAAGGCGCCGGACTCCTCGCTTTCCTGCAACGCCACCGAGGTGCCCACGGCGTGGGCCGTCAGGCCCAGCGCCATGCCCCGGGCTTCGGGACTGCGTACGCCCAACCCGGTCAGGATGCTCGGCCCCAGAATCGCCCCGAGCACGCCGGTGATCAACACGAACACCGCCGCCATGGCCGCCACGCCGCCGATCTGCTCGGCCACCAGCATGGCGATCGGCGAAGTCACGGATTTCGGCGCCATGGTCATCAGAATCATGTGGTCGGCGCCAAACGCCCAGCCCAGCACTACCGCAGAACCCGTGGCGAACACCCCGCCTATCACCAGCGTAGTAAAAATCGGCCAGAACAATTGCCGGATCCGTCGCAGGTTCAGGTACAGCGGCACCGCCAGGGCCACTGTGGCCGGGCCCAGGAGAATACTGAGGATTTCGGTGCTCTTGCGATATTCCGCGTAACTGATACCGCAACTGACCAACACGCCGATCAGCAACACCATCGACATCAGCACCGGTTGCAGGAACACCCAACGGGTCTTTTCGAACGCCGCCAGCACCAGTTGATACGCGCCCAGGGTAATCCCGATGCCGAACAGCGGGTGGTGGATCACCGAACCCCAGGCGCCCTGCCAGTCGAACATCATGGCGCGTCCTCCGCAGCCTGGGCATGGCGCCGGGCCAGGCGCTGCATCAGCACGCCGGTGAAGGCCATGGACAATACCAGCGACAGCACCAGCGCGCCGACGATGGCCCAGAAGTCGGCGGCAATCGCCCGTGCATAAACCATCACCCCGACCGCCGGCGGCACCAGCAGCAACGGCAGGTAACGCAGCAGGCTGCCGGCGGCCAGGCTCAGGGGTTCGGCGACTTCGCCGCGCATGATCAGGTAACCCAGCAACAGCAGCAGGCCGACGATGGGCCCGGGCAACACCGGCAGGAACAAGTGATTGATCGCAGTCCCCAGCAATTGGAACAGCACCAGCCAGGTCAGGCCCCGTAGCAACATCCGCTCTCTCCCCTGCAACACCTGTTCATTGAATGCGCCCGCATTATAAGCACGCCCGCGCTATGGTTCGGCATTCGTAAAAAGCATGGTCGATGACCTTCGTTGTTCGCCATGTTGATCTACAGTGGTTCTCCGGGGGCCGAGGCCGCCGTTTCCAAAAAGACAAAACCGATGAACCAAGGAGAGTCTCAATGCCCTATGTTCCCGTTGCAGCGCTCAAAGACTATGTCGGCAAGGAACTCGGATGTTCCGACTGGCTCACCATCGATCAGGAACGCATCAACCTGTTCGCCGAGGCCACCGGCGACTTTCAGTTCATCCACGTCGATCCGGTCAAGGCTGCACAGACACCCTTCGGCAGCACCATCGCCCACGGGTTCCTGTCGCTGTCGCTGATGCCCAAGCTGATGGAAGACATCCTGATCCTGCCCGAGGGCGTGAAGATGGTGGTCAACTACGGGCTGGACAGCGTGCGCTTCATCCAGCCGGTGAAGGTCGACTCCAAGGTCCGGCTCAAGGTCGAACTGGTGGACGTCACCGAGAAGAAACCCGGTCAGTGGCTGCTCAAGGCCACCGCCACCCTGGAAATCGAAGGTTCGGAAAAACCGGCCTACATCGCCGAGCCGCTGTCGCTCTGCTTCGTGTAAACCTGTTGCGGTGGCGAAACCGCTCGGGCAGTTTCGCATCGCTTCTCTATATCCAGAAGGCTCCGCTGCGGCATACTCGTGGCCTGATTACCTGGATCCCGTTATGCGCTTACTCGTTCCCCTGACCCTGACCCTGTTGCTCACCGCCTGCGGCGACGGCGAATCGCCGCTGCCTCCCGACGCTCGCCTGCCCGACGGCGGACGCTATCGCGGTGAGCTGGTGGACGGCTTGCTGCAAGGCCAGGGGCGTATCGATTACCCCAATGGCAGCTGGTATTCCGGGCAGTTCGACAAGGGCCAGTGGCACGGCACCGGGGAATGGCATGGGAGCAATGGCGAGGTCTATCGCGGCCAATTCCAGCAGGGCCTGTTCCATGGCCAGGGCAGCCTGAGCACGCCGACCAGCAGCTACACCGGCGGTTTCAAGCAAGGCCGGCGGGACGGCGAAGGCACGCTCAAGGAAAACGGCGTGACCTACCGCGGCGAGTTCAAGGCCGACCGGTATTCGGGCCTCGGGCGCCTGGAACTTGCCGATGGCAGCCAGTACCAGGGCCCGTTCGTCAACGGCAAGCCCAACGGCGAGGGCCAGCGCTTCGATGCCGCCGGCAACCAGTTCACCGGGCATTTCGTCGATGGACAGCTGCAGGGCAAAGGCACCTTCAACAGCGCCGAGGGCGATGTCTATGTCGGCGGCTTCAAGGACAACCAGCTCAACGGTCGTGGTCGCTACGAAAATGCCGACGGCGATGTCTGGATCGGCCAATTCAAGGATGGCGCCCTCACCGGCAAGGGCGAGTTGACCGGCGCCGATGGCAGCCACTACCTCGGCCAGTTCAATGAATGGCGCTTCACCGGCCAGGGGCGCCTGAACCTGCCCGACGGCAGTTTCTACATCGGCGGTTTCGAAAACGACGCTTATAACGGGCGCGGCACCCTGGTGCTGACCGACGGCACCGTGCAGGACGGCACCTGGGCCAACGGCCAGCGGGTACGCGATGCGGACGGCCGGCTGCTGCCGGACGTGCTGGAACTCGGCCTGCTGGCCCAGGGCCGGTTGCTGGACGAAGCCCTCGCCAATATCCCGGCCTCAACGCCTGCCGTGGAGCTGTACAGCCTGACCCTGGGCGGCGACGGCAAGCAGAGCGTGTTCCTGCGCGAATCCGACTATGTTGCCAACATGCTCGCCAGTCGTTTCGGCGCGTTCGGCCAGATTCGCCTGGTGAACCACCGCGATCACCTCGGCGACCGGCCCATGGCCAGCCGCGAAACCCTGCGCCGCGCCGTCGCCACCCTGGCCGAACGCAGCGGCCCGGAAGACCTGGTGTTCATCTACCTGACCAGCCATGGCACCAGCGAGCACGAACTGGTGCTCGACCAGCCGCGCATGGAACTGGCCGACCTGCCCGCCGATGAACTGGCTGCGGTCCTGGCGCCGCTGAAGAATCGCGACAAGATCGTGGTGATCTCGGCTTGCTACTCCGGCGGTTTCATCCCGGCACTCAAAGATGAACGCACCTTGATCATGACCGCCTCGCGGGCCGACCGGGTGTCGTTCGGTTGCTCCGAAGAAGCCAACTTCACCTACTTCGGCGATGCGCTGTTTGCCCAGGCGCTGAACCAGACCGACGACTTGGAGCAAGCCTTCAAGCGGGCCAAGGCCACCGTGGCCGAACGGGAACAGGCGGACAATTTCGAAGCCTCCGAACCGCAGATCTGGGCGCCCAGGACCGTGGTTTCCCATTGGCAACTGCTGCGCAAACTCCAGGCGCGAAAAGCGTTGCAAAGTGCTGCATTGAACGACGGGGCCACAAAGAGCAACTAAGCTGATGCGTATCAAAGGGGAAACACTATGTACTTGACGCCTCAGCATGTTTTGCTCGCCGGTGCGACCGGACTGACCGGGGAACACCTGTTGGACCGGTTGCTCAATGAACCCACCATCACCCGCGTCCTGGCACCTTCACGCCGACCATTGGCCAAGCATCCACACCTGGAAAACCCGGTTGGGGAACCGGCCCAGGTCCTGCCGCAACTCAGTGGCCGAGTCGACCTGGCCTTTTGCTGCCTGGGGACGACCATCAAGAAGGCCGGTTCCGAACAAGCCTTTCGCGCCGTGGACCTGGACTTGGTCGTGGCCTTTGCCAAGCGCGCCCGGGAACTGGGGGCGCGGCACCTGATCGTCATCAGCGCCCTGGGGGCGGACGCGAAGTCGTCGATCTTCTACAACCGGGTCAAGGGCGAGATGGAGGCGGCGCTGAAAAACCAGGGCTGGCCACAACTGACCATCTGCCGTCCTTCCCTGCTGCTGGGCGATCGCGTCGAACCGCGCCTGGCCGAGCAACTGGCCGGGCCCTTGTCGAAACTGATCCCCGGCAAATACCACGGCATCGAAGCCTGCCAACTGGCCCGCGCCATGTGGCGTCTGGCGTTGGAAGAGCAAGATGGGGTGCGGGTGGTGGAGTCGGATGAGTTGCGTAAGTTGGGGAAATAGAAGTCGCCTGATCGGACGCCTTCGCGAGCAAGCGCACAGTTGATCGAGTGTCTCCGGGATAAACGCAGTCCCCTGTGGGAGCGAGCCTGCTCGCGATAGGCCCACCACCCATCCCCAACCAAACACAGCCCCTGTGGCGAGGGAGCTTGCTCCCGCTGGGCTGCGAAGCAGCCCCTGGATCTCACTGAGCCCAGAAGGCGACTGCTGCGCAGTTGAGCGGGAGCAAGCTCCCTCGCCACAGGATGCTCTTCACATCCCAAGTCCAACCTCATTGCGCAGGCTCAGTTACATCCCGCCAGTCGCCTGAAACCCCACCCCCATCGCCGTGAACAACGACAACGGCAACAACAAGGTGTCGAGCAACGCACTGCCCGGCAGATCAACCCCGGGATAGCTCGGTGCCTCAGCGCCGAAGCGGTCCTTGGCGCAGCAGCCGCCATTGAGGGCGTAGAGGTCCAGGCGCGTCCCGGCGTACACCACCGGCGCGCCGGGCTTGGCGGCGTCGAGGGTGCGGGCGGTGGCGCAGCCGGTCAGTTGCAGCGCCAGCATCACCATCAGCAGCTTATTCATCGCTGCTCAAATGATGCTCGCCCCAGCGCGGCAGCATGTCCTGGGGGATGTTCAGCAGATTGAGAATCCGCGCCACCACGAAATCGATCAGGTCATCGATGGTCTGCGGCTGGTGATAGAACCCCGGCGAGGCCGGTAGGATGGTCACGCCCATGTTCGACAACTTGAGCATGTGCTCCAGATGAATGCTCGAATACGGCGCTTCCCGCGGCACCAGGATCAACTGCCGACGCTCCTTGAGCGTGACGTCCGCCGCCCGCTCGATCAGGTTGTTGCAGGCGCCGGTAGCGATCGCCGACAGCGTCCCTGTGGAACACGGCACCACCACCATCGCCGCCGGGGCGCCGGAGCCCGAGGCCACCGGCGACATCCAGTCTTCCTTGCCATACACCCGGATCTGCCCCGCCGCCGCTCCCGTGTACTCGGTCAGGAACGCCTGCATCATCTGGGTCTTGGGCGGCAGAGTCACGTCGGTTTCCGTCGCCATCACCAGTTGCGCCGCCTTGGAGATCAGGAAGTGCACCTCGCGGTCTTCCCGCACCAGACAATCGAGCAGGCGCAAGCCGTACTGGGCGCCGGACGCACCGGTCATCGCCAGGGTGATGCGTTCCGGACCGTTGCTCATCGCAGCGCCTCGGCCAGTTTGCCGTGCAGCCCGCCGAAGCCGCCGTTGCTCATGATCACCACGTGGGTACCGGGTTGGGCCTGGCTCTTCACGCGCTCAATGATGCCTTCCAGCGAATCGCTGACAATCGCCGGCACGCTGCACAACGCGGCGGTGGCGCCCAGGTCCCAGCCAAGGTTGGCCGGTGCGTACCAGATCACCTGATCGGCATCCACCACGCTTTCCGGGAGGCCATCGCGGTGGGCGCCGAGCTTCATGGAGTTGGAACGCGGCTCGATGATGGCAATCAGCGGCGCGTCGCCGATGCGCTTGCGCAAGCCGTCAAGGGTGGTGGCGATGGCGGTCGGGTGGTGGGCGAAGTCATCATAAATGGTAATGCCGTGCACTTCGGCGACCTTTTCCATGCGGCGCTTGACGCTCTTGAACTCGCTCAACGCCGCGATGCCCATGGACGGCACCACGCCGACATGCCGGGCCGCCGCCAGGGTTGCCAGGGCGTTGGCGACGTTGTGCTGGCCGGTCAGTTCCCACTCGACCACGCCTTGGGAAACGCCCTCGAACATCACCTCGAACTGCGAACCGTCGTCCTTGAGCAACTTCACCTGCCATTGCCCACCCGCGCCGGTCGTTTGCACCGGAGTCCAGCAGCCCATCTCGATCACCCGCTGCAACGCAGGCTCGGTGGTCGGGTGAATCACCAGGCCTTCGCTGGGGATGGTCCGGACGAAATGATGGAATTGCCGCTCGATCGACGGAAGATCGGGGAAGATGTCGGCGTGATCGTATTCAAGATTGTTCAAAATAGCGGTGCGCGGGCGATAGTGGACAAATTTCGAGCGCTTATCGAAAAACGCGCTGTCGTACTCATCGGCCTCGATCACGAAAAACGGCGTGCCACCCAGACGCGCCGACACCGAGAAATTCTGCGGCACACCGCCGATCAAGAAGCCCGGACTCATGCCGGCGTGCTCAAGCACCCAGGCGAGCATGCTGCTGGTGGTGGTCTTGCCGTGGGTGCCGGCCACAGCCAGGACCCAACGACCCTGCAACACGTGATCGGCCAGCCACTGCGGCCCGGACACATAGGGCAAGCCCTTGTTCAGCACATACTCCACCGCCGGATTGCCGCGGGACATGGCGTTGCCGATCACCACCAGGTCCGGCGCCGGATCGAGCTGCGCCGGGTCATAGCCCTGGGTCAGCTCGATGCCCTGGGCCTCCAGCTGAGTGCTCATCGGCGGGTAGACGTTGGCGTCGGAGCCAGTCACGTGATGGCCCAGCTCCTTGGCCAGGACCGCCATCGAACCCATGAAAGTGCCGCAAATACCGAGAATATGGATGTGCATAGTCGACCTCGTAAAACATGGCCGCAGGTTAGCGTAGGGAGGGGGAAATCGCACCTTTTGTATTTGGGGTTGGCTGCTGTTCACAGACCGATGGACACCCCCGAACCCTGTGGGAGCGAGCCTGCTCGCGATAGCGGCGGAACAGCCGACATTGATGCAAGCTGACTCACCGCTATCGCGAGCAGGCTCGCTCCCACAGGGGGGCTCTTCCACAGTGGTTCTCTAGTGGCCGTGGGACCGGGGTTCAGCGAGCAATCGCATGCTTGCGCAGCTTCCGGTAGAGGGTATTACGGCTGATCCCCAACTGCTCCGCCGTGTTGGTCATATGCCAGCGCGTCTGCTCCAACACATTGAGCAGCGCCAGCCGCTCGGCATTTTCCAGCGGATGCTCGGGTGGCGGGGTGTCCTGCACCGGTGGCCGCGCCTGCCGGATCATCGCCGGCAGATCCTCTACCCCAATCCGCCCGCCCTCGCACAACGCCGCGAGGGTGCGCAGCACATTGCGCAGTTGCCGGACGTTGCCCGGCCAATCGAAAGCCAGCAGTGCCTGGCGCGCCGGTTCATCCAGGGTCACGGTTTCGGTGCCGCTCTCTTCGGCCAGCAGAAAGTCCAGCAACTGGGATCGGTCACTGCGCTCGCGCAGCGCCGGCAGGGCGATTTCCAGGCCGTTGAGCCGGTAATACAAATCTTCGCGGAAGCTGCCGTCCTGCACTCGCTCAAGCAACTGGCGGTGGGTGGCGCTGATGATGCGCACGTTGACCGCCTCGGGCTCGCCGCCGATGGGCACCACCTGGCGGTCTTCCAGCACCCGCAGTAAACGGGTCTGCAAGGCCAGAGGCATGTCGCCGATCTCATCGAGGAACAGCGTGCCGCCATCGGCCTGTTGCAGCTTGCCGCGCATGCCCTCCTTGCGGGCGCCGGTGAAGCTACCGCCGCGATAGCCAAACAGCTCGCTCTCGATCAGGCTTTCCGGAATCGCCGCGCAATTCAGTGCGACGAAATGCTTGCCGGCACGCTGGCTGGCGTGGTGCACGGCCTTGGCGAACGCTTCCTTGCCGGAGCCGGTTTCGCCGTGGATCAACAACGGGACATCGCGCTCGAACACCCGCAGCGCCTTGCGAAAATGTTCCTGCAACGCCGCGTCGCCCAGGCAGATACCTGGCAATCGCGCCGGTTCACTGACCTTGAGCGTCGGCATGAGCGGGATCGGAACGCTGCGCGGCTGCCCGCGCACCAGGGCGAACAGGTTGCGACCGTCACGGGTGCGCAACGGCCAACTGGCACTGGCCTGGGCACTGGCGCGGCCCAGCAGATCGTCCAGCGAGCAGTCAAAAAACGCTTCCACCGGCTGGCCCAGCAAACCTCCGCGCCGATGTCCCAGCAGGTTGAGGGCACTCTGGTTGACCGCGCAAATCCGCCCTTCACCGTCGAACGCCAGCAGCCCCTCGCTGAACAAACCCACGGACTCGGCTTGCAGATGAAAGCGCAGCAGCCATTGATTGTCGAAACAGCGCAGGAAATAGCAGCTCTCGATCATCTTCGCCGAGAGATTGACCAGGGCCATGGTATGGAACTGGCTCTGGCGCGACACGTCGGGCCGGGCCGAGGACACGTCAAGCACCGCCAACAGTTCGCCATGGGGATCGAACACCGGGCTCGCCGAGCAGGTCAGGCCGGTGTGGCGGCCGCGAAAGTGTTCTTCCTGGTGGATGGTCAGGGCCTGGCGCTCCACCAGGCAGGTGCCGATGCCGTTGGTGCCTTCGCAGGCTTCGCTCCAGTCGGCGCCGAGCCAGAGACCGGCGCGCTCGAAAATCTTGCGTTCGCTGGGGGCGGTGACGCAATTGAGGATCACGCCCCGGGCGTCAGTGAGCAGCACCGCGTGGCCAGCGCCTGAGAGCTGCTGATGCAGGCTGTTCATTTCATTGCCGGCGATGTGCAACACCTGTTGCAGACGCTCGCGGCTTTCCAGCACCCGGCCATGCTCCAGGACCGTCGGCGCTAGGTTCTGCGCCGGGTCCAAGTGATAGTCCTCCAGGCAACGCAGCCAGGAACGGGCAATCGACGGATCGCTGCCGGGGCCTTGCAGATGCGCCTTGCCCTGGGTAACCGTCAGGACCTGCTGGGCGTGGCGGCTCAAATGGTTGCTGTGCATTTTTTATTATTCTCCCCGAAGGATGCAGCTTCACTGGAGCGACGGTACAACTGTGGCGAACACCGAACCCGTGGCGAGGGGATTTATCCCCGCTGGGGTGCGAAGCAGCCCTAAACCTAAGCACGCGGTGTAACAGGCAGAACTGGGTGACTGCTTTTTGGGGGCTGCTGCGCAGCCCAGCGGGGATAAATCCCCTCGCCACAACGTGTTCGGCCTTGAATCAAGTGGGCCCAGCATCCTCCAGCCCAACCCGCAATGCAATGCTGACGCGACCGGGCAGTCATCCGCTGTCTCACGGATGGCACAAACTGTCACCCAGCCTGTATCGCAATCGTCACGCAGTGCTTCCGTCTGTCCGCCGGATTAGTCCTAAAGTCTTGATTTACGGGCCCTGCAAGGCAATGGCCCGACCTTTGCTCTAGGCTTGATACCAGCGCGAAAGGCGCGACTCCCTAATAAGCACAAAAGCCAAGGAGACTCATCATGCGTTACGCTCACCCAGGTACTGAAGGCGCTATCGTTTCGTTCAAGAGCAAATACGGTAACTACATCGGCGGCGAGTTCGTCGCGCCGGTCAAAGGTCAGTACTTCACCAATACTTCCCCGGTGAATGGCCAGCCCATCGCCGAATTCCCACGCTCCACGGCCGAAGACATCGACAAGGCCCTGGACGCCGCCCATGCTGCCGCCGACGCCTGGGGCGCCACCTCGGCCCAGGCCCGTTCGCTGATCCTGCTGAAAATCGCCGACCGCATCGAGCAGAACCTCGAAACCCTGGCGATCACCGAATCCTGGGACAACGGCAAGGCGGTGCGCGAGACCCTCAACGCCGACATCCCCCTGGCTGCCGACCACTTCCGCTACTTCGCCGGCTGCCTGCGGGCCCAGGAAGGCGCGGCCGCCGAGATCGACGGCAACACCGTGGCCTATCACATCCATGAACCGCTGGGCGTGGTCGGGCAGATCATCCCGTGGAACTTCCCACTGCTGATGGCCGCCTGGAAACTCGCCCCGGCCCTGGCCGCCGGTAACTGCGTGGTGCTCAAGCCTGCCGAGCAAACCCCGCTGGGCATCAGCGTGCTGATGGAACTGATCGGCGACCTGCTGCCGCCGGGCGTGCTCAACGTGGTGCAAGGTTTCGGTAAAGAAGCCGGCGAAGCCCTCGCCACCAGCAAGCGCATCGCCAAGATCGCCTTCACCGGCTCGACCCCGGTGGGCTCGCACATCATGAAATGCGCGGCCGAGAACATCATTCCGTCCACCGTGGAACTGGGCGGCAAATCGCCGAACATCTTCTTCGAAGACATCATGCAGGCCGAGCCAAGCTTCATCGAAAAAGCCGCCGAGGGTCTGGTGCTGGCGTTCTTCAACCAGGGCGAAGTCTGCACCTGCCCATCCCGCGCCCTGGTGCAGGAGTCGATCTACGACGAATTCATGCAAGTGGTGATGAAGAAGATCGAGCAGATCAAGCGTGGCGACCCGCTGGACACCGACACCATGGTCGGCGCCCAGGCGTCCGAGCAGCAATTCGACAAGATCCTTTCGTACCTGGAAATCGCCAAGGGCGAAGGCGCGCAGCTGCTGACCGGCGGCGCGGTGGAAAAACTCGAAGGCAACCTGGCCAGCGGTTACTACATCCAGCCGACCCTGCTCAAGGGCACCAACAAAATGCGCGTGTTCCAGGAAGAAATCTTCGGCCCGGTGGTGAGCATCACCACCTTCAAGGATGAAGCTGAAGCCCTGGCGATTGCCAACGACACCGAGTTCGGCCTCGGCGCCGGCCTCTGGACCCGCGACATCAACCGCGCCTACCGCACGGGCCGGGCGATCAAGGCCGGTCGCGTGTGGACCAACTGCTACCACCTGTACCCGGCCCACGCGGCGTTCGGTGGCTACAAGAAGTCCGGTGTTGGTCGTGAAACCCACAAGATGATGCTCGATCATTATCAGCAGACCAAGAACCTGCTGGTGAGCTACGACATTAATCCGTTGGGGTTCTTCTAAGCCCTGGGGGCGATGCAGGGAGTCCTGCGTCGCCCTTTAAATAGCTATCGTCGGATCGCCGCCCGGAGCAGGCTCGCTCCCACAAGGGATATGTGGGCTACACGAATCCCCTGTGGGAGCGAGCCTGCTCGCGATGGCGTCCTCACAGACAAACCCATTAGGAATGCCGCCCCACAGCCCTGGCATAACCCTTGCGTGCCCGCTCCACACCCCAACCACCGAAAGTCCACCAAAGATCAAAAACCAAGAGAGGACTTATGACGACTACCAACCAACTCAAACCCACACTCGGCACCCTGCATTTATGGGGCATTGCCGTCGGCTTGGTGATTTCCGGCGAGTACTTCGGCTGGAGTTACGGCTGGGGCACGGCAGGGACGCTGGGCTTTCTCGTCACCGCACTGATGGTGGCGTTGATGTACACCTGTTTCATCTTCAGCTTCACCGAGCTGACCACCGCGATTCCCCACGCCGGTGGGCCGTTCGCCTACAGCCGACGGGCCTTTGGTGAGAAAGGCGGGTTGATCGCCGGGATCGCCACCTTGATCGAGTTCGTCTTTGCGCCCCCTGCCATCGCCATGGCCATCGGCGCCTACCTCAACGTCCAGTTCCCGGACCTGGACCCGAAAGTGGCGGCGGTTGGCGCTTATTTCGTGTTCATGACCCTGAATATCCTCGGCGTCAGCATCGCCGCGGCGTTCGAGTTGGTGGTCACCGTGCTGGCGGTCGCCGAGTTGCTGGTGTTCATGGGCGTGGTCGCGCCGGGCTTCAGCTTCAGCAACTTCGTGTTGAACGGCTGGTCTGGTGCAAATGAGTTCAGCCTCGCCTCAATTCCGGGCATTTTCGCGGCGATTCCCTTCGCAATCTGGTTCTTCCTCGCCATCGAAGGCGCGGCCATGGCCGCCGAAGAAGCCAAGGATCCGAAACGCACGATTCCCCGGGCCTATGTCAGCGGGATCCTGACCCTGGTGTTCCTGGCCATCGGCGTGATGATCATGGCCGGCGGCGTGGGCGACTGGCGGCAACTGTCGAACATCAACGACCCGCTGCCTCAGGCGATGAAAGCGGTGGTGGGCAACAATTCGACCTGGATGCACATGCTGGTGTGGATCGGCCTGTTCGGCCTGGTGGCGAGTTTCCACGGGATCATCCTTGGCTACTCGCGGCAGTTCTTCGCCCTGGCCCGGGCCGGTTACCTGCCCCGCAGCCTGGCGAAACTGTCGCGCTTCCAGACCCCGCACCGGGCGATCCTGGCCGGCGGCGTGATCGGCATCGCGGCGATCTACAGCGACGGCCTGGTCAACCTGCAAGGCATGAGCCTCACGGCGGCGATGATCACTATGTCGGTGTTCGGCGCCATCGTGATGTACATCATCAGCATGCTCAGCCTGTTCCGCCTGCGTAAGGTCGAACCGAACCTGGAACGCACCTTCCGCGCCCCGGGCTACCCCATCGTGCCGGGCATTGCGTTGTTCCTGGCGGTGGTGTGCCTGATCGCCATGGCCTGGTTCAACGTGGTGATCGGGCTGGTGTTCCTGGCGTTCATGATCGTCGGCTACCTGTACTTCCAACTGACCGCCAAACAACGCTCCAGCGCCCCGGCGGACGCTATGCTTACTGGGGTTTGAAGTGCGGTGGACTGAGTTCTCTGTATGGGAACCCAGTCCCCCTGTGGGAGCGAGCCTGCTCGCGATAGCGGTGTGTCAGACACCACAACGTTTTCAGACAGATCGCTATCGCGAGCAGGCTCGCTCCCACAGGGTTCAGTGCAAGTTTCAGTACATGTTTTAGTGCAGATTTCAGTGTTGTATTTGAATTCATTATAAGAACCAGGAGGACACCGCCCCATGGCCGCATTCGTCCATTCCGTCGGCGCCCAGACCTACCGCTTCGACTGCCTCAAAGACCTGATGGCCAAGGCCAGCCCGGCCCGCTCCGGGGACTTCCTGGCCGGGGTCGCCGCCCTCAACGACGGCGAACGCGTGGCCGCGCAAATGGCGCTGGCCGACTTGCCCCTGAGCCATTTCCTACAAGAAATGGTGATTGCCTACGAGGCCGACGAAGTCACCCGGCTGATCGTCGACACTCACGACAAACAAGCCTTCGCCACTGTCAGCCACCTCACGGTCGGTGGTTTTCGCGACTGGCTGCTCAGCGACGCCGCCGATGAACAGAGCCTGCGCGCCCTCGCGCCGGGCCTGACGCCGGAAATGGTCGCTGCCGTTTCCAAAATCATGCGCGTGCAGGACCTGGTGCTGGTGGCGCAAAAGATCCGCGTGGTCACCAAATTCCGCGGCACCCTCGGCCTGCGTGGGCGGCTGTCCACCCGCCTGCAACCCAATCACCCGACCGACGAACCGGCCGGGATCGCCGCGAGCATCCTCGACGGCCTGCTCTACGGCAACGGCGACGCCATGATCGGCATCAACCCGGCCACCGACAGCACCGCCTCGATCTGCGCCATGCTGGAAATGCTCGACGCGATCATCCAGCGCTACGACATTCCGACCCAGGGCTGCGTGCTGACCCACGTCACCACCTCCATCGAAGCGGCGAACCGTGGCGTGCCGCTGGACCTGGTGTTCCAGTCCATCGCCGGCACCGAGGCGGCCAACGCCAGTTTCGGCATCAACCTGAACATCCTGAAAGAAGGCTACGACGCCGGGCTGAGCCTGAATCGCGGCACCCTGGGCAACAACCTGATGTATTTCGAGACCGGCCAGGGCAGCGCCCTGTCGGCCAACGCCCACCACGGCGTCGATCAACAGACCTGCGAAACCCGGGCCTACGCCGTGGCGCGACATTTCAACCCGTTCCTGGTGAACACGGTTGTAGGATTCATCGGCCCGGAATACCTCTACAACGGCAAACAGATCATCCGCGCCGGCCTCGAAGACCACTTCTGCGGCAAGCTCCTGGGCGTACCGATGGGCTGCGACATCTGCTACACCAACCACGCCGAAGCCGACCAGGACGACATGGACACCCTGCTGACCCTGCTGGGCGTGGCCGGGATCAACTTCATCATGGGCATCCCCGGCTCCGACGACATCATGCTCAACTACCAGACCACTTCGTTCCACGACGCGCTCTATGCGCGCCAGACCCTGGGCCTGAAACCGGCGCCGGAGTTCGAGCAGTGGCTGGCGAACATGGGCATTTTCACCCAGGCCGATGGCCGGGTGCGGTTCGGCGACAACCTGCCGCCGGCGTTTCGTCATGCCTTAGCGCATCTGGGATGAGTGATATACGGATGGATAAACAACCTGTCGACTCGCAAAACCCCTGGCTGGAACTGCGCCGCCTGACCCCGGCGCGCATCGCCCTGGGCCGCACCGGCACCAGTCTGCCGACCCAGGCGCAACTGGATTTCCAGTACGCTCACGCCCAGGCCCGCGATGCGGTGCACCTGGCATTCGATCACCAGGGCCTTCGCGCGCAACTGAGTGAACGTGGCCGCGAGAGCCTGCTGCTTCACAGCGCCACCAGCGACCGTCACAGCTACCTCCAACGCCCGGACCTCGGTCGACGGCTGGACGAGGCTTCAGTGAAGGTGCTGGACGATTACGCAGCAGCGCACCCCGGCGGCGTCGACCTGGCTATCGTGGTGGCCGACGGCTTGTCGGCACTGGCGGTGCATCGCCACACCCTGCCATTTCTGGCGCGCCTGGAAGAACAGATCGCCGCTGATGGCTGGTCGGTTTCCCCGGTGGTTCTGGTGGAACAGGGCCGGGTCGCGGTGGCCGATGAAGTGGCGCAGCGGCTCGGCGCAAAAATGTCGGTGATCCTGATCGGCGAACGCCCCGGCCTCAGCTCGCCCGACAGCCTGGGCCTGTATTTCACCTACAACCCCAAGGTCGGCCTGACCGACGCCTATCGCAACTGCATCTCCAACGTCCGACTCGAAGGCTTGAGCTACGGCATGGCGGCCCATCGCCTGGTGTACCTGATGCGCGAGGCCTGTCGCAGGCAGCTTTCGGGGGTCAATCTGAAGGACGAAGCCCAGGTTCACACTCTAGAGTCGGAAAACCCTGCCGATATGAAAGGTAATTTCCTACTGATGCCGCCCCAAGGCTGATCCGTATGTCCGATTGCGTTTTTGATCCGCTTTCAGGCAGCATCAAAAGCACGGCAGAGCGCCGTTGTTGTCAGACTCTGTGTCGAACTTTGTAAACGAGACCTGCCATGCGGATTATCCACGCGACACTGGAACACCTGGACCTGCTGACCCCCTTGTTCGTCAAATACCGGGAATTCTATGGCTCCCTGCCGTATCCGGATTCCTCCCGGGCGTTCCTCGAAAAGCGCCTGCGCCGCAAGGAATCGGTGATCTACCTGGCCCTGCCCGATGACGACGACAGCAAACTGCTGGGCTTCTGCCAGCTCTACCCAAGCTTCTCGTCGCTGTCGCTCAAGCGCGTGTGGATCCTCAACGACATCTACGTCGCCGAAGACGCCCGCCGCCAACTGGTGGCCGACCACCTGATACGCACCGCAAAGAAAATGGCCAAGGAAACCCACGCCGTGCGCATGCGCGTCTCCACCAGCAGCCACAACAAAGTGGCGCAGAAAACCTACGAATCGATTGGCTTCAAGGAAGACACCGAGTTCAAGAACTACGTACTGCCGATCAGCGACGAGCTCTGAAAAACACCCCAACTCCTTGTGGCGAGGGGATTCATCCCCGCTGGGGCTGCAAAGCAGCCCCCAAACAAACCCACTGACACGCCACCTTGGGCAGCACTGCCCCCAACAAACCCACTGACACACCACCATCCCGTGGCGAGGGAGCTTGCTCCCGCTGGGCTGCGCAGCAGCCCCAAAACCTGACCACCCGACACATCAGACACACCGCCAAGGGGAGCGCTCCGCACTCCAGCGGGAGCAAGCTCCCTCGCCACAGAGTAATTCCTCGCCTGGAAATCCCCGCTACAAACTCAATACGCCCATCACAATGAACCCCGACAGCACAGCACCCAAAAACCCACTGACACACCCCCCCGTGGCGAGGGAGCTTGCTCCCGCTGGGCTGCGCAGCAGCCCCAAAACCTGACCACCCGACACATCAGACACACCGCCAAGGGGAGCGCTCCGCACTCCAGCGGGAGCAAGCTCCCTCGCCACAGGGGTAATTCATCGCCTGGAAATCCCCCGCTACAAACTCAACGCCTCCTTCACAATCCACCCCGTATAATCCCGATCTTCCCGGCTTGTAAGAAAAAGCTACAAACCCCGTAGCCCAACGCCAAAGCCCGAACCACCCGCCTGCCGAGCCGGGCCACCACCAAGGTGCATTACATGGATTTCAATCCTCTCGACCTCATCCTGCATCTCGACGTGTACCTCGACATGCTGGTGACCAACTACGGCACCTGGGTCTACGCCATCCTGTTCCTGGTGATCTTCTGTGAAACCGGCCTGGTGGTGACGCCGTTCCTGCCCGGCGACTCGCTGCTGTTCATCGCCGGCGCCGTCGCTGCCGGCGGAGCCATGGACCCGCTCCTGCTGGCCGGCCTGCTGATGCTCGCGGCGATCCTCGGCGACAGCACCAACTACCTCATCGGCCGCACCGCCGGCGAAAAACTGTTCAGCAACCCGAATTCGAAAATCTTCCGCCGCGACTACCTGCAACAAACCCACGACTTCTACGACAAGCACGGCGGCAAAACCGTGACCCTGGCGCGCTTTCTGCCGATCATCCGCACCTTCGCCCCCTTCGTCGCCGGCGTCGGGAAAATGAACTACCTGCGTTTCCTCGGCTTCAGCGTCCTCGGCACCGTCCTGTGGGTCGGCGGCCTGGTCACCCTCGGTTACTTCTTCGGCAACGTGCCATTCATCAAGCAGAACCTGTCGCTGCTGGTGGTGGGCATCATCCTGCTGTCGCTGCTGCCGATGATCATCAGCCTGGTGCGCAGCAAAATGAGCCAGCGCGCCTCGAAGGCCTGATCGCCCATGTGGTCCCTGAGCACCTGGCGCCGCCGACGCACCCTCGCCAAACACCCCGTCGCCGACGACACCTGGCAACGGGTGCGCCAGCATCTGAGCTTCCTCGACGGCATCAGCGCCGTCGAAGACCAATGGCTGCGCGAGGCTTGCGTGCTGTTCCTCCACGATAAACACCTGACCGCCCTGCCCGGCGTCGAACTGCACCAGGAACAACGCCTGCTGCTCGCCGCCCAGGCCCAACTGCCACTGATGCACCTGGGCGAGCTGAACTGGTACCAGGGCTTCCACGAAATCGTCCTCTACCCCGACGACTTCCTCAGCCCCCAGCGCCACCGCGACGCCAGCGGCATCGAGCACGAATGGGACGGCGAACACAGCGGCGAAGCCTGGCCCCAGGGCCCGATCATCCTGGCCTGGGACGGCGTGATGGCCAGCGGCGGCTGGGACGGCTACAACCTGGTGATCCACGAACTGGCGCACAAACTCGACATGCTCAACGGCGACGCCAACGGCCTGCCGCCGCTGCACGCCGACATGCGCGTCCAGGACTGGGCCGACGCCATGCAACAGGCCTACGACGACCTCAACCGCCAATTGGACCACGACCCGGACGCCGAAACCCTCATCGACCCCTACGCCGCGGAAAACCCCGCCGAATTCTTCGCCGTCACCAGCGAATACTTCTTCAGCGCCCCGGACCTGCTGCACCAGGCCTATCCGAAGGTCTACTCGCAGCTCCGGGCCTTCTACCGTCAGGATCCATTGGCCCGGCTGCGGCAACTTCAAGCCGAAGATCCGGTCTATCAGGCGTCGTCCCAAGGTCTCTAGGCTTTGTACGTAAAGTCGCCGAGCAGCGATCAGGCAAGGCGAAAACAGGCGAGGAAGCGGAGTTGACTGGTTGTCAATGAGCATTCCGAGCCTGTTTTCAACGCAGCATGATCGTTGCGCAGGCACTTTACGTACAAAGCCTAAGACTTTGGCACCGTGGCATCGACGGGCGAATATGCCTATAATCGCCGCCACTTTTTGGTCAATCCGACCAGTCATTTGGTCAACTAACGGGGGCACCGCCCAATGAGCTACAGCAAGATTCCGGCTGGCAAAGACCTGCCGAACGACATCTACGTCGCGATCGAAATCCCGGCCAACCACGCCCCGATCAAATACGAAATCGACAAAGACAGCGATTGCCTGTTCGTTGACCGTTTCATGGCCACCCCCATGTTCTACCCGGCCAACTACGGTTACATCCCCAACACCCTGGCCGACGACGGTGACCCCCTCGACGTGCTGGTCGTGACCCCTTACCCGGTTGCCCCAGGCTCGGTCATCCGCGCCCGTCCGGTCGGCATCCTGAACATGACCGACGACGGCGGCGGCGATGCCAAAGTCATCGCAGTGCCACACGACAAACTGTCGCAACTGTATGTCGACGTGAAGGAATACACCGACCTGCCAGCGCTGCTGATCCAGCAGATCGAGCACTTCTTCGCGAACTACAAAGATCTCGAAAAAGGCAAGTGGGTCAAGATCGAAGGCTGGGCCGGTGCAGACGCCGCCCGCGAAGCCATCACCAAGTCAGTTGCCGCCTACAAAGGCTGAAACCGAACTTAAAGAAAACCCCGGTTTGCCCCGGGGTTTTTTTATGTCTTAATGAAGCTTAATACTTGCTCGTATTAATACCGTTTACCTGCGTTTACCAAGCCCATTTCAATTCCTGCAAACGGAAAAATCGTCTTATAAATATGAACGACATGTTTATTGCCGAAAACACACTCGTCTCTAAACTTTCCGTTTATGAAAAAGATCTCCAGTGGCGACCGCTTCAGAGCCCTTCTTAAAGAAGCCCATATCCGTTCCGCCGACTTCGCGAAGTTATACGGCGTGAAATCCCAACACGTGAACAACTGGTTCAACCGTGGCATCCCGCCGGGGCGCATCCACTCCATCGCCAGCCTGCTGACCGTCAGCCCGCAATGGCTCGCCACCGGCGAAGGCCCGCAAACCCCGCTAGGCCTAGGCCCTGGCACCACCTACGACGCCGCCGAAGTCCAGGGCGTCTACACCGTGCCGGAAACCACGGACATCGAACTGCCCTACTACAAGGAAGCCCCCATCGCCCCCGGCGAAACCAAGACCCACGTCATCGAAATCCCCGACCAATCCATCCGCCTGCCCCGCAGCCACCTCGACTCCCTGGAAATAAACCCCAGCGACGCCATCTGCACCACCATGGTCGGCGACAGCATGGCCGACCGCATCGAAGACGGCTCCACCCTCGCCATCGACCGCGGCCTGACCCAAATCATCGACGGCCAGATCTACGCCCTCGAACACGACGGCATGCTGCGCATCAAATACCTGCACCGCATCCCCGGCAACCGCCTACGCCTACGCAGCCACAACAACACCGCCTACCCCGACGAAGTCTTCAGCGTCGAACAGATCGAGGCGCAAAACATCCGCGTCATCGGCTGGGTCTTCTGGTGGTCCACCCTGACCAAACAACGCCCACCGGTATTCGACTAACCACCCAAATGTGGCGGGGGAGCTTTTGTGGCGAGGGGATTCATCCCCGCTGGGCTGCAAAGCAGCCCCGCTCTTTTTTCATAATGCTAACCCAATGATTCAACACAACTTCCACTGGGATTTTCCCCAAAACCCACGTATCCTCCGCCCCACATTTGCGAGCCCACGCCTCGCACCGACAAGGCAGACCACTCTCTGACCAAGTCCCCACAGCCGGCCGCTAGAGCCGGGTGTACGTTTTGAAGGCTGGTGAGGTTTGTCAAAAACGAACTGAGTCAGTCAACGAGAAGCCGGCCATAAGCCGGCTTTTTAATGTCCAAAACAATCCTACCAAACCCAAACCTCGAACTTTATAGCCTAGATATATCAAGGGCTACGGCTATTTTCTCAGCTGCATAATTCCATCGACGACAAAGCGAGGGACGGCTAGTGGCAATGCGGGGGATACGACGAACAAGCTAACTTCCAAAGCAGGTTGAGAACCTGACAGAAGTAAGCAACTACGAAGATGGTGACGGACTACGTCTCGTCAAACCAGGACGCAAGTCGTGGTCGCTTATATTTCAGCTAGCAGGCCGCCATCAAGAAGTGGGCCTGGGTTCCAGAAATCTGTCTCAAAAAAAGCCCGACTCGAAGCAAGCGCCAAACACCGACACGAGATAGTTGGTATTGACCCTTTTGCCCGCACGGAACCAGGAGCGCGCAACTCAACGGGCCCATGAAAAAAACAGCTCACGTTGAAACGCTGGCAAAATATTACTGGACCGCGCATGACGGGGCTTGGTTTAAGGTTGGATACGCAAACTAGAGCTCTATACATTTCCACATATTGGCAAACTGGCAGCAGAGCGAATCGAGACTTCACACGTTCTAAGCTTTTACAACCTATCCTGGTCAAAAAAATTGGATAGCAGACGAGGACGTAGACAAATTAAACAGATCTTAGACGCTGCAAAATATCGAAGGCTTCGCGAAGGAGAACCCCTGCAAGACGGCGTGGGCGTGGGCGTCTGGATAGTTTTCTGAGCTGAACAGAAAAGAAAAAACCAGAAAGCTTGAGTATTCCCCGCAATGCCTTGGCAGAACTGCTGACCGGCTCGATTATTCAACCGACAGGCTAGAGTTTCAAAATCAGCACATTAATAGGAACATTGAAACACAGGTAGCTACAAGGCTACCCATGCGACTTTCAGGTGATTTTTTGTTGTCCCGCTTTATCTAAACGTTAATTTTTTCTGCAGTTTTTCAGACCGCTGTTTACAGCACCCTTAAAAACTCGGCGACGGTAATAACCATACCCTCTTCCTCAGGCTCAAGCACCAAGGGTTCATACTCCGGATTCAGCGGCTTGAGCGTTATCCGCTCGTGCTGCCATTCACCGTCATCACTCGCAGTTTTTTCGCTGGAGTAGACTTTCAAGGTGTACTCTCCCCCCGTCTCAGTATCGGCCACGCCTGTATGCCAGATAAGCAACTTCCGGCCCTGCCGACTACCAGCCGGCACCGGCCGGAACAGACAGTAACTACCATCAGGCACCAGGGGCTCCATAGAGCGACCGACCACCTGGCCCACAAACATGCCGGGCTCTGACTTGCCGTCAGCCAACACGACCCAGTCTTCTGCATGCTCGGCCAACTCAAGTAACCCGTCCTGCTCCTTGCTCCATGCACCAGCCGCGACCTGTAGGTCAACCAATGGAACGCAGCCCTGATAGGGCTCAAATCCCACTTCATTCGGGGTTACGGTTTTGAATGGCAATACCTTGACACTGGATACAACCACCCCAGCCATTGAGCTGCTTGCAGAATCAAACCAGTCATCGCTGGCAGCCAGCTCCTTGGCCTTCGCCCTACCAATCACAGCTCGCGCAATACGTCGCATATGCTCTCGCATCACAGTTCTGTCGTACAGCTCCTGGAACTGAATTTCGATCACTTCGTAATCGGTATTCAGCAACTCCTGACGGATCTGCCGGTCCTTAGCTGCTGTCTGGGCGTTACCGTGCAGGTGCTCGCTCATGCCATCCAGATAGATGCAAACGCCCTCGTACTGATCGTTGGGCTCGTAGAAATACACGTCCGGACGGGTCGTGATGCCACCGGATAGCTGAATCGGCCGCTCAGTCTCAAATGCAGCCATGCCGGCAGCCCTTAACATCGCTACCAGCTGTTGCTCAGGAGGGTTTCCTGGTTGCTGAGTCAGGGTTTCATCAGGCAGCACAGGCGCCAAATCATGGGCAAAGCTCAGGGCGCTTCCCCAGTCATTGAACACTTCAAGCGCGATATGGCGATTCAGCTTGTCGTGATAGAACGAATTGCGGAAATGCTGCAGGCAATCCACACAGGACGATTCGCAGGCTGACGGACACTCTTCAGCCAAGCGCCGTGCCGCAGCAACAACATCCGGCCAGTGCTCCAACAACTGTTCCAGCAGGCCCGAACCACCGGGCATAGGGTCATACAGCAATGCATCTACCGACTCACTGCCCGGTTTGCCAATTACCTGCACCTGCAGATCGGATATTTCCATATCCAGCACGTCGGCAGCCCCCTGACGCAGCGACTCCATGACGCTGTAGGCCGTTTCCTGGGAGGCGCAGTCCTGCAGGACTAGTGCGTCGGCTACCACCTCGGCGTAGAAAGCGATGGTCTGAACGGGACGGCCACAGCGTTCGATATGATGCTCATTAAATTTATCCAGTTCCTGCTGGCTGCTCATGGCCGATCGGCTAGCACCACACACCAGGCACAGCGGATATCCCAGCAACGCCCCGGAACGCACTTGCGAAGCCGCGCCAACATTTACCAAGCGCATGTGCATGCCATGCTTTAGTTGCAACTGCGCTTTGCCCCACTCGAAGACTTTACCGCCGGAGTGCCGCCCTTGGTCTTGGGCAAAGACTGCCACCGACATCTGGAAGCGGTAGTCCTCATCGTCCGAGATGTAGGAATGATGGGGTGCATCCACATCGCAGATGGCTACACCCGGAATTTGCGTGACCGACATGGAGCTGGCTTCACTGCCAGTCTTAGTGTTCGGGCCAGTTTCCTGGACTGACTCACTTGCCACATCCACAGCGAATACCAGAGGCTCTTCCGGGACTAGATGGAAGTGACGAGGCACAAATTTGTGAGCATTGGCGTAAATCAGATTACCAGGCACATATTCGCGAACAGCCAGCGCAGTGCTACGGCGTAACTCCCAATCACTAATGTCACTGCTGTGACGAGGCGCTACATGGGTCAAGGTAACCGCACCGGTATCCAATCCATAACCCGGCAAAAAGCCCTCAGCCGCTAATACGCCATAGGTATTGGTGTCATCAAAACCCTCTGCCTGGCTACGATTGCGCTTGGCCTCGCCTTTTAGTTTTTTTACCAGCCTTTCGCACCGGGCGCGCAAGGCCTCTTCATCGGCAGCCAGTGCGCCCTTGCCAGCGGCCACCTTACGCAACCGTTCCAACTGCCCCAAAGCCCACTGCAAGCGCTGGAATAGACGATTGATTACCCCCTGGAGCTGCTCGGCAAAACTACCAATGAGCACCTCTAACTGGCCACGGCTTACTACCTCGCGGTCACTAGCCGGCCACCCCTGGTGGAAGGCTTTAATCACCGCATTCAAGAGTGCTGCTTTATGTTGCACTATCTGCTGGCTCAGTGCTTCAACCGATAGAGGCTCAGCCCTCACCATGCCATCAGAGGTAAACAGATAGGGTCTGATTTGAGGTGGCAAGCAGGCAGAAAAGGCCTCTTGCAGCGCAGCAGCCTGTTGTCCTGGCAGACAGTTACTACGCAGCATCTGCAGCAGCGTGGTCAGTATCGTAGCATTCACATGCTTGGCCACCATGACGGGGTTGCGCAGGTTGAAACTAGGAGGCTCCACCACCCCCTCGAGCATCTTCAGCGGTTCATTGAAATAAGCTCGGTCATGACTGGTTGTGCGTGCATAGGTCAGATCCAGCGCCATGCGGAACTGACGCCCGGCACGACCAGCCCGCTGCCAGTAATTGGCCGGTAGGGGCGGTACGTTGCGCATCAAAACTGCATCCAGCGAACCAATGTTCACGCCCATCTCAAGCGTGGGCGTACACACTAGCGTGTTGATCCGCTCGCTCTCGCCCTTGAAAGCGTTTTCGATGCGTTCACGCTCCGGCCCCGGAATCTGCGCAGAGTGCTCGCGAGCACGGAGCATAGAAAACTCTTGATCCAGCAGCAGCAGGTCGTAGTTGTCTGGATTCTCGGCCTCGAATACCAGCTTGCCACTACAACGCCAGGCCATACAAGTCATACCCGGGTTGACCCGGGCATGCAGGCGCCGGCAGGTCTGGCAGCGATACATGCCTGACGCAGGCACCAGCATCATGTGATCCACATGCACCTGGGTGGCGGCGTGACAGCCTGGCAAGTTCTTGCCACGGGCGCCCTTGAACTGCACCTGCGTCAGCAACTCCAGGTCATCGGTACAGAGGCGCCAAACATCATCCAAAAACGACTGAACGTGATCGGGATCCACTCCCCAACTCAAAGCAGCCTGTTTGGCGGAACTGTCGTAAGTGCTGAACCACTGCTTAATACGCCCTTTGTCGTGCTGACCATCGCGCTCAAACACCAAGCCTTCAGGTACGCCACGCATGATCGGCAGATAACCGCGCAGCACTTCCTTCTCACCGTCCAGCCAGAATCTGGAAAACATGCGGGTGACAGGGTCAAACAGCATGCGCCGGGACCGGGAGGCATCCAACAACGAGGCAATGCCGTCGCGCAAGTCAGCCGGTGAGCAGCCCAACGCCCTTGCCCACTTCTGAATAACCGGAAGTGCTTCATCCAGCCCCAGATATTGGATCTTCAAACGCCCCAACGGCTCCAGACCGGTGCTTTGGCGCGCGCCCAAGGTCAGCTCACGCAGCACCTGGGCGCGCAAAAACCACTTGCGTTCCTCGGCATGCGCCAGGCTGGTTTCCGATTTGGGTTCGACTCGCCAGACCTCCGGGATCAACGCCCGCGACAACTCATCATCTGCATCCAGAAACTTGTCCAGCCACAACACCAGATCACCGATCGAGACGGCGCCTTCGCGCAGCTTTTTGTAGATCAACTCCCTGAGGCGATAACGACGGGAGCGATCCTGCATCCAGCCCGCCTGGAAAGCGGCATCCTGGCGGTTGTCTGCGAACACCAGTAGGCGCTTGCGCTCGGCACGGTGGATCATGCTCTGGGCCAGCACATGCACATCCGCCACGCCCGTCGCGCGTACTGGACGGGCCGGCTCACGGTAGCTGCCGCTCACCCGGCGGCCATGAGCGCCGCAGGAAACGCAGCGGGTCAAACGGCCAATGTGTTCTTCTTTCTGCTGTACGAAGTGTAACGCCTTAAGGATCTTGTTGCGGCCACAACCAACACATTCAGGACCCTGCTGGTCATGCGTGGTACCGCAATAACGGCAGACGAAGAGCACCTCAGTACGCGAGGGTTCCTCCTCACCATCAGAGCCAACCTGATGATCCAGTGAAACCGCACGTACGCCCCCCAACGTAATGTCCTGGGCACGCCATACACGACTCTTGCCCTCTGCAGAGCCACCTCCAGGCGCATCACCGGTGTAATCGAAATCCTCCAGCCCATGCTCGAAGTAGTGCTGGCCACAGGTCGTGCAGCTCGACAGTGGGAAGGTTTTCAGTTCCGGATCACGCCCGTCACTCGCAGTCAGTGCATCCTCAGCCGACAGCCACAGTCGACCCAGCTGCCCTTGCCCTTCTTCAAAGGTCACCACTGCGCCGCTAACGCCGCGCACAAAGCCGTGTACCACAGGGCGCAGTAATGGCCGATCACCATTACGGGCCGCAGCCCCCAGAGCCAGCCAAATCAGAATTTCCTCTTCGGTAATCGGGCGCCCGAGTTTTTCGCTCAGCTCTTCCAGCAAGGTGGCCACAGCTCGCGGACGGCGCAGCACATCGGCGATTTGAAACACCACCTCGTTATGGCTGAGCCACTGATTCAACGCCTCACGCCAGTTGTCACCGGCCATACGCATTCCGCTTGTGGTCTGAAACCAGATGCGGAATGCCTGCAGGTCAGCGGGCTCTATCTCGGCTCGGTCCAGCGTGCCTAACATTTCCAGTACTGTTTTCAGCTGCATGGCCTGATCGCCATTGAAGGGCGCGCTGACGCTGCGCGGCTCGCCCCAGATATCCTCTTCGTAGGCTTCGCCGATCAGCTCGACATTCTGGCCATCCACGCCAAAGAAACGACTGGCAAACTCGCGGCCGGCTTCAATACCGCGGCGCGGGTCAGCAATGGTGGCAGAGGTGGCGACACAGGTGGTGCTGTTTTCGTCCTTGCCGCAATAGGCGCGCAAACGGCGAATCAAACAGGCGGTTTCGGCGCCACCAGCGCCGGTGAAGGTGTGCGCCTCGTCGAATACCATGAATTCCAGCAGGACATTGTCAAACAGCTCCAAGTCCTGCTGTCGGGTCAGCAGCAGCTCGAGCTGCTTGACGTTGGTCAGCAGAATACGTGGCTGCTGGCCGGGTGTGCGCATGGCTTCACGGCTCACCCGCTCCTCGGCCGGGTGCAGAGCCACGTCCATTTTCTGTTGCTGCATCTGCTGCAACTTGCTGCGGTAGTCGACCACAGTGCTACCGGGCACCAGACGCACGCCATTGATGTCGGCTTCGGTACGCGGAGTTTTGCCCACATACATGCCGAAGGTGACGCCGGTGCCGACCAGTAGTTCGCGCATCCGCTGCAACTGGTCTTCAGCCAGGGCGTTCATGGGGTAAACGATCACCGCCGTCACACCCGCTTCGGCCCCCTCATCGCGCAATTGCAAGCAACGGCTGATGATAGGCAGCAGAAAACATTCAGTCTTACCCGACCCAGTACCGGTGGCCACCAGCGTGGTGCGGCCAGCCTTGATGGAGCGGAAAGCCTTTTCCTGGTGCAGGTAGGCCCCCGGATAGGGAGACAATTGGCGGATATGCTGGTGCAACACGCCGTCCTTGACTAACTGCTCAAGGCTCGCGCCCTTCATAAAGGTGCGCGACAGAGAGATAAATGGCCCTTTCATCAGCGGCGTATTGCGGGTGTGCTCGAGGTTGAGCAGTTCACGCATCTGTCGATACAGATTCTCGTCGGCAAAGGCATAGGTACTGAGCTGATAGCGCAGAAAGTCGCTGACAACGTCTTCGGTGTAGGTAATGGGGTTCAACATCAGAACAGTGCTCCCTGCGGTGATTCTGTTTTATAGGATGCGTGCGCTTCGGCGACCCGGTCGGATTGTTCCGACTCCGGCAGCGGCACAATGCGGCGGATCAACTCGGCATGGGCGGCGCACTCCTGCCAGGAACGCTCCACATCTTCTTTCAACTGCCAGTCGTAGAATCGTGGTCCCAGTCGTGAAGCTACCGGCTGGTAGCCCTGGGCGCGCTCGTCATGGCCCAGACCATAGTCCGCCAGACGCAATTCCTCGGGAATCATCCAGCCTTCGCCATCGTTCTGGGCAAGGAAGGCAACAAGGCCTTTTTCCTGGAGGTCGTGGAAGGCGACAAGTGACAGGACGGTATGGCGCAGTTCGGGGTCTTTGTCTTTGTCGATACGCCAGAACCTTTTTTGATCAAGAGCCTGCGTATTTGCCTTCACCCTCAAAAACTCCAAAGGGTAATCCGTATCTTTTAAAATCCAAGAAAAATCATTGCCATCTAATCCATACAAATGAGCCATAAGAGCATCGAGAATAACTCTAAGTCTCAACCTCTCGGCCTGAGTAAGCGCCCACAGCCTTCTCCATGACACTGCAGTATCAGAACGCACGGCATCGATCCAAGCGGACGAAAAGCTTTCTGAGCAGCATGAAAGTTGCGCGCTGATTCTTTTGATGACCTGCTGCACACTGCCAATTGATTCCGGCCTGGCTAGCGCACACTCTTCTACGATAAAGTAATTCAGATGAAGGTAGCCAATTTTGAACTTGGCAATATAGTCAAATTCAAAAGACCCGAGTACTGATTGAAGCTCAAGCTCCCCGTCGAATCGACTACACGAGAGGACCGGCGAAGCGTTAACCGCCGGGAAGTTTGGTGTAACAGCAGACATCATCGTACGTTTGTGGACGGCTGTACTGATGTCTTTAAACAAGAGGCGGCTTGTTTTACGGACTGCACCTGTATTTATCCAGTCAGCCAAACCCATTAGGTATTCGGGCCTCATCACCTTCGGAAAATCGATATTTTCCCACTTCGCGCCACGTCCCTTTCCGGATAGCCAACCAGAAACACAATAATCCCAAAGATCAAAGATCTTGGCGTTGTAAATTGGCAATGCCACATCCTCAACCGCCTCCACAGGCATCCCCTGCTGCCCATCACGCGACAGCACCAAGCCCGGCTCACGCTCCAGAATGTGCTGCGGGCCATGGTAATCGCGCCAGGGGCCTTTCAGCCAGTGACCGTACTCGTCGGGGCGATAGCCCTTTTCTTCCCACTTGGGCCGAGGCGGGAATAACTTAGAGTCGTTGGTCATGTCAAACTCACGGGCGTACTTAATGCCCCACCCGTTCTCGCCCTGGTCGCCCATTAGCACGCCGTTGGCGTAGATCTTCTGCAGTACACGCAGGTCCTGCTCACTGCGGATCTCCAGAATGGCCTTGGAATACGGCGAGAACTCCTCCACCCGCGCGCGCGGGTAGGCCAGCACATGGCGTTCGGCCTGCTCCCAGTCATCCACGTTACGGTGCATAAAGGCAGCACGGATGGCCTCGGTTTGCCCACCCTTCTGCACGATCAGCGGGCAAAATTTGAAAGAGCGGTGAATATCGAAAATTCCTTCGCGGTTCTCGAAGCCAAACAGCCACTGCCAATCGCACTGACTGAGGAACAACTCACGCAGGTCGGTGGTGCCCTTGTCGGTATAAATACCGCTGGGCACGATCATGCCCAGACGCCCCTGCCTGCGCAGCAGCGCATGACTTAGCTCAAGAAACAGCTTGTAGGTATTGAGGTCGGCTGAGCCTTGATGCAGGAAAGGATGTGCGGTATCGGCAAAGCCCTTGTTTTTCTTACGCTGTTGCAGCCACTTTTTATGCACGGCCGCCGAGGCTTCAAAGCTGTTTCTGCCGCTGCCCAAGCTCAGGTCGTGCTTCTTCTTGCCATTCTTGTCTTCGGTAATGCGATCACCAAATGGCTTGCCCACATACTTCGCCCAGTTGGACATCCCTTTCAGGCCGGCGTTGTAAGCAATCCAGTCGTGCTCAAGTTGCGGCCAGGCGCAGAAATACTCCAGCTGCTTGGCCAGCGCCTCCTGCTTGCCATAGGCGCGGTAGAGCGGGTCGTGGTTGGAGAAAAACTCCTTGGAGTTGGGCTTCTGGATTTCCCATGGGGGGTTTCCCAGCAACGCATCAAAGCCGTCCTGAGTGGCGGTGAACACATCCGGGAACTCCAGCTCCCAGTGGAAAAAGCGATGGCAGCGCGCTACTTCGCTGGCAATGGCCAACGCCTGCTCATTGGGGCTGGCAAAGTCACGCGGCAGCGGTGCCAGCTCGATCTGCTCGCCGGGCCAGAACCACAGGGCGCACCATAGGTCCATGCGTGCCTTCAGGGCATGGTAGTGAGGGTTGTTCAACACCTCGTGGCGGTAGACCTCTGCGCGTTTTTCGCTTTCGTGTACCGGCAGACGGTGTAGCTTTTTGAATATCTTGAGCAACTCATCGTGCACGTTGCTGGCATCCAGCCCGTCCACCAGGTCCATCTGGCCGCTGAGCAACGCCTGCAGTTGCTCGGGCACAGCCTTGCTGCGGGTCTTGATCGCATCGGTAAAGACGTCACCCTTGCGCTTACCTTTGGCGTCTTCATACCCATGGTTGATCAGGTTGCCTGGCTTGTTCTTCTGGTAGTCCTTGTCGCCGCCTTCCCGCTCCCAGGCCAAGGCCGGGTAGTCGCGATAGGTGTCAAACCAGGTACCCACTAGGGCATTGCCGACCTTGAGCTTGTGATCAAGGAAGCCAAAGGGCAGATCGCGGTCCATGGTTTCCACCCACAGCGCCATACGTCCCAGTTCCACTGCCAGCGGGTCGAGATCCACGCCGTACAGGCAGTTCTCCACAATGTGACGCTTGAGCTGGGCGCGCAGCGCCTCTTCAAAGCCGTCATCTTTGGGATTGAGTTTGGTCAGCTCATCACTGAGCAGTTCGGCCAACTTGCCGTCAGCCATGCGCGGCACACCGCCGTCTTCACTACGCTCAATCAGCTTATGGTGGAACAGCGACTGGGTGAGTGCTTCTGTGAGGTAACGCAGGGCACCCGCAAGGAAAGAGCCGGAGCCCATGGCCGGGTCGCACACCTTCAGGGCCAGAATCTGCTCGGGCGTTTTCGGCGCCCACTCCACTACCGCGTCCAGCCCAGTGCGCGAATCGATTTCGCTGCGCACGGCCTCATAGGCCAATGGCTGCAGGGTGCGGCGCACGGTAGGCGCTGCCAGTTGCGGCCGGGTGTAGAAGGTGCCGGCGCCCTTACGGGTACCACCCCAGCGCACCAAGAAAAACTGACCGGGGGCGACCATACGAGCACACAGCTGTTTGCCGGCCTTCTCCCGTGCCTGTTGTTCTTCATCACCGGTGGCATTGGCTTTGCGGCCACGGGGCTTCTTTACCAGCCCGGCAATCTGAGCGGCACGCTGCAGCCACGCATTGGCCCGGACTAGATAGTCTTCGCTAAGGGTCAGCTCTTCTGCGCTGTCGTCGCTGGCAACAATTTCTTCTTGGCTGTCGTCCCCGACGGATTCGGTCTCTTCGTTGACATTCTCTTCGCTCTCTTCGCTGTCGGCGGTTTCTTCCGCGTCCTCGTCACCCTCGTCGCCACTGCCATCCCCGGCCCTGTCTTTTTTCTTGAGGGCTTCGAATAGCTGCTTGATGGCTTTGTCGTCCATCGCCTCCAACTGCGACAAAGTCAGGGCCGGCTGGTTGCCTACAGCGAGAAAGATCACCGGGTCATTGTCGGCAGCCTGTTTGAGTTCGAAGTCGAGCAGGCCTTCGTAAAGAATGCCGATGTATTCCGAAGACAGGGTAGAGAAATCCACCGGAGCATCGACCCAGCGGCTGCCGCGGCCCTGGCGCACCTTCATTTTAGTGCGGGTGAGCAGGCGCAGCAGTTTGTGCACCTGCAGATCGCTGACCAGGTTTTGGCTGCTTTCCAGCAGCGCCAGTGCACGGGAAATGCCATCGTCGCTGCCAGGATTTCCCGGTTCGAATAGCGCACCGCCATATCGAGGTACTGTCAGGCGTTCGTGGGCGGAGCCTTCATGGATCAGGTTAAACAGGCCAATCAGGCGCGGCCAGGCGCTACGGCCCTGACTCAGGCGTTCGTTGCCTCGGCCACCGGCGCGGCGGTCCATTTGATGGCGCAAACCTTCCAGGCTGTAGGCCTGTTGATAAATAGGGTTGTCGACCGGCACCAGGCCGCGGGCTTCGGCAAACAGGGTAATGATGCAGCGCATGATGATGCGCGAGCCGGCGACGTATAGATCTGGGTAACCGAGCGCCTGTCCTTGCTGTTGAGCCTGCTCGATGGCGACATGGGAAGCGGTGATCAGCTCTTCCACTCCCTGCCGCACGCGCTCACCCAATATATTAGAGAGCTCGGCCTGGCCCTTTCGGGAGGCGCTGATGGCTTGAAGCAGGAGGCTCTGGCCCTGCGCTGCCAGCAGAGTGTTGCGGTTGAGCAGTGTGCGCCAGACCACTGTCTGCGCAGAGGGTTGACCTTCGTTGAACCAGAGATCGATATCCCATTCACACCAGGCGTCGTAATCAGCGCCAGCGTGTACCAGGCGCCATTGGCGACCATTAGTCACCAGCGCCAGCGCCTGCCCAGTGCGGCGCAGCCATTCGACCACGCGTCCCAACAACAGGCGTGAGCGCCCTACCCCCAAGCGGCTAGCGAACTGACGCGAGCCGCCATCATCAGGCACGAACACGGCCAGGGTTTCGCCGTTTGGCCCCAGCCACAGGCGGCGGGGTTTGATCTGGGCACCTGTAAAGCTACGTACGGCCCAGCGACCGTCGACGCCCTGGGCCTTTTGCCAGTCATCCGCAGGCAGGCCCGAAAGATCTTGCAGGATGTAATCCAGCAGGCTGCTCAGGCTTTCATTACTGCCGTCAAACGCCGTGAGTGCACGACGGAGTTTTTTGGCCGCGGATTCCCTCATGACAGGTGCGGCAGCTGGGAAACATTCATCCAGCTTGGCCGGAGAAATCAGCAGGCCGCCGTGCTTGAGCTGAGCCCATCCTTCCGCATGCAGGCTCATACACCCACCTCCGGGAGACGAATTTCAATGGTTACCGGAAAGACTTGAGCTTCGCCACGCAGAGCAAAGCGGCGCGGCAGAACCTGCTCGAGGATACGACGCTTCTCTTCGGTCAGACGTTCTTGAAGGTCACCAAACTGGTTCTGGCGGCGTTTGAGCTCGTCCTCCAGATCACGCAGACGCTTTTCGGCCAGTGCGTCGGCATCATCGAACAGTTGCTGCTGGATGCTGGCCACCCGCTGTTGTTCAATTTCCCTTTTTAGCTTGTCGATGCTCTGTGCCTTTTGTAGGGCAGCAACTTCACGAATGCGCTGCTCGAAGGCTTCCTTTTCATGATCCTTCGCTTGCTCGTACGCACTCTTGAGTTGGGTACGAAGGATTTGAGTCAACTCAGCTCGGTAACTGCCCAATAAGGTTTTAATCTTGTCTTCCAGCACGTCCCATAGGTCGCGTGCGGCGGATACATCGGCTGAACTTTGCTGGCCAAGCAAGCCATGGTTCGGCCCGTTATAAGGCAAAGGTTCACCCAAGGTATTGTTTTGCACCGGCAGGGCAAGGGTGCGGGTCCAGTGGTGGAAGGTTTCGCGTAAATCGTTAACGGCCATCTCCTCCACTGTGAACAGCACCAGCGCTTCAGCGCCAGCCGGCACCTGACCACGGCTTACCAGCCAGCGGCTAGGCGGCTGAAAGTCGGTCTGCCCACCCGGGAAGCGCAAGCGTGCAAAGGCATTAAGCGACTGACGCAGCAACGGATGGCCCAGGTGCAGAAGCACGGTGTCCGGGGAGGGGCGGAATACCGGGCGACCATTGATGTTGTGGATAAAGAAGTGGTTGTCGAACACCAGCCATGGCATGGCGCCGCTGACACCTTTCTGTGAGGGCAAGCGCAGGCTGTCATCGACTACGGCCTGCCAACGCATAGGTAGCGGCGTACGCAAGCGCATGCGGCCCTGAGCATCGGGACCATCTAGCACTTCGCGCGAGGCACCCAGCCCCATCGCAACGCCGAGTGTATCTTTGAGGGTACTGGGATTAAGGTCTAGATCGTCCAGCAGCTGTTGCAACCGTTGTTTTTCGTCTTCGCCACGCTCCTCTGTGTGAACCTGGGCATCTTCGGTTGCATTTCTGCGACTGCTTATTTGCAGATCCAGATCACCCAGCACGTCGTGGTCTTCGTTCATCTCCATCATGCGACGCTGAAAAGCGGCATCAAACACCTCACCCACCGAGCCTAGATCCTCACGGATGTCGTTGACCTTGCTCAGTACGCGGGCAACAAACTGCAGGTCACTGTCATCTTCGCTGGTGAAGTGGAAGATGGTGACATCCCGCGACTGACCATGACGGTCAATACGACCGTTACGCTGCTCCAGACGCGAGGGATTCCACGGAATCTCGTAGTGCATCAACAAGCGGGCGGTGTGCTGCAGGTTAAGGCCTTCGGAAGCAGCGTCGGTCGCGACCAGAATACGTACCGGCGCGTCCGGATCGTTGAAGGCGCGCTTTACCGCCTCACGCTCGTCCTCATGCATGCCGCCATAGAGCATGCAGATGCTGCCGGGTTCAGCGCCATACTCGTCATTCAAGCGGTTGACCAAATAGTCGAGTGTGGTTTTGTACTCGGTGAAAATGATCAGTCGCTCATCATTTTTCCACTGTTCAGCGTTACGCAGCTCCTTGCCGATCAGCTCACGCAGGCGATCAAAGCGGGCATCCGATTTCGGCTTGGCCTCAACCACGGGCTGTTTGTCTAGCCCCAAAGACTTCAGCGCGGCATCAATTGCGTCAATCTCTGGCTGCAGTACATCCACGTAGGGGTGCATCCAGGCGCCGACAACCTGCGCGGCATGGCGGTTGCGGCTCTCGCGTTCCTGATCATCATCGATATCTTCTTCACTGGCGCGACGGGCGGCAGCCACTTCAGCTACCTGTAAAGCCTCTTTGGCAGCCAGGCCCTCCTTGAAGCGCAACCAGCTGTCGGCAAAGGCCACCGGACACGACAGCAATCGCTTGCGCAAAATCTCAATGGCGAAATTGAGCACCATGCGTGCTTCGGGAGCGGTGCGAATAATGCCTTTCAATTGCGCACAAAACTTGCGAACGGCAGCCGCCAGTTCCTGCTCCGGCTTAAACATATACAGCGGCAACGGTTCCAGATAGCGTTTGGCGAAACGCGGCACTCGGCCCGCCTGACGATCCTGATCGTTGATCTCGCTTTTCAGCCTCCGAATCAGCACATCGCCGATCATCTTGCGCTCTTTGTCGGTGAAATTCGGCGTTTGGGTAAAGCGCACCGGATCTAACTGTTCCAGCAGACCAGAGAAGGAGCGGGTATGGCCGTTGTGTGGTGTGGCTGTCAGGAACAGGCGGTGCTCAAAATACGGCGTCAGAATCCGCAGCATCTTGGCCAGATCGCTGTCTTCGCCGAAGTTGGACGGCATCAGGTTGTGGGCTTCATCGACAATCAGCAGATCCCACGGCAGCTGTGCACCACCCCGCTGTTTGATGGATTCGCAATTGGCGATGAACTGCTCCAGCACATCCGGCTGGCGCAAGTAGTGGTAGGACGTGATGATGCGCGGCAGTGCACGCCAGGGATTGGCATCCAGTCCCATCTCTTTCTGCAGCTTGTGGGTGGCGGCTTTGTCGACGATATCAAAGCCGAGGGAGAACTTTTCCTCCATCTCCTGCTGCCACTGGGTACGCAATGCCGCAGGTGTAATGATCAGCACCCTGCGGATACGACGCTTACGGATCAGCTCAGCCAGAATCAGACCGGCTTCGACGGTTTTACCCAGACCCACATCATCAGCCAGCAGCAGAGACACACGTGGCATGCGCATGGCCCGCGCCAGGGGTACGAGCTGGAAGTCATCAACGCTGACCGCACCATATACCGGTGCAGTCGGCACTGACTCCGAGCGCTCATGAGGATCACTTGCTGATAAGAACGGAGTAAGGGCGCTCCATCGAGCGGCACGCTGCAGAGCCAGAAACTCATTCTGCTGCATCGGGGCTTCGCGATCGACTTTAGGCAGCGCATTTGGCTCCAATACCACCGGACAGCGCTCACGCTCCCATAGCAGCGACTCTTCTGCATCACCATCGGCATCGCTGAACTCGATGGTAACCAGGTGCAGCAACGCAGAGGCCTTGCTATCACTGAAAGGCTCTACGGAGGAGATCACACCGCGGCGGTTCCGGACAGTGGCGAGCATGCCAACCCGGGGCAACTGACTGGCCGCTGTGTCTGAATTGTTCATTGGTGATTCCGTTGGATTATTTTTGAGTCGGCAGAAAGGCTAGTAACAAACTGGATTTTTGGGCTCTGATCGCGAGAAATTTTAATAGCCATAAAAGGATACGGTTAATGCAGATGACGAACCTTAACCGTCTGGAGCGAATCGAGCCAGAGCCTACTTGTTGAGCTCCAGATCTGCTTTTAGTTGGCCGGGGCGCAATCCTTGGACAGCGGCGTTTTGGCAACATCGCCGCCACCTATACAGATCTCGCTGATGCGCATGCCGCTCTGCAGGCCGGCGGGATAGTTGACATTGGCGTCATTGAGCTCAAATTGTGATCCATAAACTGGCTGCAGACCAAACGACTAGAGTTTCGGCCCCTCTGCTTACACTGCTTGGTGGATTGAGCTTCTGGCCACAAGTATTCAGTAGATCACGTCCTGTCAGCCTCCTCGACGAGAATCCTTCACCTGAATTATTCGCGGACATCGAATTCCCACTGGTCTCAAAGCGCAGTTTCTGAAGACGTCGTCGGCTGGATATTGGGGTTCTGTCGAGCTGCTGATTGGCCAGTAGGTTGCTGAACTATTGCGCTAATAAGCCGCTATCGCGAGCAGGCTCGCCCTCACAAAGGAACATGTATGGATATGTCGTTGCTGGCGACGAGACGATAGAACACGTTGCTGAAATCAATAAATGGCGACACGTCAGGCATTTCAATGCACACCCCCTCCCTCGATGACATCAGTCTGTCGAAACTCGCGCTGGCCGAGGGCATAACCACCAGGGCGATCTCTACGATGTTCTTTGGAGACAACAAGCGGCCTGGGTTAGCTTGGGTTGGGCGACTTTGATCACGAGACCATTTCTACGACTGTCACGACACTGTCAGCGCTGATAAAAGGCATCTATCGGTCGATGGCGGCGACGGCTAGGTGAGATGAGACCCCAATCGAAAGCAGAACCGTTAAGGCTGAAGTTACAGCAGGTAGGCGCTGCCATTGAACGCGGCCTAAAGCATATTCACGATGGGGCAATCAGCGCCTGGCTTGCGAGTTACGCATCGCTCATCAACGAGGTTTTCGGCGGGCGAAGATTGAAATAATCACCGGCACCGTTTCCTCTCCTATGAAATAGGGATTGTCGGCGTGGCCGTACACGAACGTGCTGCCCGTGCGATCCCAATACGCGACTTTGACGTCGCAGACCTCGAAGCCAATTTTGTCGAAAACGTACTCGTCGTAGTCAGCTTTCTGGACATCAAAGGCTTCTTGGGCACTGCAGGACGCCACCATGCCGCCCCTCGATACCAGATTGATGATCTCCACCGATTCAGTAGTCACAGCTCTCGACACGACGATGTCTTCAATGTTTTCGCGGTATACCTTGCTTCGCTCCCCGGCGTCGTCGTGCTCAGGTGTCCGACGAAATATGTCCTCGCCATGGGAACCGATAAACCATGCTGCAACCACCTTGGGTTCAAAATGCTTGATGACTGCCAGGTCTTCGTCACTGAGTTCAAACAGGTCGCAATGGTGGATCTGGGCGGTGTGACCAGTGTCCTTCAAACGCGTCGACGCCTTCGCGATAAGCAACTCGTTATTGTCCAGGGCCAACACGTCCCGGCCAACAGCAAGGTGAATCGTACCGTTACCCACACCACAGCCGATCTCAAGAACACGCTCTTTCGGGACCAATTTTGCCAGCGCTTGATAGACACCCTGTGCTTCCAGGGTATTTGATTCGTCCTCCCACTGCTGAGAGTACTGGTTCGGATTCGAAAGTTGGTACATAGAAGCTCCAGTGGACGGAAACTCAAGGCAGTACACCGTAGGGGGAGTAGACGTCAGCTCCATCAAATCAGAGCTTCGTTGCAGCCTCTTGAATCCTTAGGCACACGATCGGTTTACTGAAGGAAACGGGTGCCGACTCAGCTGCCGATCAGTCCGCGATGAATCCGCGATGACGCCATGTCGCGCGGACGAAGTCGGCGAACTGATAGCCATGCCCTAGGTCAAGCTTGTCCGCATGGTCACAGACAATGATTTGAGGCATCACGCCGGTCTCTTTTTTGGTGTCATCACAGAATTTGGCCAACTGAGTAAACATGTTAGAAACCGCATCGATGTCATCATGCAAATCGGTATTTTTTTTGTCGTCTGCCCTCAGGTTCTCGGCAGCAAACTCCTCGCCTTCATCCCGTGACGGGAAGTAGACCTGGGTAGGCTGGTCAAGGAACAGGATGGGTGGAATCTTGCATACCGCGCTCCGCGCTGCAAACTGGTAGTGCAGCGCCATGAAAAGCGTGAGGTGGGAATACACCCAGTTGGCCCCGCTGCCCATAGACCGGAGGAAGACCTTCTTGAGGACGTCCTTCTCGTGCCACAGGTCGAAGCTGTTGAGGTCAAACTTGAGCGAACCGGTTTTGTACGTTTCTTCGAAATGGAAATGCTTGCCGAGCTCCTTCATCTTTTTGTTGATGTCCCGCGAGAGCTTTTCCAGCTCGATATCGATATCGTACTTGCCCATGAGATCAGCGAGACGCTTGACCTCTTTCTCCCAATACTCGGCCATCTCCTTCAGATCGGATGGCGGGTTCTCGATGAACTTGTCGATCTCGATTTCCAGCCGCAGCTTAGCCTTCCTTGGCGCGTCCTCCAGGGCGCCCGCCTTGGCCAGTCGCTGTTCCTGCTCTTCGAAGGGCTTGAGGGCATTCTGGACGTCCTTGAGATCCCGGCGAGTCTGCTTGATTTCTTCCTTCAGATCGCGGCTCTCTTGCCCCAGACTCTCGCGAGCATAGGACGAGAGCTTTAGTTCGGTATTCAGCCACTCGATGGCCTCGGTCAGCTTGTTCGCTTCGTCTTCTGGGACGTCGGAGTAAGACTCGCACATTGGGCAGAATGTGTGGCCAAGATCGGTCGAACGAGGCACAGGCATCTCCGCGAAGGACTGACCGATGCCTTTCGCCTGTTCAACCGATCGCTCCAACAGGTTCAATCGGCCAAGGGCTGAGCGAAGCTCGCCAACCAGCTTGGCCTTCTTGTTCCGGAGTGTTTTAAGCGTGCTCTCATAGTCATCGGCGAGACCATCCACAGTAACCGGCGTGCCCAGTATCAACCTCAATGCCGCCTTAGGTTTGGTGAAAATATCCTCAGCCGTCATATCAAAAAGAGGCTTGCCGGCGAGCGCCTTGTACTCGGAAAGAAGCCCGTCAAAGGTGCGGACAGTTTCCTCTTTGACCTTGTCGTCTTTGGGGATTTTGAGCTTGATTCTGCGCAGCTCGTAGGCAGCTTCGGTGTGCTCCTTGGCGAGATCGAAATAATCCTCACCAACGATGCCCATCAGGATTTTGAAGTGGTCGATGGCCTGATCCCGTTTAACCTTTTCGTCAAAGCGGTAGAAAATCGCATGCTTGTTCGCGACCAGGTTTTGGTGCTGGAGCATCAGCGATGGGAAGCTGCGAATAGAGGGAGTCGCCCCCTTACTGCCGGTGATCTCCTTGTGCAAGGGATCGACATCGACGTTCTCCAACGTCACTCCAAAATACTTGCCTAGGCTCTTCAGGTATTGATCCTTGTGGATGAAGTGCCGATCATCGAAGAAGTAGTCCACGCTCGACATCAAGCCAAGAACATCTTCCTGCTCGTGTCCGGTGATCTCCCGGAGGAAGCAGCGCTTCGAGGCCGCAGCCCGGCCTGTCACCAGTGTCAATAACGGGAACTGCAGGACGGTGAAAAACGTTTTGCCTCGCTCGGTAAGCTTGCCATCTGGAATGGTGTCTTCACTACTGCCCAGACAGTAGTCAAATATCTCCAAGATGGCGCTTTTACCTGTGGATGACTTACCAGTGACGATATTCAAACCTTGGGTGAAATTGACGTAATGCAGTTGGTTGTCTTTGTCGACGACACCGATGTAGGTGACATAACAGTTCATAGCGATTTCAGCCCCAGCGACCTGTAAATTGAAACGACAGTTTCCCCGGTAAACACCACAGCGAGCTTACGGGCATACTTCATCAGTTGTGCATCAGCGTTCACTTCCCGGACCTTGCCCTGAGGTGCAACGGACATGTCGTCGTTGATCGAGATGCTCTTTTCTGATCTGAGGATCAATAATGCCGCGTGAGTGATCGGCCTGAACTCCTGAATTCGCAACTCTAGGCCCAGTACTCGACTCGGGTCTTGCATGAGGGTGCGCAGGGAACTGTTCCTTTTGGCGTTATGAAGGAACGGATGCAGCGGCTTGTAGGTAACGAGCGGAAGCACCAGGTAGCTCAGCAAAACGTCCTTCTCCGTGGGATCCCAATGATCAAAGAAAGAATGGATCACCGGTGCGAGCGCGAACGGTGTCCGGCGCAGCGTGTATATATGATCTGCAGCTTTCTTACTCACTCCCATAGCCTCCAGTAAAACGCTGGGGACTCATCATCGTCCTTGGCATCTGCCAGCATGTGGTAAATCCCGTTGCGAAAATCCACCGTGGTGTCTTCGAACGTCTTGAAGGGCACCACTTGTGCAGCATGCTGCTGAAGAAAAAATTTCAACGAGAGACGCTTCAGCTTGTCCGGGCACTCCTCGTCCATGCAATCGAGCATGGCGCTCTGGCGCCCGTCCAAATGGCGATCAAGATGGTTTTTTTGGTAGCGCTGGACATCAAATGGCGTGGCCAGACTGTCACAGTACAACTCGTCAATGACCTCACTGGCAATCAGCAACTGCAGGGCAGCCTTCTTGATCCTGGCGTCGCCATCAATTTCTCGGATCTTGCGCACGAAAGGACGATCAACGATCTCATTCAGATCAATTTTCTGATCCAGGGCGCCGGCATCAACCTCAGGGAAGATGCTTGAGTGTTTCATGTAGCGGGCGGTCAATTCTGTGAATTTCTCGGTGAAGTCTGCACACGTAATCTCCCAGCCGGTTTCGATGAACCTGCTGCTGCCGATGTACCCCAAAATGTCATCGATAAAATTCTGTAGCTTCGACTCGCGAATCATCCGCAGGTGTTGCACTTGGAAGTCGTGCAGCTTGTCCTTCAGTGAAGGCGATTCGGTGATGAAGACCGCCTTCTCCAGGACTTCCATCAGATCATCCTTCAACGACGCGCTCATCACGGAACGTTGCAATGCCAAGGCTTCCGAAGGCTCAGTAGCCTTGGAGTTGCGGAAGCGTTCCTCAGCAGCGTCATAGATCGCCTTGAGAAGGTCGTATCGCTCCGAGGCCGTGCAAGAATTCCATTCCGTGAGCGTCGACTTAGGCGAGAACTCCTGGTTGGTCAGCAGTACCAGATTCTCATAGGCACGATGCTCGAACGCCTTGTTCAACCAATTATTCAGGGTATTCCATATATTGGAATGACCATCTCTCAAGGTGTCGGCGTATAGCTTGACCTCTACCTGAGCGATGTCCTCAAGCGTGACGTCTCCATATACTTCCACCCATAAACGCTTGCCTTTCTCAAGCTTCAAGCAGTACTCAAGCGCGACCACCAACTGGTAGTGGAGTGCTTCAAATAGCTTGGTCGCGTCAAACGGCAACTTATCAGGCAATTTATCCATAAATATTCCGCGATCGCCGTAAAGGCAAGTTGTCCAGATTGAAACCGCAGGCCGGCGCCAAAACTTTTGTGCCGAAGATTAAAACCAAATGGGCAGCCAAAACTTGCTTAGTAACTTACTGTACGAATACACAGGATCAGTCAACAAACTCAACTGACACTGTATGCCCAAACAGTTAGACTCACTGTGCACGACCGATGGTAACACTTGACAGAGCGTGATCGCAAAAAGCTACCACTGTGACACTGGATAGTTTTCCGGGCGAATCCGGCTATCTCACAAAGGTTGGAAAGTCATTCTTCGTCATCCACTGGCGAATGATGGAATTCAGCTACTTGACTACGACTAGGGCTTCGAAGCCATCAACAGGGAGTTCATGAATACACGAGACTACCAAGACCAAGACCACGACTGCAAAAGCATCTGCATAGCAGAATGCCTCTCGCCCGGCATCGTTCCGCCGAATGATTTTTCTACACTTTTTGTCCCAAACTCCGGTGTCGAGGCTTTCTGCATGGAAAAAATGCGGAAGGCTGGTGTTAATGTACGCCTCACCGTGAATCCCGGAATGTTTCTATAAATGATCTACAGCAGACTGAATCCAGAGAAGGCTCTGATTTGGCGTATCGTCCATCGCGATAATCTGCCTTGGATTCTGGACAATGGTCTGCATTGCGCAAATTCAACTGTTCGGTCGTCACAGTACGTAAACATCGGCAACGCTGAGTTGATCGACAAGCGCCGTACCCGGCATGTACCCATAGCTCCGGGAGGGGTACTGTCCGACTACGTGCCCTTCTATTTCACCCCCTTCTCTGTGATGATGAAGAACATCCATTCCGGGTGGAGTGTTCAGCAGCGGAGCAACGATGAGATCGTGATTTTGGTCTCCAGCCTGTATCGCGTTGAGCAGATGGGCCTGCCGTTCGTTTACACGAGTGCTCATGCCTACCCCGATTGGACAGACTATTACAGCGATCTGGCGAATCTCGACCAGATCGATTGGTCTATCATTCAACGACGCGATTTCAAGCGCGAACCTGACGACCCTCGGAAGATGGAGCGGTATCAGGCCGAAGCGCTGATTCATAATCACCTACCGATTACAGGACTCCTTGGCATCATGTGCTACAACGATGCAATGAAAAAACGTATAGAACGGGACGTGGCTGCTAGGGGCCTGACGTTGCCTGTGCATGCGCGTCCGGGATGGTATTTCCAATGATCCGTTTTACCCAAGGCAATCTTCTGGAAGCCAAAACCGAAGCCCTGGTCAACACAGTGAATACCGTGGGCGTGATGGGTAAAGGTATAGCGCTCATGTTCAAGGAGCGCTTCGCGGAGAATTACCGGCTGTACTCGGCTGCCTGCAAGGCTGGCGAAGTGGAAACGGGTAAGGTTCACGTGACGGCGGTCAACGAGCTGGAAGGTCCTCGTTGGATCGTGAACTTCCCCACCAAACGGCACTGGCGATCACCGTCGCAGATGGCATGGATCACCGAGGGCTTACATGATCTTCGTCGTTTCCTGATTGAAAACGATGTGAAGTCCGTCGCGGTTCCACCGCTAGGCGCTGGCAACGGTGGTTTGAAATGGCCGGAAGTTCGCGAGCAGATTGTTGATGTCTTGAGTGATCTGGATGTCGATGTACTGGTGTTCGAGCCTTCCAACCAGTACATGAATGTCGCCAAACGTAGCGGCGTCGAAAAGCTCACGCCGGCCCGTGCGCTTATCGCCGAACTGGTTCGACGCTACTGGGTGCTCGGCATGGAGTGCAGTCTGCTTGAGATTCAGAAGCTGGCTTGGTTTCTTGAACGCGCCATCGAAAAGCTGCCGAATACCGAAAACCCGCTGAACCTTCAGTTCGTGGCTCATAAGTACGGGCCGTATGCCAACCGGTTGGAGCATCTGCTCAACAACCTGGATGGCAGCTATCTGCACTGCGACAAGCGCATCAGTGATGCGGGTATCAGTGATGTGATCTGGTTTGATGAAGGACGGAAAGCTTTCTTGCAGGCCTACCTGCAAACCGAGGCCAAGGAGTACAGCCAAGCCTTGGAGCGCACCGCTGAATTGATCGATGGATTCGAGTCGCCCTTCGGTATGGAGCTGTTGGCGACAGTGGATTGGTTGCTCAGTCAGGAAGGTGTTTCTCCGACTGTTCCTGCCGTACGCGAAGCGTTGAAGCATTGGGAGGGAGGCGCTGGGGCTGCGGCTCGTAAGAGCAAGTTGTTTGATGATCAGGCGCTGGAGATTGCGCTCAAACGGCTTACTTCCAGTAGTTTCAGGCCTGAGGTGGCGACCTGCTAGGGGACGCAAATTGTGCAAGGAGACTTGCACAATTAATGTGTCCGCCACCGCAACAGCCACAAAAAAGGCCTTGCCATGCAAGACCTTTTTTCTTCTCTCGGGCATGTGCGGCCCTTGTTACCTCACCTCAACAATATCCAAAGCCCGATTAGCCAACAGCTCACTCAGCTCAACCACCTGCGGAATCCCCAACGCCACATGCCGTCGCGAACCTTCAAGATCGGATGCCAGGTCTTCGAGCATCGCGTTCGCCGAAGCGAGGTTTTCACTGAGGGTGACGAGTAAGCATTCGGAATCCACATCAGAAGCGATGCGATAGATAGTGTTGGGGTTGTCGGACGTTTCTTTCTTCGGCTTGGGATTCAGGTAGAAATCCAATGCCCGAGTCGCCGCGTCATCAAGCTTTTTGTTACGGGCGGATTGAACGCGGGAAACGGTTTCGTCTGCTCCCGGGGGGTTCGGTGTAATTTTGACCATGGTAGAGCTCCTAGAGTCTGTTGGAGCTGCCACCGTTCGCTGCGAAACGAATTTGGGGTGGCAGCTGTACGCGGGTTCGCAGACCGGGACTCTAGGGACCGGCAGACCCGAAGGTCTCCCACGCACAGCCACCTCTGACGAAATCACAGACATGGGCGATCTGCTTTCGAAGGTGACGTTGTGCGCCTGTAGAGTCCGGGCTGCGAAACCCGATCACTGATGAGCAGTGACAGAATTCAAGTTACCGAGACGGCCAAAAGCGCACAAGCCAGCGGATTCTGGCGTAGTTGTAGGCAATGGCGCAAGGCGGTGTCAGGTGTCCCTGAGTCCTGCAATGCCAGAATAAACAACGACCCTCCCCCTGGCGTTTTCAAACAAACGGGCTCAGGTTGAATCATTTCCGATTCAAGCCGGTTAGCGATGGATCGCCCACAACCCAAACAACGCCATCGCCCAAAGCAACGCTCCCGGAGCCATGAACAGGTAATTCCAGACGGTGAAGCGAGAATTGCCCAACGCCTGAGGATCATTGGCGGCAACGTTGATCATCGGTTGGCACCGGCTCACGACATAGGCCCGCAGTGGAATCGCCAGCACTAACCAACCGGCCAGAAACGCAAAGGCGTCGACGCGCTTTGCGACTGCATTCAGTACATTGGCGCCAACCGTCAGCACAACGAAAACGGTTGCCCATTGCTCATAGTCCCACTCATGCGTACGGCCACTGCCGCGAATCTTCGCATTCGCTCGCCGGTACAGTTGGTGGATAAAAAATATGCAGAAAATGCCCCGTGCCCAAGGCCAGATATCCGCCTGGGTGGATTTTTTGTAAAGGCTCCAGTTCTTGAATGACCAGTAGTAGAAATACAGACCAAACGTCAGAATCGCCAACGTCATAAGCTTTGCTGGCGACACTACATAAAACTCGGATGGCTGTTCAGCGACTGTCTCCAGTTGGGCCGACGGCGGTGCGTAAACATTTTCAGACACGGCAACTTCCTTGATGAGAGCGAACTGATAAGGCTAACGACCTGCCGGGTCAAATATTGAGCAAAAATCAGAAGCTAATTGTGCAAGGGGCGCTTGCACAATTAGGTGCCCATCACCGCGAATGAGCCACAAAAAAAGGCCTTGCCATGCAAGACCTTTTTCTTTCCCGGGCAAGTGCGGCCCTTGTTACCTCACCTCAACAATATCCAAAGCCCGATTCGCCAACAGCTCACTCAGCTCAACCACCTGCTGAATCCCCAACGCCACATGCCGTCGCGAACCATCAAGATCGGACGCCAGGTCTTCGAGCATTGCGTTCGCCGAAGCGAGGTTTTCACTGAGGGTGACAAGCAAACATTCGGAATCCACATCAGAAGCGATGCGGTAGATGGTGTTGGGGTTGTCGGACGTTTCTTTCTTCGGCTTGGGATTCAGGTAGTAATCCAAAGCTCGAGTCGCTGCATCATCAAGCTCTTTGTTACGGGCCGATTGAACGCGGGAGACGGTTTCGTCTGTTGTCGGGGGGTTCGGTGTAATTTTAACCATAGCCTTAGCTCACTCTTGGTTGAGGCCACGACCCGCTCGCTGCTAAACGAGTGGGAGGCAGCTGTACGCGGGTTAGCAGACCGATGAGCTAAGGAATCGGCGCGCCCGAGGGCGCCCCACGCACAGCCACCATCAAGTGCAGGGATGGGGATTCCTGACTGATGAAGCTTGATACGACTCAACTCGACGGGCTGCTAAACCCGGTCACTGATGGGCAGTGACGGGATTCAAGTTACCGACGCGGCCAAGGGCGCACAAGCCGGCGGATTCTGGCGTAGTTGTAGGCAATGGCGCAAGGCGGTGTCGGCAAGCAGAAGGGGTTTGTCAGAGTCCCACAACGGCAATTAAACAGGCCATAGAAATCCAGAGCGCAGTTGCTAGTGATGCTGAAGGCTGACCAAGGCTTCCTGGCTCAAATGAGCCTCAGTTCGAGCCTGATTCAGCATTTCAGCCCCATCAAACAGGTCGTCATTTGTAGCCGTCGGGCATCAAAAATCCACTTTTTCTGGTGGCGGTGGCTCTGGGACACAACGCCACGGGTTATCGGTTTGAGATTAGTGCAGCACCTTGTTGCACAAATTGAGCGGCGAATCCGTTGGCCTCCCCCAACCTGACAGCCCTCTATTTCAACCTCTTGACCACGAAAAAAGGCCTTGCCATGCAAGACCTTTTTTTCTTCTCTCGGGCACGTGCGCCCTTGTTACCTCACCTCAACAATATCCAAAGCCCGATTCGCCAACAGCTCACTCAACTCAACCACCTGTTGAATACCCAACGCCACATGCCGTCGCGAGCCATCAAGATCGGATGCCAGATCTTCGAGCATCGCGTTCGCCGAAGCCAGGTTTTCACTGAGGGTGACAAGCAAGCATTCGGAGTCCACATCAGAAGCGATGCGGTAGATGGTGTTGGGGTTGTCGGACGTTTCTTTCTTCGGCTTGGGATTCAGGTAGTAATCCAAGGTCCGAGTCGCCGCATCATCAAACTTTTTGTTACGTGCTGATTGGACGCGGGAAACGGTTTCGTCTGTTGTCGGGGGGGTCGGTGTAATTTTGACCATGATATTAGCTCTCATTGAGGCCACGACCCGTTCGCGACTAAACGATTGGGAGGCAGCTGTACGCAGGTTAGTCGACCGACGAGCTAAGAAATCGGCGCGCCCGAGGGCGCCCTGCGCACAGCCACCATCGAATGCAGGTATGGGATACCTGGCTGATGGTCGCTTGAGCGACTTAGCAACGACGGGCGACTAAACCCGGTCACTGATGGGCAGTGACGGGATTCAAGTTACCGACGCGGCCAAGGGCGCACAAGCCGGCGGATTCTGGCGTAGTTGTAGGCAATGGCGCAAGGCGGTGTCGGCAAGCTGAAGGGTCTTGTCAGATTCTCACAACGGCGATTAAACAAATTGCGGAAATCTAGAGCGCTACTGCTGGGAGCAGCGCTTATGACGATCAGCCGTAAAGCTTGAACTCATTCCCATCACGAATAACGTGTCGCTGTTTTTCGATTTTTGCGACACGTTCCGCTCTCATGTCGCTGGCGACGACATGAGAGCGGAACGTGTCGCCGAAATGGTGTTTTAGCGACATGACAGGCTTCTGCAGAAAGGGTTTGGCTTGGTTGAGGGGTTGGGTTGGCTGGTCTCTTCGCGAGCAAGCTGCTCACCCGCAATCCCTTCGATGGCGGTGGGTCAGTCTGACTGCCTAGAGCTCGCCAAGATTGACATCGTTCCTATCGAGAACTTCAAGAATATGTTTCAGCCACATTGCGCCACTCTCCCACTCCATCCAATAGCAATAATTACAGGGCATTTTTTCCATAATAAAATCTCGAAGACCCTCCTCATCAAGACGTTCCGCCAACAACATCAGTATTTCTTTTTTTAACACGTCAATGGCCTGCGGTGCCGAATCTGACACGAAAAGCCTTATTACCCCGTCCGGCTCTGATGACTCGCACATCCAGTCTTGATGAAAATAACAACCAAAAAAATGAAAGAGTTCCGGATATCTATTTCTCATATTTTTCGACATACCCTGTAAGCAAATTGTATCCAGTAGGTGACTGCTTGGATTTTTTCAACACTAAAGTCACGACAGACAGCGACTCTAACTTTCCACTCTTTCGTATAACTCCGGCTCCAACCGGAGAAGGGAAGGATTGCTGTAAAACTAGTTTCTTTTCTAATTTATTATTTAGAAATCCGTCAATCTCCGTTTCTTTTGTACCCAATACTTTGGAAACCGTTGACTCTGCCGATGCTCTATCAGGAAATGTCGACGCGGTAGGTACGTGAGGCTCTAACTCAAGTCGCTTTCTCAACTGAGCCTCAGAACGACCTATGTGCCTGTCCATCAAATGCCCACCGCGGGCCTCATGCGCCGCTAACCCCCCTCCCGGCACGATCTCGCTAAACGGTCCATCAGCCTCGATATCGCCAGGACAGTTACAAGCCAACCCCAACGGATCCACCCACCCCGTCGGGTTCAGGGTGTAGCGATACCCATTGAGCCCACCCGCCAGCTTGCTCGGATCCGGTGTCAGGTAGCGCCCGGTCTCCGGATTGTAGTAGCGGTGGCGGTTGTAGTGCAGGTTGCTTTCGGGGTCTAAGTATTGGCCCTGGAAACGCAGCGGTTGGTCCAGTTGTTCGCCGCCGCCGTGGGTTTGCTCGGTGAGTTTGCCGTAGCCGGCGTAGCGGGCGGACCAGACGATCTGGCCGGCGAAGTTGGTCAGTTCCTGGG
>Ga0209795_10000220_pt1 | contig 50693 bp, 46 predicted proteins | sample AgamicOrMarz_FD_187166 | JGI IMG/M metagenome (GOLD analysis project Ga0209795, IMG submission 187166) | Agave microbial communities from Guanajuato, Mexico - Or.Ma.rz (SPAdes) (version 2) | ecosystem: Host-associated > Plants > Phyllosphere > Phylloplane/Leaf | place: Guanajuato, Mexico...
TTCATGTCCACGACGGCTCGCCGCCCACAACATTGCCATGGTTGAATCCTTTTTAAGGTTTACGGTTTCAATCGGATCCATGACGACAAGTACACGCATGCTCAAGCTCTTCTTAAAATTTAAATTAGCATGAGTATAACTGAGATTTTTCACTGGTTTTTCTTAATTTCAGTAAAACCTTATCTGTTATTTCTTTATCTAGAGCAAAGGTAAATTCGGTTAAACTATATTCATAAAATATTATTTTTAAAGGCTAAAGATGAAACTTTATCGCTATTTAACAGGCCCAGATGACTCTGCTTTTTGTGCACGAGTCACTAAAGCACTGAATCATGGTTGGGAATTATACGGAGCGCCAACCATGACCTTTAATGGCACGCATGTGATTGTTGGACAAGCAATTTGTAAAACGATTAATGAAAATTATGATCCAGAAATGGATATTTTAGATGTTCTCAAAAATAATGCGTAATTCTAAGGGGAGCTTTAATCGGTAAAAAGCTCCCCTTTCAAAAATCAATTAACAAGAAAAACTAATGAGTTAACTCATATTATCCGTTTAATTCCCCAATCATCTTTCTAAAAATCAGTTACTAAACAATAAATATGTCATTTTTTAAGGCAATATTTCTTTTATTCTAAACAATTAAATGATTATAATTATCATTTATACTTTTATTTTTGTTAATTGATTTTATTTTTATGTTAAGAATTTCTTTATCATCTCCCCAAATTAAGGGTTCATTCCCGCTCAGCTTACTTAGTTTAATGATCTTGAATATTCAAGGTGCCTATGCAGAAGATGTAACTGACTCATCAAAAGTGGCAGCTACCATGCCCACCATAAAAATTGAAGCCATGAGTGAGCTCGACCCGATTAAAAGTTATATCGACTATGACAAAGCCAATGTCACACGTAATGGTTTAGACAAAAAAGATATTCCTCAAACCGTTGATACAATTGATGTACAGAAATATAAAATTTATGGATCGAATGACTTAAGCGTGATGCTGCAAGGTACTCCAGGCGTATCAACCAGTTACGATATGCGCGGTGATGGCATCACGATTCGTGGTTTTGGTGCTGATACAGGCGATATTTACCGTGATGGTATACGTGAAAGCGGACAAGTACGCCGTAGTACAGCCAATATCGAGCGTATAGAAATTTTAAAAGGCCCCGCTTCTGTTTTATATGGTCGTAGCGCTGGTGGTGGGGTTGTGAATATGGTGAGTAAGTTCGCCAATTTTGACTCTAAAAGTTCAGTTGGCGCATATGCGGGTTCATATGATAACTACGGAACAACCGCTGACATCAACCAAGTCATTAATGACAATTTAGCAGTACGTTTAACTGGAGAATATGGCGAGTCAGGGAGCTTCCGCTCTGGTATTGAAAATAAGATTGAAATGTTTTCACCAAGTTTCACTTATAAAAATGACGATGGAACACTCACTTGGACCACGCAATATACCTATGACAAATTAGGTCGTGTACCTGATCGCGGACCATCACATGACATTCTGCCTGCGGGAACATCAATCAAAACAGGATTTGCCCAAGACGGCGATTATGTTGATGATATTTTGCAAGTGGTCCGTACCGATGTGAATTATGAATATGCGCCTGATTGGAACTTCCACTGGGCAGCAAGTTACCGACAAGCAGAACAGAACTTTGATCACTTTTATTTTGGAACTTATTGTGGGTTAGATGGAAAAAACTCAAAGGATGAGTCTTGTACTAAAAAAGGTTACATCGACCAAATTTACTACTGGCAACAAACCAGCAATAAGACCACCACCAATACATTTGATATTAAGGGCAAGTTCAAAACAGGCTCACTTGAACATCAAATCATGATGGGTACAGACTGGACCTATGAGCAACGAGAGCCACGTCTAGCCAATAAAACTCAAAATGGGTCAGCCATTTATGGTTACGTTAATCCAATCACTGGTGAACGAGAGTACAGCCGTGGCAATGGCCCATTAAAAATTAGTCAGCATAACTATAATGAAGGCACAACTTACGGCATATTTATTCAGGATTTAATTGGTCTAAATGACCAACTTAAACTCATGATGGGCGTCCGCTACGACTACTTCGATTTTTCAACCACCAACAAGTTAACGAATGAACACCGTAATGTAAAAGATGGTAGCTTTAGCCCAAATGTTGGTTTGGTATGGCAACCGCTTCCTGAACATAGCTTTTACACGTCTTATTCTAAGAGCTTTGCACCATTTGGCGGACAAATGGGTGTTAACCAAGTCACTGGAAGCACCGATGTCACAAAAATGGATAAAGAACCTCAATATAACGAGCAATACGAAGTTGGGGTAAAAAGTGAATGGTTAGATAATCGTTTAAATACTCAACTTTCTGTTTTTGATATTCGTAAAAATAATATCCGCTATAAACCAAAACCTGATGAAGAACCAGAGGTATGGGCAACTGCGGGACAGCATCAATCACGTGGTCTCGAATTTAGCTTTATTGGTCGTGTACTTGATAATGTCTTTGTCCGCGGTGGTTATGGCTACACAGATGCTAAGGTAAAAGAAGACAAACAAAAGCCTGAACAAGAAGGCAATTATTTAGCCAACACATCTAAAAACACGGGCAATTTATTTGTTCGTTATTTACCAACCGAGCAGTGGTATACAGAGGTGGGGGTAACCTATGTAGGTTCGTATTATCCAAATATTAATAATCAAGTAAAAATGGAAGGCTTTAACCGTGTTGATGCAGCGATTGGTTATAGTGCAGATCCATGGAATGTCACACTTGCGGTAAATAACCTTACCAATAAAGAGTACTGGCGCTCAGACAGCATGCCAGGCACTCCACGTAATGTATTATTGCGTTTGAATTATCAGTTTTAAGTAAATATTAAAAAAGCATACCCCTATTTAGGGGTATGCTTTTTTATTTTTAGATACCATATTTCTCGCGATAAGCTTGCATATTTGCTAACGCTTCTTTTTCGCCTTTCGCCTCTAAATAATCCATTAAATCTTTCATGGTAATCAGTGCGTGCACAGGAATTTCTAATTCTTTTTGAACTTCTTGAATTGCTGAAAGCTCACCTTGGCCACGTTCTTGACGATCTAGCGCAACCAACACACCCGCAATAGTTGCGCCAGCGTTTTTCAAAATCGTTACAACTTCACGAATCGCTGTACCTGCGGTAATTACGTCATCAATAATCCAGACTTTTTTACCTTCAACCGCAGCACCAACTAGAACACCGCCTTCACCATGATCTTTCGCTTCTTTACGGTTAAAGCCCCATGGCACACTTTTGTTATGTACTTGCGACAAAGCAACAGCAGTCGCTGCTACAAAAGGAATACCTTTGTAAGCTGGCCCAAAAATCACATCAACATTTTGGCATTGTGTTAATTTATCAGCATAGCCTTGCGCTAAAAGAGATAAAGCTTCACCATCGTTGAGTAGGCCTGCATTAAAAAAATAAGGACTCACGCGTCCAGATTTTAAAGTAAACTCACCAAATTTAAGCACACCGCGTGATAATGCGAGTTCGATAAATGCTTGCGGGTGAAATGACACAGGCGTTGTCATGAGGTGCTCCAAATTCACAATTGAGGTTAAATTTTCGCATGATACCAAAGGATCAGTATCCAAGTGATGTAAAAATTCTTCGAGTCGTTTCCATTAACGTAAATGGCTTGCGTTCTTCAGTAACGAAAGGCTTACTTGAATGGTTAGAACAATCAGATGCCGATGTCGTATGCATGCAGGAAAGCCGCATTACCCATGAACAATGGACTGAAAAATTTAGACCCGAAGGATGGCATACCCATCTCTTTCCAGCAGAGCGTGCAGGCTACGCAGGGACTGCCATATATAGCCGCTTACCCTTTGTCTCTGTTAAAGACGGTTTAGGGTTTGAACTGGCTGACAGTCAAGGCCGCTTTATTTCTGCTGAATTCGATTTAGGTTTGTCACATCCGGTACATATTGCGTCATTATACTTACCTTCAGGCTCAAGTGGTGAAGAAGCGCAGGCACGTAAAGATTTATTTTTAGGTGAATACGCAAAGATCTTGAAACAATGGCGTGATGAAAATAAGTCAGTCATTATTTGTGGCGACTACAATATTGTTCATAAACGTATTGATATTAAAAACTGGTCAGGTAATCAAAAATCATCTGGCTGTTTACCCCATGAACGTGCATGGCTTGATCATATTTACGATGAACTCGGCTATGTCGATACATTCCGTGTAGTTCGCCCCGAAGCAGAACTTTATTCATGGTGGTCAAATCGAGGGCAAGCTCGCGCAAAGAATGTAGGATGGCGTATTGACTATCATGCATGCTCACCAGATTGGAAAGCGCGTACAACCAATGCGTGGGTCTTTAAAGATCAATGGTTTAGCGACCACGCACCCGTTATTATCGACTATAAAATTCAAGAATAAGTGAACAGTTGTTCACTTACATTGTCGTTTTCGCTTACAGCATATGTCGTTTTTGAGTATTTTTCTTACACAGCTTTAACGGCATTATAGCCCCACGGCACAGGGAAGCAGTCAGGATGACGCAAAAGGATAGGACGCCGTAGGAAGATAAAATAAACTTATGATAAGTTTATTTGCAAGGATGTGACAATGGACGTTGAAATGAGACCCGCATGATCAGGATGATTAAATGCGGGTTTTCTCTTTTTTAATCTCTTATTTTTTGCGCTAAGTTCTTTTAGTTTTAACTTCTTATTAAGCTCATTATTACCTTGTCTTATGACAATACCATGACATTTCTCTTTCAATTAATCATTAATTTTCATTTGTTTTAAAAGTATCGGTATAAAGTAGTGCTTAAAAGCTTTTTGGGTTAGGCTGTGTGCTCTCTCTTTTTGACATGGTCCGATAAAATGTTAAAAATTTATGGAATTAAAAACTGTAACTCAATGAAAAAAGCTTTTGATGCTTTGCAAGCCAAAGGGCTTAGCTACGATTTTCATGATTATAAAAAACAAGGCATTGATGCAGATACTTTAAAAATCTGGTTAAAAGAAATTGGACAAGATACTGTTCTCAATAAAAAAGGCACGACATGGCGCAAGCTTTCAGAAGAAGAACAAAATCGTGCTCTAAGCAGTGAAGAAAGCCTCATTGAAGCACTCATTGCTCAACCAAGTTTGATTAAAAGACCCGTGTTAAAAACTTCTCAAGGCTTTATTGTAGGTTTTGATGAAACCGCTTATCAAAATATTCAAGCGTAAAAAAACGAGCCGTTTGGCTCGTTTTTTTTATTAAAACTTTTAGTTCGCGCGAATCCATGTTTGGTTACGACCAAGTGCAGAAACGCCAATATAGCCACGTAATTTAAGCTTTTTACCGCCATCGGTTAACTCACCTTTCAGTTTGTAAGTTTTACCTGATTTTGGGTCTAAAATCGTACCGTTTTCATAACTGTTACCACCTACATTTTTTAAATTATGTACAATGGTGACACCTTTAAGTGGTTTGTTTTTATACGGACCTTCACATTTTGTACAAGCGTTTTCTTCGCCCGGTGTCAAAATGTTTTGAATGGTTGCAGTTAAGGTTCCGTCCTTCTGTTCCGTAAATTTCACTACGGCTTTTGGCTTGTTGGTCTGATCATCAATCGTTTTCCATACCGTTCCATTGAGTGAATCAGCCGCATTGGCAAATGCAGCCATACCAATGAGTCCTAAAGCTAAAGCAATCTTTTTCATTTTTGTAATATCCTTGGGTCTTTCAAGATTTTCAGTATTCAGAAGTCGCAAAGATATTGCAATTTTTGAATGTGACTGTTTCGTGTAACCTTGTAATCTTGCAAAATAAAATTTACAAGAAAACAAGAAACTAGCATAAAAATGGATGCTATATGAATATATCAAATGTTTGGAAATATTACTTTACAGAAACTTTTCTTAAAACAACAATTCGCAAGCCAAGCCAGCTAAATTTGCCGGCTACCGCTTTACGTCCCGTTCTAGATCAGATGTGTCGTGCTTTTCCACGACAAAAAAATGTTTCTGTGCGCTCAATTCGGTTAGCAGGTATTAAAGGTGAAGAAATCAAACCGCAAGATTCTGCAACTCAACTGATTTTTCACATTCACGGTGGTGCTTTTTTCCTTGGCAGTGTCAAAACTCACCATGCTTTTATGACGGATTTAGCTGCCCGCACCCAAATGCAGATTATTCATGTGGATTACCCGCTTGCGCCTGAACATCCATACCCTGAGGCGACTGAAGCTCTATATGACATCTATCAATCTTTATTGGTACAAGGCGTTCAGCCTAAAGATATTATTTTATCGGGTGATTCATGCGGAGCAAATTTAGCGCTAGCACTTTGCTTACGTTTAAAAGAACAACCTGAGCTTATGCCGAGTGGTCTGATTTTATTGTCTCCATTTTTGGATTTAACGCTCACGAGTGAGTCTCTCAGATTTAATAAAAAACATGATGCATTATTATCTATTGAAGCCCTACAAACAGGAACTCAGTACTATATAGGCAATCATATTGCAGCTGATGATCCACGCGTTTCGCCTATTTTCGATGACTTGTATGGCCTGCCGCCAACTTTGGTTCAAGTAGGATCTAAAGAAATCTTATTAGACGATGCCAAGCGTTTTAGAGAAAAAGCTGAAGAGGCTGGCGTTGAAGTTCAATTCAAACTTTATACAGGCATGTGGCATAACTTTCAGATGTTTAATGCATGGTTTGATGAAGCAAAACAAGCATTGGCAGATATTGCTGAATTTGCCCATGAGCTTGATAAAACTTAATTTACCTATGAATGATGTGAATAGCTTTAAAAACTTTTCACATCATTTTCCTTATAAAAGGCATCATGTATAAAATGAAAATCATGCTATGTTTAAAATATAAATTAATTCAAACAATCCAATATTAGAATGGTCTAACAAAGAGGCATCTATATTTAGGAGCCCTTACGTACTATGAAAAATCGTTTAATCACTTATCCCATACATAGAACAAAACAGGTGATAATCGATTTCATCCATAACAATCACATCATCAACTGGACACCACTACAAAAAAGCGCACTGATGCTCACACTTGCCTGTGCCATGAACTTTAGTTGGATCTTATGGAAAGGTTATATTTTAATTACGCCAAGCGTCTGGCAATGGGCAAATCTGCCTTTAGTTGAGTCACAAATCTGGCTTAATTTATTGACCTTATTTTTATTGGGCCTTTTGATTATCCCCTGCTATCGCTACAAAAATGTTGAGTGGGTTCAAAGAGTCATTCCTTTCATTAGTGTGCAGTTCTTTGCACTCATGCTATGCCATGATGGATATTTAATTGGCAGTATTAGCCCAGCCACTATGGTCGGTTATGTGGGCACGATTGGTGTCGGTCTGGTGTTATTTGACCGTAAAATTGTTTATAGCGCACTTGTACCTGCGACGATTATTTTAACGGTATGTACATATTTAAGTATGAGCGGTACTGTGCCTTATGCCCCTCTATTTAATTTTAAGGCTATGGAACATGCTCAAACTAACCCCTTTTGGTTAGGGAGCATGGCTTTTTTTATTATGCCCATCTTATTGGCTTGCTTTATTTTATTTGAAATATTGCTCACTCAATGGCGGCAACGTGAAACTTATATTCAACGCCTAAGCCAACTTGATCCCTTAACTAATGTATTAAATAGACGTAGTTTAAACACGCATTTAGAGTCGCTACACCAACAGCAATTTGATTATGCAGTAGTACTTCTCGATATCGATCATTTTAAAAAAATTAATGATATATACGGGCATCACCAAGGTGATCAAGTCTTAATTGAAATCGCTCAATGTCTTTCTGAGAACTTGCGTAACGAGGATATTATTGGACGTTTTGGTGGAGAGGAGTTTATTTTATTACTCCCTCACACCGATATTATTCAAGCAGAGAAAATTGCTGAGCGTTGTCGTCTTGCTTTGCAAGAACTGCCCGTTTGTAGCGCTCAAAACAATCCTATTCATATTAGTGCAAGTTTTGGAATCAGCAGTTCAGCTTTTGCAGAAGACCCTTATCTTGTTATTCGACAAGCTGATCAAGCACTCTACGCAGTAAAGGCTTCAGGACGCAATCAAGTACGTACATTTCATCAGATTGAAACGATGAATACATTATGAATCTTTTAGTTTTGCCAAGCTCGCAAGTTGTTGCAAAAGCTCTTGCTGACTAAAAGCACCAGTTAAACGCAATGCGCGAATTTCTTTTTGCTCTGGGCTTAAAAATAGATAGGTCGGTGGACCTAAAATATTCCATTGTTTGAGTAGCGCTTCATGTGACTGGTCATAATGACTCAAATCAAGCTTAATTAAATAATATGGTGCAAGAGCAGCCTGAACCTCAGGTGATTTTAAAATACGATGCTCAATCGGTTGGCAGGCAACACACCAGTCTGCATAGACATCAACGACAATAGCTCGATCTGTAGGCGCTGCTGCTAAAATTTTCTCAAAGTCCGCTGCTGTAGTTGCAATATGCCATTCGGCCATATGATTAGAACTTTGCAAAGTTCGATTTTGAATGTGTTGGTATTGGTTATAGGCTACAAAAGGTGTAACGATTAATAATAAAATCGCGTAGAGCCATTGGAGCTGTCCTTTTTTCCAGAAAAACTGATAAACAGCATAGGCTATAAAAGCGAGACCTAATACGAGACTAAGAACTTGCATGCCCCAATCTGGCAATAAAGGACGAATAAAATAAAGGCTTAAACCTAACATCAGAAAAGCAAAAATAACTTTAATCTGATGCATCCAGTCACCAGCTTTAGGCAGAAATTTCGCCCCTAAAATACTTGCCAGTAATAGCGGAATTCCCATTCCAAAACCTAGACAGAATAAAAGCAAAGCCCCTTGCCACTGGTTTTGTGTTTGAGAAATAAATAATAAAGTTCCAGCGAGGGGTGCGGTCATACAAGGACCCACCAAGAGTGCAGAAACCACACCCATGACTCCAGCACCTACTAAAGTGCCACCTTGTTGCATCGACTGAATACGATCAAGTCGGTTTAACCATGTTTGTGGTAAACGAAGCTCAAACAGACCGAATAAATTCAGAGCAAAGACAATAAACAGCAAACTAAAAGCAATTAAGGTTGCTGGCTGTTGTAACCAGCGCTGGAAATTTAAACCTGCCGAAGAGGCAATTAAACCTAAGCCTGCGTAAACCAATGCCATGCTACACACAAAAGTAAGTGCAATGGTCCAAGCTTTTAGACCTTTATGATCCCGAATGATGAGTGAAGTTAAAATGGGCAACATCGGTAAAGAGCATGGTGTAAATGCGAGCAACATGCCTAAACCTAAAAATAATAAAACGCCATACCACAGCGAGTTCTCAATTAACTTAGCAGACCAGATCTGATCTTGCGCAATTTGTGGTGTGGTTGTAGTAACTGCTGTCTCTGTATTTTGCTCTTTTTCTACAGATTCTGAACCCTTAGAAGTATCAGATTGTGTATTTGCTAAATCTAGCAATCGTTTTGGGGCTGTTCCTGCTTGGTTTTGTACACCAACTAGGCCATCTGCATCAGTTTGAAACTCAATAGTTTGTGGTGGATAACAAATACGGTCTTTGGCACAGCCCTGCCAAGTCACACTATAGTGCTCTGAAGGCTTAGTCTTAATTTGGAAAGTAACTTGATGATAATAAACCTGACTTTGCCCATAATTTTCATCATATTGGGCAATCGCTTTCGGTAACTTTAAAGCTAAAGGTTGAGTACCTTGTTGTACGGAAAATTTATGCTGATAAAGATAGTAATTTGGCTGAATCTGCCAAGACAAACTCGCAGTATGCGGCTCAGAAGATTCAACCGAAAATGAAAAAGCTTGTTCGGGTGAAAGTAGCTTATCTTGCGCAGAAACCAACTGGCTAAACACACAAACAGCAACTGCTAGAAAATAAAGAATTCCCTGATGAATAAGCTTTTTCATTAACATAAATTTAAATTGCTTTATTTAGAACAAGAACGCCACGCCTAAGCCACCGTTGTAGCTCTTGTCTTGACCATTCAAATCAACCCCGATACTTGCATCGAGTTGTGTACGATTATTTACGGCGTAGACTAAACCTGTACCTAAACCATACTCATAGTCTTGGCTTTCAGCTTTACGGTAAATGAACTCAGAATAACCTGATAGCTTACCTGCGATTTTATAGTCAATCGTCGGTACTGCTGTCACTGCCCAATCACTATTCTGCACTTCGTAGCGCATGGTAATTGAGGTGCCCACTAAATCACTATATTGGTAAGCTACCGCAGAGCTAAGACTATAAATGTCGTCATGGGCTGTAAATTTATCATTTCCCGTTGCAATGATAGCTTCTGCCAACACTGCCATAGACAATCTATCGTCTTTTAAATCAATAGCTTTTTTTAAACCAATACTTATATCACCAAAACCTGAAGTATCATTTTTTTTGCCAGCACGTTTAGTTTGGGTCCATGCTGGACCTTGCCATCCTAATTGTAATTCTAAATCACGCGCTAAACCTGTACGGAATAACATATCCTGATTTAAGGTTACGGTCTTTTCTTTAACACCGTCAACAGTCGACTCAGTATAGGTTACGCTTGGTAAACCTTGCTCCCACGCCAAATTACCTACAGGAGTAATTCCCGTTCCCATTCCAGCACCTGGACGGTCAAACGAGAACTCTGCGGCAAAAGTACTTCCTGCAGCAACAGTGGTCAGAGCAAAAGTTAAAATTTGAAATGTTCTCATTCTATTATCCAATCAAGTAGTTAGTTCTTTTGACATTTTTGCCCCATGTTGGCGCAATAACTCGAGTGTTTCACGCTCTTCTTGAAGCGCTTCTGACCAATCTATTTCATCAAAGTCACAATCAAAGAACAACTGACTGATTGAAGATAAAATAGTGAGACCCTCTTCATCACGTGTGTTTGGGTCAACTTTTTCATCGAGTAAACGTTGAACGGCTGGAGCACATGCCGAGCTTGCTGCATCCCATAAAGGACCATAAAACTCTTCTGCATCCCAAAGGTGTACGTTCGCTTTGGCTTGAATTAAAGCTTCAAGAATATCGAGGTAAACTTGTAATCTTTTTTGCTTTTCTTCTTTTGATAAAGGTGTACCCGCTTCATAGGCTTCTGATACATCTTCCCACCATTTGAAAATTCCGTCACAAATGATTGATACAGGTGGTCCTTGTTCCGGATCAATAAAATTCGGATCAAGCCCGTCAGCAAGTAATTTTTGCACTTGCGCGAGTTCTAATTCTTCTATGGCTTTAATTAAAGCTTGCTGCTGGGTGGTTAACATGACCATCTCTCAAAAATATATTAGGGCTATTATGCCTAATCTCATATGAAGATTTTAGAGGTTGATTGCATTGCATTGCAAACCTAATGTTGTGAATAGTTTTATTTTCATCAAATATAAAAAAAGCCCCGAAGGGCTTTTTAGCGTTTTCAATTAGACTTCATCATCAATGAATTCTGGTTGTCCACCTCTCGGGTGTTCTTTTTTCTCAAAAGTATGTTCAAGGCTACGTTTTAATTTTTCAATCGCACCATGAATTGAGGCATCAATATTTCCTGCTTTATGGTGCACTGCAACCGGTTTTAAACCTGAAGGACGTGCTTCAATCATACAGTGGATATCTTTGTCACCACCTTTGTCCCCATTTTCATCACTAAAATGAACCGAGAAATGCGTAATACGTTCGCTATGACGTTGGAATTCTTGAGTAAGTTCTGCACGTACATAAGTAATTAAACGTTCACTGTTATGGATGTTTTTATCTGTGCGGATTTCAATATTCATAAATACCATCCTCTCTTTCTTACTGTGGATCTTTTCTATGCAAAACTTTTTTATGTTGGCATGTTTTAAGCATGCATGAACCGACTTCAATTGTACATTTTGATGGTGTAATGGTTTGTTATCTCCTGACTTAAACGTACTGCTTTTAATTTATTTTGAAGATCTTCATATCTTCAATATCAGTCCATCTATAAAAATATGCAAGCTGATTTTTTAAATTTTTATGAAAAATTGAACAAAAGGAGAGCAATCGTGTCCAAATCTTATCTATCTGGAGCCGAGCTCATTGAGCAAATCCAAAAGTCTCCTTATTCACGTGATTTGATCGGTTATCACGGGCAACCTCCACAGGTTAAATGGCCTAACAATGCCAAGATTGCAGTGCAATTTGTGCTTAATTATGAAGAAGGTGGCGAAAAACATATTGAGCACGGCGATGATGGCTCAGAACAGTTTTTATCGGAGATTATTGGTGCAGCAAGTTACCCGGCGAAACATATGTCGATGGACTCTATGTACGAATATGGTTCACGTGCTGGTTTTTGGCGCATTCATAATGAGTTCCAAAAGCGCAAACTTCCAATGACCATTTTCGGGGTGGCTATGGCACTTGTCCGCAATCCTTATATTGTGGAGGCGATTAAGGAAGCTGATTATGATGTGGTTTCTCATGGTTACCGTTGGCTTCACTATCAAGATACCGATATTGAAGTTGAAAAACAGCATATGGAACAAGCTTTATCTGTTTTAGAAAACTTGTTTGGAAATAAAGTGATAGGTTGGTATACCGGACGTGACAGCCCCAATACACGTCAATTGCTTGCAGAGTTTCCGCAAATTCAATATGACTCTGATTATTATGGCGATGACTTGCCTTTTTGGACAACGCTCACCGATGCTGCTGGTACACCACGTTCTCATCTGATTATTCCTTATACATTGGAATGTAACGACATGAAGTTCTGCTCGCCGAGTGGGTTTAATAGCTCAGAACAGTTTTTTCAATATTTAAAAGATAGTTTTGATGTGTTGTATGCAGAAGGAGAAACTGCACCAAAAATGATGTCCATTGGAATGCATTGCCGTATTTTAGGGCGACCAGGCCGTTTTAAAGCACTACAAAGGTTCCTCGACTATATCCAAATGCATGATCGTGTTTGGATATGTCGTCGTCAGGATATTGCACAGCATTGGTATAAAAATCACATAACTAAATAATTGATTTTTAATTTTCCAAATTCATCAGCGAATCACAAATCACTCTTGGCACTGTTATTGCTAAAACTCTATATCACATTAACGAGTTTAGGAATAACAGTGTTTTTAGTCGAGTTTAATCAAGCCCCACCAGAACAACTCAAGACTCTGTTAAACAACTGCGTCCATATTCCAGCTTGGGCCGAAAAAATTATTTCAGAACGCCCCTATTCAACAAAAGCATCTCTTTTGGAATATGCAGAAAATTTAAGTCAAATGTGGTCATGGCAAGACATTGAAACTGCTTTAGCAACCCATCCAAAAATTGGTGAACGCCAAGCTAAAAAACAACTCAATGCAAAAGAGCAAGATTTTTCATCTAAAGAACAAGCTGGCATTTCTTTAGATGAACAAACACAACAAGCTCTGCTACAAGGCAACCTTGATTATGAACAAAAGTTTGGCTTTATTTTTTTAATTAAAGCGGCAGGCCTCAGTAGCGATGAAATTTTAAAAAAACTACATGAACGTCTACAAAATGACTTGGCTATTGAAAAAACAATTGTACATGGGCAACTCGCAGCGATTGCTCTATTACGCCTATCTCAGGAAATACAAGCATGATCAGCACTCATATTTTAGATACGAATTTAGGTAAACCAGCTGCACAGGTAGAAGTGAAGTTGTTTCATGCAGAAACTCATGAGCTGATAGCGACTGCTATTACCAATCAAGACGGTCGAGTGAGTGATTTTGGAATAAAAGACTTAGGTGAAGGCGCTTATCAACTTGAATTTGAAATTGCACCTTATTTTTCATCACAACAAGTCAAAACTTTTTTCCCACGTGTTTGTATCCAATTTTTTATAGATGACATCAATCAGCATTATCACGTTCCATTACTGATCAGCCCATTTGCTTACTCCACTTATCGCGGTAGCTAACTCAATTATAAATAGGAGAAAAATATGAATCATCAGCAAAAAAATACGATTTCTCCAGAGCATGAATATTTAGGAATTTCCAAAAGTTTTGCTTACGGCTTACAGCATGTGCTGACCATGTATGGTGGCATTGTAGCCCCGCCCTTAATTATTGGAACAGCAGCTGGCTTAAGCTCAACACAAGTTGGAACGCTCATTGCAGCAGCCCTATTTGTCGGGGGATTGGCGACACTAATTCAAACCATTGGAACCAAATATCTAGGCGCAAAATTACCTCTGGTACAGGGTGTGTCTTTTGCAGGTGTGGCGACCATGGTTGCCATTATCACCACAGGCGGTGGTTTGCCTGCTGTCTACGGCGCGGTCATTGCAGCCTCTCTGATTGGACTATGCCTTGCGCCTTACTTTTCAAAAATTATTCGTTTTTTCCCACCCGTTGTGACTGGATGCGTCATTACGATTATTGGATTGTCTTTGCTACCTGTTGCAATTCGCTGGATGATGGGTGGTAACAACAAAGCGCCTGACTGGGGTAGCGTAGAAAATATCTCTTTGGCCCTGCTGACCTTAGGCATTGTGATTGTTTTAAATATGCTGCCGCAAGCAAGCATTCGTCGTTTATCAATTTTGTTAGCTATTGTTGTTGGTACTACCCTTGCCTACTTCATGGGTTTTGGTGATTTTAGTCAGGTGAGTTCAGGCGCATGGCTCCAATTTCCACACTTATTTGCATTTGGTTTACCGACTTTCGAGCTCAGTGCAATTTTGTCGATGCTAATCGTGACCTTAGTCATTATGACTGAAACCACAGCAGATATTATTGCAGTCGGAGACATTGTAGGAACTGAAGTCGATTCGAAACGGATCGCCAATGGCGTTCGTGCAGATATGTTTTCGAGTGCTTTTGCGCCTATCTTTGGTTCATTCATGCAAAGTGCTTTTGCCCAAAATGTTGGACTGGTTGCGATTACAGGCATCAAAAGCCGCTTTGTAGTCGCAGCAGGTGGTGTGATTCTGATTATTTTAGGACTACTACCCATTATGGGTCGTTTGATTGCCGCGATTCCAATGCCCGTACTTGGTGGTGCAGGTTTGGTCTTGTTTGGGTCGGTTGCAGCGAGTGGAATTCGCACTTTGGCAAAAATAGATTATAACGATCAGAAAAATTTGATTATTGTCGCGACTGCTTTATCAGCAGGAATGATTCCAATTATTAACCATGAGTTTTATGCTCATTTTCCAGTTTGGGTACAAACTTTGTTCCATTCAGGCATTAGTTCAACATGTATCTTTGCTATCTTGTTGAATTTATTATTTAATCATTTACCCTCATTCCGCAGCTCACGTACCCCGCATTTAAGCCAAACAATAAACACAAGAAATACTCATTAAAGATTTAGTTTTTAGCGCCCCACTTCGGTGGGCTTTTTTTTAACCGTTGATCAAATTTGGCTTCATTTTTGCTTAAGACCCTGTATCCTTAGCGTGCTTTATTTGGGGGGAGATCATTTAAATGCAATTAAAGCAACTTGCGGCGACTTGTGCCTTGTTATCTGCAACTGCCATGGTTCAGGCGAAACCAATTTGGCAAGATTTTAGCGTGACTGGACTTTATGGTGAAAACTATGAAGTTGTAGATGAGAAAGAAACCACGATTACTTTGGAATATGCAGCGAAAGTTAAATATGCTGATGTATTCTTCTTCTTAGACCGCATGCGTGGCGAAGATGACTATAAAAGTACTTATTTTGAGTTATCACCGCGTTTAAGCTTAGGTGAAGTGTCTGGTAAAAAACTGGCATATGGCCCAGTAAAAGATGTGTTGATTAGTACCACTTGGGAGAGTAACTCTCAAAACGGCAACAACTTCGACAACTTCCTTTATGGTTTTGCAGTTGATTTAGATATCCCATATTTCCAATATGCGAATTTAAACTTCTACCGTGCCAATAATGAGAAAACTGACGACGATTATCAAATGACATTCGTTTACGGCATTCCATTAAAATTAGGATCTGAAGATTTCTTGGTAGATGGTTTCCTTGACTGGTCAACCGCTGAAGATGACCATGCAAGCGAATTGAACTGGACAACTCAGTGGAAATGGAATGTAGGTAAACACATTTCTCCTGATACACGTTTATACCTAGGTATCGAGCACTCAGTGTGGAATAACAAATTTGGTATTAAAGGTGCCGACGAAAATAACGTTAGTGCATTGGTTAAATACCACTTCTAAAATTTTTATTTAGAAGCATAAAAACAGCAAGGAAGAATCCTTGCTGTTTTTGTTTTTAATCGAGTGGATTACCCACAATATTGCTAATAATCCCCTGCATAATATGTCCGCCTTGTTCACGGCGTAACTCCGCATACCAAGCTTGGGTAACAGCTTCATCTTTCATATGGGTCACATCACAACGTTTGCGTGCACGAAGTACCAATTCATTGGCACGTTCATTACGTTTATTTTGATAGCGTCGCAAAGCATCCTCTAGCCCCAAAGTATTAATTTGCAGAGAACGCGCTAAATAAATTGCGTCTTCCATCGCTTGGCAACCGCCTTGGCCAATATCAGGTGTCGTGCTGTGTGCAGCATCCCCTAAAATCACCACGCGACCTTTATAAAATTGAGTGAACGGTTCAATATCATGTATTTCGACCCGATTGGTCTTTTGCGGGTCTAAGCGCTCAATGAGTTGCTGTACTGGCAAACACCAATCAGCAAAATATTGTTTTAAAAGTTTTTTATAGTCATCTCGATTATTGTCTAAACCTGCTGGCAAAGGCACATCTAAAAAGAAATAAAACTTACCATCCGCAACCGGCATCAGAGACGCACGCTTGCCTTCCCCCACATAAGTCGTCCATTGCTCGGCTGGTGCTAAATCTTCAGAGATTTCAACCAAACCATTCCAGTTCACATAACCCGCATAACGGCGCTGTACTTGCTGACCCAGCACATATGCACGAGTCAGTGAGTGAGTACCATCCGCCCCAATTAATAGAACAGCCTGTGTTGAACTGCCATCTGCAAAATGAACCTCGACATAATCAGCTTTGTCTTCAAGGCTGACCATTTTTTTGCCTAAATAAATCTGATCTCGGCCAAACTCATCCATAAGCATATTTTGTAAATCAGCACGTGCCACTGGATAAGGTCGTTGTCCTACTTCTTCAATTAATGGCAATAAACTGAATTGTGTCATCACATCGCCAGTTAAACCATCTACATAGGCTAAGTCATCCATTTGTCCGCCAAGTTTGGCGATTTTCTCGGTTAATCCCAGATAGTTCAGACATTTCACACCATTTGACCATAACGAAATTGCTGCACCGACAGGAAGGATTTTTTCAGTTTGTTCGAAAATGCGGACTTGGTGACCAAATTTTTTTAATGCAATGCCTGTGGTTAGACCTCCCATTCCCGCACCAATAATCACCACATTCATAACACGCTCCTATAGATATTCACCTATAGGGTGCTTATGCTAAAAACATGCCATCGTTCAAAAATTATTTAGCTTTTCCACAAAACTGGCATGCACCATGCTTATATATTTAAGTACAAAACTCGTCTCGGCACGCTCAGTGTGAGTGCAGTTTTAAATGAAAAATCATGTTTTTAACAAGAAATACGGATACTCCATTATGGCAACATTGCATGCTCCAGCTTTTGAACTTCCTGAAATTTTGAATACTAAAACTAATTTGGCAGATGCCCGAATTGGTGCACAAGTCATTGAGTGTTCAGATGATTTCTTTGCAGAAGCAAAGCGTATGCTGCAATTTGAAACACCTATTTTTGTTGAAGATAAATTTGATGATCATGGCAAATGGATGGACGGCTGGGAAACCCGCCGTAAGCGTCATGCGGGCTATGACTGGTGTATTGTAAAACTAGGGGTGAGTGGAAAAATCACTGCTCTTGATATCGATACCAGCTTTTTTACAGGAAATTATCCAGCTTCTGCATCATTAGAAGCATGCTATGCACCAAATGGGGACCTGACAGGGGCAAAATGGGAAAGTGTTTTAACAAATACTGAACTCGGCCCAAGCCAGCATCATATTTTCATGGTCAATAATGATGCACTTTTCACTCATATACGCCTCAATATTTTCCCAGATGGCGGTATTGCCCGTTTACGTGTCTATGGTGATGTTCATATTCAAGTGACTGACAGCGAACAAACTCTCGATTTATTGGCTCTCGAAAATGGTGGCCGTGTAGTTGCCTATAGCGATGCGCATTTTGGACATCCACGTAATTTGATTAACCCAGGCCGTGGCATCAACATGGGAGATGGATGGGAAACCAAACGCCGCCGAGCACCGGGTTATGACTGGTGTATTCTTGCACTCGGTAAAAGCGGAAAAATTGAGAAACTTGAAATTGATACGGCTCACTTTAAAGGGAACTTCCCTGCTGAGGTTTCTATTCAGGCGGTTTACCTTGAAAATCCAACCGATGCACAGTTAATTCCTCAAAGTATGTTCTGGTCTTACTTACTAGAAGCTCAACCGATGCAAATGGACCATATTCATGAATATGTGAATGAGATTTTACAACATGAAAAAATCTCGCATATTCGTATTAACATGATTCCAGATGGTGGTATTAGCCGTGTTCGTTTATGGGGAAAAATTGCCAAGTCATGATGATGATGAATATTCAAATTCAGCCTTTAACAATTGAAAATTTTCAGCCCTTCGGAGAAGTTATTTGTTGTGATGGGCATGACTTTTTTCATATTAATGATGCCCACACCGAGCGCTACCATGCGCTCGTTGAAACTGAAATTGAGGGAGCAGCAAAAGCAGGAATTAGTATTTTCCGTAATATTAAAGCCAGTGTACTTCCTCTGGAAATTTCAATGTTAGAGCGCCATCCAAAAGGCTCTCAAGCATTTATCCCATTACAGCAACAAAAGTTTTTAATTATTGTTGCGCCCGCTTTAGACGAGAATACTCCCGATATTTCAAAGCTATTTGCTTTTATCTCAGATGGTAAGCAAGGTATCAATTATCGGGCAGGCACATGGCATCATCCTTTGCTTACCTTTGAGGCACCAAGTGATTTTGCAGTGGTGGATCGAATTGGTAACGGCGCAAATTGTGATGTTTTTCAATTTCCAGAAGCTATAAAAATTACTGTCTAAATTAAAATAGACAAATCTGTCTATTTTAATTTAGTGATCAAAATGCCAATGGTCGCGTAAGAACAGAGTCGTGCGCTTCAAATGCCAACCTAAGCTTTGAGTATTACAGAATGGAACGGAAGGTGCCGCCTTCAACACGAACTGCTGCGCCATTAGATGCTGATCCCAAAGGACTTGCCAACAACGCAACCATGGATGCGATTTCATCAGCTTCAATCATTCTTGCAATCAATGAGCTTGGACGATATGTCTCAAAAAAATGTGCTTCAATTTGTTGATCTGTCATGTCGGGACGAGGAGCAGTTTGACGCAAATAGTCCATGATACCTTCGGAACGTGTTGCAGAAGGGAGTACGCTGTTCACCGTAACTCCTGTGCCTTTTGTTAACTCGGCCATTCCACGTGATACAGCCAATAGAGCAGATTTACTTACGCCATAATGCACCATATCTGGTGGTGTGAATGCTCCTACCTCACTCGACATAAAAATCACTCTTCCCCAATTATTTTCTAACATTTTTGGAAAGTAGTGACGAGATAAGCGCACACCTGACATAACATTCACATTAAGCATATGCCACCAGTCTTCGTCTGTAATCTCAGTAAATGGTTTAGCTTCATAATATCCTAAGTTATTTACCAAAATATCGGTGTAAGGATGTTGTGAAATTAATGTCTCAACTCCCTCTGATGTACTAAGATCAGCTAAAAACCCATGTACTTTGCCCAAGGGAGCATTTGCTTCTATCTCGGCTATCGCTGCCGCCAATTTGTCTTGGGTACGGCCCGTAATGATGACATCAGTTCCTTCTTTAGCCAGAGTTTTGGCAATTGCTAGACCGATGCCTGCTGTTGCCGCAGTTACAATAGCTGTTTTACCTTTCAGTTGGAGATCCATAGCTTTTTCCTTTTCATATTTAAAGATGGTGTGCAGACGCTTTAATCATTCTTTGGCTATACCAGATTTAGCCACGTTCTGATCAAGGACCTATTAGCGATGAGTCACCACATAAGATGTAAAGAGAGCTAAAGTATTACTAAATTCCCTTTCAGCCTGTTCCAATACGTTTTGCAAATTAATTACATAAATTCATGGAAAAACTGAGATGACTTAAACACCATAACGATGATTTATATGAAGTGTATGGTTAGCAGCAGAGGGGATAAACAACCGTCAAAGGAAAACATTTGTTCTTTAAAGAACAGAATAAGACAGCTTTTTTAGAAGTATGGTCATCAAAAGATAAAGGATATAGCTAAAATTAAGAAAACTACTTATAAATTAGTTATTTGAAATAAATTATATGAGTTGTCAGGTGCAGGATAATTTTATAAAAAATTATCCTGCACCCTTTAATTAAACAGTGATATCAGCCAAGTTACCCTTCTGCTCAAGCCACTGCTTACGATCTGCCGAACGTTTTTTCGCAAGTAATTTGTCGAGTAAACCTGCTGTAAAATGGGCATCATCAAGATCTAATTGAACCAAGCGGCGTGTATTAGGATCCATCGTGGTTTCACGTAGTTGAATCGCGTTCATCTCACCCAACCCTTTGAATCGGGTAATTTGCGGATTACGATTACCTTTAATATTTTTCAAAATAGTTTCAAGTTCATCATCATCAAGCGCGTAATGGACATCTTTGCCAATGTCGATACGGAACAATGGTGGCATTGCCACATACAAATGTCCTTCTTCAACCAATGCTGGAAAGTGTTTAACAAATAAAGCGCAAAGCAAAGTCGCAATGTGTAAGCCGTCCGAGTCCGCATCGGCCAAAATACAGATTTTGCCGTAACGTAGTTCAGATAAATCATCACTGCCCGGATCTACACCAATCGCAATTGCAATATCGTGAACCTCTTGAGAAGCCAAGACTTCATCTGAAGAAACTTCCCACGTATTTAAGATTTTTCCACGAATTGGCATGATAGCCTGAAAGTTTTTATCACGGGCTTGCTTGGCACTACCGCCCGCAGAGTCACCCTCGACAATGAATAGCTCACTGTCTTCACGAGTTTGACCAACACAGTCAGCCAATTTACCCGGTAAAGCAGGGCCAGAAACAATCTTTTTACGCTCGACTTTTTTTGCTGCTTTTAAACGACGACCTGCTTTAGAAATCGCCATTTCTGCCAGTTGCATGGCAATTTCAGCATGTTGGTTTAGCCAGAGTGCGAAAGCATCTTTAGCAATATTTAAAACAATATTTGATGCTTCTCGACTCGAAAGACGCTCTTTGGTTTGACCTGAAAACTGCGGTTCTTGGAACTTGAGCGATAAAATATAGTTCACGCCATCCCAAACATCTTCTGCCGAAAGTTTAAGGTTTCGTGGCAACAGGTTGCGCAGCTCACAGAACTCACGTAACGCTTCAGTTACACCTGAGCGCAAACCGTTCACGTGAGTACCACCTTGCGCGGTTGGAATCAGGTTGACATAACTTTCTTGAACCTGCTCACCGCCTTCTACATTCCAACAAATTGCAAATTCACATGCCGCCCGATCTGCCTGACCATTACTCACAAAAGCAGGATTTGGCAAAATTTCACGGTCTTGCAACTCATCCATCAAATAATCGACGAGGCCATTTTCAAATTGCCATTCGATTTTTTCATCGTTAATTTGATCGATATAAATAATTTTTAAGCCAGCCGCTAAAACAGCTTTGGCTTTTAAATTGTGTTTAAGGGCTTTTAAAGCAAATTTTGGACTATCAAAATATTTCGCTTCTGGCCAAAAATGTACCGTTGTCCCTGTCGCGCGTTTTGGTACTTTACCTTCGAGAACGGCTAAAGGCGCTACTGGTTCACCTTGCTCAAAGGCCATTTGGTATAGGTTACCCTGACGTTGAACTTCAACCTCAACACGTGTTGATAAAGCGTTTACAACCGAAATCCCCACACCATGTAAACCACCTGAAAATTGGTAGTTATCGGTACTGAATTTACCACCGGCATGCAGCTTGGTCAGAATGATTTCGATACCACTTTGTCCATATTCAGGGTGAATATCGACCGGCATACCACGACCATTATCTTCAACTGACAATGAACCATCTTTATAAACCGTGACACATATCTTGTCGGCATGACCAGCTAATGCTTCATCAACAGCATTATCAATCACTTCTTGGGCTAAATGGTTAGGTCGAGTCGTATCGGTATACATCCCTGGACGACGACGAACAGGGTCTAAACCAGAAAGGACTTCAAGCGATTGAGCCGTATATTGTGTCACGTTGTACGTTTTCCTTATTTGATGGTGTGCGCAAAGAATTCGATCACTAACGGTAATTTTTCTTCAAAATCTTCCATAGCATGATTGCCATGAGCATCCGTCAAAATCAATGAGGATGGCGTTGCAGCACTATAATAGCGTTGTGCTTGACGATAATCCAAAATTTCGTCGCCTTGTTGCAACAAGACGAGTATTTTGTCAGCATTTTCAGGTTGTTTCAGTTCAAGTTGTTGTAACTGTCGTAACTGAATATGGTCAATTGACCATTGATCATTCACCACATAGGGCATGCTTTCAACTTGAAATAACTCATCAAACAGCTTCCATGGTTGCATAGCAGGATTAATCAGTACAGCTGGAATATTATATTTCGCGACAAAATATGTCGCAAAAAACCCGCCGAGGCTACTACCGACTAAAGCCACGTCTTGTAAAGATTCAATAAGTGTTGAAACTTGCTCTACCACTAGATCGGGAGATCTATTTAGGTCTGGTAAATGCACATTTATGCCCAATTCGCTACAATACAGCTTAAGGCTTAACCCCTTAATTGAAAGAGAGCTACTATTAAATCCATGGAGGTAGATAATATTCATATATTTCCCTCTAAATTGAGAATAAACTCACATTTTTGTTCTCAGTTTGTATATAAAAACACTATTGTCAGACAAGAAAAACTACTCAACTAACCATTCATCAGTATTTTAAAAACATGTGTTATTTAAACTACTAAGATGGAAACGTTTACTGCCGTTGATAAAAAGTACAGCTTAAAACGTCGGTTATAACGTACATGGGGAAAAGATATGCCGAGCTTAACACCACTACATGAAACTTATTGTAAATGGGATCGTACGCCACCTAGTCAGGCAGACGTATTAGAAGGTTTAGCTCAACTGTTCAGTACCAGCTTAAATGGTGTACATGAATTAATTCAAGTTATTAATATTGAAGTATTAAAAAATGCTTTTGGTGTGAGCACACAAAATGCTAAAAACTTTCAAAAACGACCATTTGTGCAAAAGGCATATCAGCTTTCTTATGGCGCTTTACAAAAATACGGTAGCTGTTTTTTAGCGCCAAGCTTACGTCATATTATTGAAAAATATCCCACACTTCACGAAAAACCACTCACCCCAAGCCTACATTTTTTGGTTGGAATTTTGAATGGGATTTTTGGGGATTATCTGCTTAAACAGCATAGCCCCCTCGCCTTACCCATGGTGCTATACGATCACTACGGTGCAATCCAGCAAGGAGAGCTTGCAGGTCGTATTGTAATTTTGGCCCATGGTTTGTGTATGAACCATCTTACTTGGTCAAATGCGCATTATGGCGGTATTGGGGAGCGTCTATTAGCCCAGCGTGACCACAACACGATGCTGTATTTAAACTACAATACAGGTCGACGTATTTCAGCCAATGGACGCAGTTTTTCAAATTTATTAGAAGATTTGGTACAACGTAATCCAAGAATTACCAGTATTGATATCATTGGCCATAGTATGGGTGGATTGGTTTCTCGTAGTGCCTTGTTTTATGGTAAACAAAATATGTATCAATGGATTCATATGGTCGAGAATCTAGTCTGCATTGGTTCACCACATCATGGCGCAGTCTTAGAACGCTTTGGCTTTACCATACAAGACAAACTCGGGGCTTTCCCTTTCGTAGGTTTACTTGGTCAACTGGTTAATATACGTAGTAATGGCATTTTAGACTTACGCCACGGTAGCGTTCGTGATGACGACTGGGAATATATGGATGCCCGAATTGGCATGATGGATGATAACCGTGCCCCAGCTCCGCTACCTTCCCATATTAATACTTTTTTAGTGGCAGGCACCCTCGAGTTTGAAAAAGTACGTAACAAAGCACTTACTGTGATTGGTGACTATTTGGTAAGTGTAAAAAGCGCGCTAGGTGAACACCCAAATCCACGTTTTCAGCTCAAGGTTCCAGACTCTCATAAAGCCGTGTTTTATGGCTTAAATCACTTCGAAATTCAGTATCACTCAAGTGTTGCCGAACAAATTACGCGCTGGCTATATCCTCATATTAATGATTATGTACAAGACGGTATTCAAACCCATATTATTGATATGCCGAACTATACGCTCGAAGATTTGGAAGGAATTGTAGAGACGTAAAAAAAACCCAACTTATGTTGGGCTTTTTTAATTAATTAGCTTTTGTAGCAGGAAGAGCCCCTATTGTTTCGCATCCTAAAGTAGAAGAAATACATTTTAAGTTACTATTAAAAATAGTTTTGACAGATTGTATTTTCCCTGTTTTATAAGATTTTATATTTGCTAAATAAATATATTGTCCTTTTTTTGAATCATAACTTAACTGATCTCCTTGTAAGATATCTGTCGCCTTACTTTTATCCTCACTATCTGAATTTAAAACTGGTACTTCAATAAATTTATTATTTATCAAATTATAAAAATATGCATTTGCAGTGAAATTTTTATATGGTTCTTTGACATAGTCTATATTACTAATTTCCCGAGTCCTAAAAGCCACAATATTTTTATCATTATATAATAAAGTAAAATCAACATTTGACTTTAGGGGAACTTTACTTTCAAAAATATTATACACTTCTTTCTTATTTAAAATTTGTACTCCATAATTTTTTAAAGAATATTTAATATCTTTTTTAGTTTTATTAATGTTACCAAAATCCACTAATTTAATTTTTAAATTAGGATTTATAACTGTATATTTATTATAAGAATCTATATATTCTATAGGTGAATTTATTTGGGTAGAATCTTGCAAATAATCATTCCACTCGCTATTTTCTTTTGCATAACAAATATTAAAAGAAACATTACAAGCTATCATCATTACAAAAGAATTTAAAACTTTCATAAGCACCTCAAAATTAATATGGTAAATTTGCATTTATAAATGATATTAGGTCAATTCTTCCATCTAATCCTACCCCTAATAAGGAAACACTTCTAGCTATAATTAAAAATAGGTAACTTTGAAAATTATAGTTATTTTACTCATATTATCTATTGTAGTATTTTGACTAATTAACTCTTCAGCATAGCCTTTTATATCAGAATATATACTATTTAAATCATACTCACTTTTCTTCTCATCTAACCTTTATGACTTATAATATTCAGTATTTGAGAAAACAAATACGCTGAAAACCAACAAAAAAATATAAAATTTAATAAAACTAGTTCTCACTATATACATCTTTAATAAAACATACTAAGTATATATTAGGTTTTTTATTAGTATCAAACACCAAATAAATTATATTTTAAAAACCATATAACAACTATTTATCTTTAATAAATAAGTTATCCTTACTATCTAAAACTTCAGGAGAATAAAGGTAATATTTTCCCTTTTTAAAAACCACTTTCCCGAATCTATTACCACTTTTATTATCAAAAAAATAAAGTTCATTATTTTTCTTTTTCACTTTGCATACATAGGACTTATCAACCTGAAAGCCGACAATAGAGTACACACATTTCTTGGGTGCTACTGTTAAAGTTGACTCTATCGTGGCAACATTTCCATCAGGTAGCTCCTCTGAACTATAATAGTGATATGTACCATTCCATATTTCTGTATTTGCAAATGTATGATTAGCAAATAGTAAAATTAAGAATAATATTAAATATTTCATGTTATTTCCGCAGCATTTTAATTAAATCACTTCCATCATCATATTTTATATTTCCTATTTTTTTACAAGAAGATTCTTTATTAATAACAAAGTTAATAAATTCTGAATATTGATGATATTCAACTTTAACTGTTACTAGATTATCCGTATCCTGTAATATTTTATATTTATTAGGAGTATCTTGTGAATGAATTAAAATATTAAAATCAATATTACAAACCCCATTATTTCTTGCACTACATTCTTGATCTTTTATAAGTAAATTTGTAAGGTTTTTATCAAAAAAATTACTTAAGGTTTTACTATTTTTGTTTTCAATAACCTCATCTCCATTAATAGGAAATTGATTATATAAATCAGTAATTAGAGTTCTTGAAGTATTGTAACATTCAGCTTCTTTTGCGGAAGCGCAGCCAGATAAAAGGCTTAAACATAAAATTTCTAAAATTAAAAGTTTCATTAAAATCTCCTATTTAACAAATTACATTCTAAAATATCTGTAGTTAACATGATCGCTATAAATTCTATGACCTTTTTGTTTAAAATCAGAAATCCATTGGCTACCATCATAGCCTGCAATATGGCCGTATTGATGCTTATCAGTTTTGGTGATGATATAAATATCACCTAATTGAGGTTTATTAAACTCTTCAGGTATTTCTTTATAACCTATTTTTTTGAGAGTTAGCCCCCAATCTGATGCTGCGACAGGATGTCCTGAAGTATCGGCTCCTCCAGCCTCTAATGCAATTCTTACATACTTTGCACATTGATGTTGACTTTTTTCTTTAGCTCTCTTTCTCAAAATTTCAGCAAATTTTTCCAAATTAATTTTCTGAGTATTTTTTATCTCAGTATGATTTATGTATGCACAATTATAATTTTTCTCTAAATTTTGACTTTTTATACCTTCGGTTAAATGTTTTTTAATTTCTTGTTCAACCTCCCAAACTTTAGTTGAACCATTTTTAAATCCTTGTCTAATAACTTTTTTACCATCCCGTTTATATTCCTCATTCTCTTTCATAAAACTAGGATTTTGGTGATATGGGCTTTCTAAAAATTTTTTAGAAGTTACTTCTGCGTCTTTGGGTGCCGCATACACAATATCTTCATCTTCTAATCGGTTTTCTTTGACATTTTTAGGATAATTAACCCATAAATATAATCCAGTTAGAGTTTTAATCTTTGTATGAGCAGAGTTTAGTTTATAGTATTTTTCTACATAATCTAATTGTTGTACAGCTGACATTTTCGCTAAATCAGATCTTTTAACTTTTAAATCAATTGAAGCAAATTTTCCGAATTGGATAAGACCAACATAACCACCTTTAGCATCATCTGTTAATTTTTTGCTGATAAAAGTTCCAATTTTTGGACTAAAAGTTCCGGCAGACTCTAAATGCATAACAGCCATTAATTGGCTTGCCATATTCTCTGAATCATTAGGCCACAAATTTTGTGCTATTTTTATAACTCTTTTCCTAAATTCACAACTAACTTTAGATCCCCAAGCCAAATTATATTGTTTACAAATACATGGTGAAGTTGCATTAGTAGCAACTTTCATTGGTTTTCCTGACTCTTTTGTATATTCATCAGTTATATCTTTTGACTCTATTCTTTTTTGAGGTTTATCTGAAGTATTTTTATTATTATTTTCATGTGAATTTACTTTCTGAGTAGAAGATGATTTATTATTTTCATACTTAGATTGTTTGTTATCAGGACTTTTCTTAGAATCACTTGATTCACCTTTATATGGAATTTTAATAATTTGCCCAACATCTATATGATCAGGATTTTTTAATTTATTTAAATGTACAATTTCACTAATTTTACAATTAAATCGATGAGAAATTGAAGATAAGTTTTCTCCTTTTTTTACTTTATGCGTTAAATATCTATAATTACCAGGTTTATTCGTTGATTTTGCTAAGGTAATATTATCTAATAGTATTTTTGATGATGTTACTCTTACTATCTCCTTTTTATAAATAACAGTGTGCCTAACTTTTTCTTTCAAATCACCTGTTATAATATTTTTTAAATATACATAAAGAGTATCACCTACATCTCTACTTATCATTACTGTTAAGCCATTACTATTTGTCATTCCAGAAGCAATGGTTGTGCCCTTTTCATTCTTAATAACATGATATAAATTAGGTATATTATTACCAGTAAATAATTCAACAAACCTAAACTGAATTAAACCTTTCTTATTCATTTTCTCTCCCCTTAATTAGAATTATTATTTAAATTAGAATCATTGTTGGTTTCATAGCCATCAAAATCCTCAAACTCTTCTGTTTCTTTATGCCATTTATCAGCACTATATCCCACTAAAACCTTCATTTTGTCAGGCGTACTACTCTTGAATCTTTCTGTTCTTCCTAATTCATCTAAATTCCCTTGCGTAACTCTTTGATTTTCAAAAATTGCACTATATTTAATATTTTCGAAATCACTCCATTGAAAAATCTTATACAAATCAATTCTATTACTATAATCAAAAGAACTAGGCAACTCAGGAACCTCATAAGAAACCTTAGCTCCACTCGTAAACAAATGCTGCCCAGCTTTACTTTCAAACTTGCCACCTGTTGTTGAAAATACGCCATCCGCATTAATTTTGAGCTGTGACCCACCTGCTGTTAATACAATTTCTTTTGGACTTGTAAGCTCGATTTTTTCTTCAGTAGAAATGAGCTTGATGACCTTTTTGGCAATTGCTTCAATAGCATCGTCTTGTGCTTGTAGTTCGAGCTTTCCTTTTGCTGCATAAGCACGGAAACCTTTTTGCGCAGCAAACAAACTAATTTTGTCTTGTGCATGCCCAATAATATTTTTCTGCGCACTCAAATTAATTGAACCGCTCGCACTTTCGGCAATATCTTGTGAAGCTTGTAGAATAATATTTTCAGGTGTTGTCAAAGCAATACCATTTGGCGATGCCAACAACATAAGAGCTTGTCTAAAGATCTTGCCTTGCTCTTGCTGTTTAGTATCGGAACTGCTTTCTAAACCTTGGGTATAACCTTCCATAAAGCCTTGCAAAGAACTTAATGCTTTAGAAGGTGATACTTCTAATTTACTGCCTTTACTAAACGTTCCACATACACTCATCATGTCAAAGTCTTTGGTCTCGACGTTGGCTAAGACTTTTCCAACCTCTTGAATACTTTCAAATGGATTTTTATGAATGCGGTCTTTAATACTGGCAAGTTTTCCTTTAACGATGTCGGCACCATGCTCTTCAACATTTTCAATAAATGCTTTTAAGTTTTCCACCGCATCTTTGGCATCACTAAAGAAAGAATTAAATTCGTCTACAACGCCTTTTGCATTTCCCCCTAGCGCGCCAATATCTTGAATAAAGCCACCACAATCTTTTAAGGCGTGAATAGGATCGTTATTAATTCCTTCTTTAAATAGATTCACCGTACTATCTAATGCTTGTCCTGTAGTTTTTAGCTCAAGTGACTGAATGAATTTGGGTAAGCGATTAATCACGTTCAAAGCATCAGTCTGTTGCTTTGCTGCAACTTCACTGAGCATTTTCATGCTTTCATAGCCTTGTGAAAGTAAGGATTGTGCTTGTGCAGCCTCTAAATGGTCTGCAATCGCTTGCTCTTGCGCATAGGTACTGATGAGCATGCCTTTGCCCGCACGCACAGCTCCCCAAGCATCTGTTCTTAGCTCAAAGCCTTCACCACGGCCTTGGCTCGTCGCTTGTTCTTTCGGATGGCTCAAGTTACCTAAATTCAACTGTGTTGCTGCATGGCTACTTTGGAGTTGGGTACTGATTTGCCCAGTTGTGTCATCAAAGCGTAATTGGTTAAACCCACTACCATTAACTTCTTGACTGCGTATACCACTTAGCTTTTTAGTATCAGGAAGCTGCCCTTTTACATCGAACTTGGTTGGTGAACGCTGTGCCTCGTGGATGCGCCCGGTCACAAATGGACGGTCAATATTGCCATCAAAGAAGTCAATGACCACCACTTCACCAATACGTGGTAAGAAGCGTGCTCCATAACCTTCGCCTGCCCAAGGAGTCAGTACATCTACCCAAGCCGAGTCGGTATCATTGTCATTGCTACCTGCACCACCGTCATGTCCATGATCATCACTACGGGTAAATAGAAAACGTACCTTAATGCGTCCCCATTCATCGACATGAATGGTTTCTCCCTGTGGCCCCACGACTTTTGCTCGTTGTGGATAGGCCATTGGTCGGTGCTGTTCTGGATTATATTCAGGCGCAGTTTTGATTTGACGGCGGATTAGAGTCAGTTTATTACCTTGACGCTCTACATCATCATACCCATGTTGATCCCAACGACTTTGGGTTAACAACTGGCTAACTTGCTGATGCAAATCTTTCGGTAGGTTATTTTGGTTATAGAAATTTTTAGTAATGATTAAAAACTCTTGATCTGCTCCTTCATGCTGATCAATTTCAGGGTGTTCCTGTAGATTAAACCAATAGCCGACTTGGCTGTCACGAACACTACTATAGGCCTTAAAATATTTGGCCTGACTCGCGTACATATTAGTAAATTGCTGATTTAATTTCTCTAGCTGATTACTACTTGAAGCAGTGGCTTGATCTTCCCCTTTTAAATCTTGCATCCAAGCTGGGCTCATGTGCCATGCTTGTTCAAGGCTCAAACTCACTGAATCAAATTGCTCTGAATGTATGTGTGTAGTGATCACTGATCCTACACCTTCTTCATGTGCCAGTGCATCAGGTTGCCAACGCTGCACATGTACCGCAGTCGGCTGCAAAGTCCGCACCGCAACAAAACCTGTAATACTATCTTGATATTCTGTTGCACTACTTCTGTGATAGCGAATGCTGCGACGTGCTAAAGCTTGGTACTGATTATTATCATCAATAAGTCTCAGTTTTTGAGTCTGTATTGGCGCAGTGAAATGAGGTACAAAAAGTTCGGCTTCATCAATTAACCAGCTAACGCCTTCACTTCGCCATAAGCGCGTAAGAAAGTCATAGTCAGATTCATTGTGCTGCATAATAAATGGGCGAATATCATAATTCTGACTTAACCCACTAAGATCAAGACTTAAACTTGTCGCAAAAAGCTGACTTTTTTCTTGCCACTCTTTAAATAATACTTCCGTGACTTCAATAATACTTTTATTCATGAAAACACGACTATTACGGCGCTTGTGCCATAAGTTTGCCGCGTCTTTTAATGTGAGTTTATAAAGTGTTAAAGCACCGTCACTTTGACCATAACTGGCTTCTGTCACTATTCCTGTAGTTCGAAATAATTGTCCAGAATCAGTAACCTGATCAACAGCAACTTGTACCCCTATAAACTGCTTTAATGCAATTTGGGCATTCGTTGAAAGACAGATCAACTCAGCTTCCAATCCCCCATTTAGCTGATGTTGGCCTTCGATACGCTGTAAAAAAACTTGGCTATTGAGTAGCTCATTAGAAAATTGCACATGGATGGCACGTTTCTGCGCACTTAACCCTATTTTTTCCAAAACATTAAATATATTGAAAAGCATTTTTTTATAATCATAAGGATATAAAACGGCTGCACTTTATAAAAAACAGAACTATCTGTCTACAAAATTATGCGTTATTTTTATCAATTTTTTTATATTTTCACTTATTCGAAAGTAATAAAAAAGCCCAACTTATATTGAGCTTTTCTTTAACCACTTTAAACTTACTTTTTAGCAGTCTTAAATACTGGATAAAAACGGAACAATTGCCATAAACAAACCAGTAATATCAAAAGAAAATAAACAAATGACCAAACTGGTAAAGATTGACCTAAAAAGGTCCAATCAATTGCTGCACATTCACCTGAACCTGACAATACTTCTTGTAAAACCATTTTCATTGGTAAAGCATCAATGAGGTAATTTAATCCCGGACCACAACTTGGTACTTGATCAGGTGGTAAATGTTGCAACCAGACATGACGTCCTGCCACACCTACTGACCATAAAATTGCGACGCCTGCTAAAAATGCATAAAAACGTTTCACCGCGTTGGAAACCGGGTTATGTAAAAAGGCAATCAGTGCTACAAGGCCCATCGCCATTAAGCCAACACGTTGAAAAATACAGAGCGGACATGGCTCTAAACCTTTTACATGTTCCAGATACAACGCAAAAGACATGCCGACAATACTTGCTAAAACAAGTAGTCCACTCACCAAACGGTAACTTAATCGCATGTAAAACCTCGTTTTATTATCGATATTGTTCAAGATATTGATCAAAACTGACCTGAGTATCTTGTTCAAGTTGTTCTTGCTGCTGTAAAGATTGTGCAGCCAATTGTTCAAAATGTTTCAAAGTGTCCACACTAAGCTCATGCTGTTCATAACTTTCCGCATGTAACTGAGCCATGTGGCTACCAAAACTCCAAGTTCCACCATGCTTTAACGTATCGTCAATAACATGTGCAGACAAAGTCTCATCAACTTCATCAATTCGTGCTTGCATGACCGCTAAAGCTGAACTATACAAGTCCGTTGCGTAGGTCTGATCGAGTAACTGCGCACAATCTTGCATTTTTGCAATATACAGACGTGCCCAATCTTCGATGTGATATGACCCAGTTAAATCTGTAATGGTTGCGTTCGGCGCTCGGCCTCGGTTCACCACTTCTGTCTGATTTTTCTCAACCAAGTCTTGCTCTGGACCTAACAAATCTGGGCTATCACTTAGCAAACAATAAAGTGCTAACACTTCAAGGAAGCCTGCTGTCGTTTCATCAACGCCAATTGCCGAATAGGGATTTACATCAACAGCACGTAATTCAACATAACCCACGCCTCGATTTTTCAAAGCTTGAGACGGTGTTTCACCTGCTTGAGGCACCTGTTTTGGACGTACTAGACTGTAATATTCGTTCTCGATCTGTAAAACATGATCATTAATTTGCAACGGCTCACCAGAGGCATCATTTAACCCTAAACGGCTAAATGGCGGGTAAGGAGAATGAACGGCTTTTTGTAAACCATCTAGATAGCCAGTCAAATTGTTGTAATGAATACCTAAGCTTTTTTGAGCCGAGTTTTGATAACCCAATCGTCCCATACGGAGTGCAGTAGCATACGGTAAATAGTATGAACCTTTGATTAAAGGCAACAAATGATGTTTATGTCCGGTCAAGAAACAGCGACATACTGTTGGACTTGCGCCCACCAAGAACATCACTAATGGTGTTAAACGAATGAAGTTACGAATAAGCCCAAAATAACGATGGCTACGATAATCCTGCAAACTTAATGATTTTAATTGTTCGTCAGTTTCGTGAGCTTGTAGCTCAGCAAAAAGTGTATCTGGGAAAGATAAGTTGTAATGCACTCCTGAAATGGTCTGCATACGACGGCCATATCGAATTCCTAACCCACGGCGATAGAGTGTTTTAAAACGACCAATATTAGAGGTGCCGTATTGTGCTAGACGAATCCGTTCTTCATTGTCATCTAACATACATGGCATCGAAAGCGGCCAGAGTTTTTCGCCATTTTCTAAATGACGGTGTACAACCGCGTGAATATCGGTGAGCTCATGCAAAGCTTCTTCAATCGTTGGCTTAGGTGAAGTAATAAACTCCATCAACGCTTCTGAATAATCAGTCGTAATTTGTGGATGTGTTAAAGCTGAACCTAATGCCTTCGGATGTAACTCTTGTGATAAGAACCCATTACTTTGCATACGTAGGCTTTCACGCTCTATTCCACGTAACATGCCTTGTAGTAGCGACGAATCCACCCAAGCAGGAATAACTGATTGAGATGGTGTAGTGGGTTGACTCATGCATTTGCTCGCTTATTAAAGATCACTATATACAAAATCGTGAGATGATACGGCTATTTATATAATCACATCATTCCAGTTTGGCAATTTTTATCACAATCTTGTTATTTAAGACACGAAAGAATTGTGATTTTATTGAAGAATAATTGCTAAAGAGTTGTCAATATCATGAACGAACAAGACATTTTAAATTTCTGGTTTTCTCCTGAACACCGTTCACTTTGGTTTGCGAAAAGTGATGATTTTGACAAAAAAATCCGTGAAAATTTTTCTGATGTTCATCGACAGGCAACTCAAGCAGAACTCTGGTCTTGGCGAAAAACAGCAGAAGGCCGTTTAGCAGAGATTATTGTACTAGACCAATTTTCTCGCAACATCTATCGTGATCAGCCTCAATCTTTTGCCTATGACAGCTTGGCATTAGCGTTGGCACAAGAGGCAATTAGTTTGCAACTCGATGCACAACTTAATCCAGAGCAACGCTCTTTTTTATATATGCCGTTTATGCATAGTGAATCAAAATTGATTCATGAGTTTGCCTTAAAATTATTTCAACGCCTCGGCAATGAAATTAATTTAAGCTTTGAGAAAAAGCATAAAGTCATTATTGACCGTTTTGGACGCTATCCTCATCGCAATACTATTCTCGGACGTGTTTCTACTCCAGAGGAAACCGAATTTTTATTAGAACCAAACAGTAGTTTTTAAAGTTTCTTAATTTTTAATGCTGAGTCATTATTTTTTAATGCTCAGTCGGGAGTTCATCATGAAATATCTCTCTCTTTGTTTAGCTTTAGGCACTGCCTTAACCTTAACTGCATGTGCAACCACGCCAAGTAAACCAAGAACCTTTGATCAGCTTGGCCAGTTTTCAGCATATCCTTTAAATGCCCAAACGTTTCGTATTAGTTTTCAAGCCGATTCAAACATGAGTTATGGCAGAGCTGAAGAAATCACCTTGGTAAAATCTGCACAAACGACCGTACAAAAAGGTTTCCGCTTTTTTAAAGTACTCAATGACCCAAGTAATCAGAGTCAAAAACCACCACGTCAGGCTGTGATTTATCCATCTGCTCCAAGTTTTTATCCTTATGGCTATGGTCGACGCTATCCAGGTTTCTGGCATGATCCGTTCTATGATTACCCACAAGTGGTCAATATCGATCCTGTTCAAGTGTCGTATACTATTGAATGTTATCGGGATCAAAAACAGGCTCCTCAGGACGCTTTTGATGCAACCTTGATCTTGAAATCAATCGGTCAAAAATATGGATTGAGTCCGACAGGAGCGCTGTTGCCACCGCCTGAGCCGCCAGTAAAACAAAAATGAATAGGATAAATGTATGAGCATGGTAGAAGAAGTCCACCACGTGCCCAGTCTTAAACGTAGCAAATATTTTGCCACTCTAGCGCTAATTATCGTCGTTGTGCTATGGGTCGCACTGATGGTTGCCGACCGGTTTCTGCCAGAGTACACAGATTTTATTCATATTTTAATGCTGGGCGCTGAAGCAGGTGTAGTCGGTGGTTTAGCCGACTGGTACGCGATTACCGTTCTGTTTCGTAACCCATTTGGTAAGCTGCCAATTCCTAAGTTTTTACGTGACCACACCGAGATTATTCCACGCAACAAGGCACGTATTGCAGAGTCAATGGGCCGTTTTGTACAAGAAAATTTTCTTTCACCTCAAGTAGTCGAACGTAGCTTAGAAAAAACTGACTTAAGCCTCGCAATTGGTCAATGGTTAGCAAGTCCACAAAACAATACACAAGTGGTAGAGCTCATTCAGCAAACTGTGCCGAAAATTTTTGAATTTGTTAGCCAAGAGCAAATTGCTAATTTTGTGCAAAATAACAGCGTGCAATGGGTACGTAATACTCAAGTTAATAAACTCGCAAGTGAAATGCTGCGTGCAGTATTGGAAAATGATTTCCACCAAGATGTATTGCAGCGAGGTCTCGATATCGCTCATGAGTGGGTGGTACAAAACCCGGATAAAACCCGTGAATTAACCAGAAAAATGTTTAAAGCGTTGGGCGTATGGTCTCTTGCAAGAGGAGCAAGCTGGATTGGTATTGATGTTCAACAACGCACCATCGACTCCTTGGTTGAAAAAGTAGAATCGATGCTGGCAGACCATGAACACCCATGGCGACAAGAAATTGAAACCATTGCTCATTCACTCATGCTTGAGCTGGCGAAACCAGACAGCATTGCGAGCCAGCGCCTTAACAGCGGTAAAGATGCGCTACTAGACAGTCCACAGGTTCTAAATTTTATTAGTGGTGCGGTCACAATTTTGTGTGACGCCATTAAAGAAGATTTAATGAAAGAAGACTCTGGCATTGCAATTAACTTAAGAGCGGCTATCCAACAACTGGGTGAAAACCTTGTTCAGAATGTAAAAGTACGTGAAGTTCTCAACAAAGAAATGACAGGACTTGCTATGAATTTTACGGAACAATATAGCCATAAAATCATACGCTATGTGAGTGAGCGCATTCATGAATGGGATTCGCGTGAAATGATCGGGAAAATTGAAAATGAAGTCGGTGGCGACTTACACATGATCCGAGTGAATGGCGTTGTAGTCGGTGCATTTATTGGTTTGACACTCGGTGTAATTCGGGCAGTGATTGAATCAATTTTATAACTTTAAATATTTTAAAAAAGAGAACAATATGCTACAGCTAAAGTCAAAATTGGCCACTCAAGGCGTAACTATTTTTAGTACCATGACAGCACTGGCACATCGTCTAGGTGCACTCAATCTGTCACAAGGCTTTCCAGATTTTCCGGCACCACAAGCCCTGCTGGAAGCCCTATCTCAGGCGACTTTAGCTGGACATAATCAGTACCCGCCCGGCGATGGTATTCTCGGTTTACGAGAGCAACTCGCTTTACAATTTCAACAGCGCGATCAGCTTCAACTTGATCCTGTAACTCAAATCACGATTACGCCCGGCGCAACCATTGCAATTTTTTGTGCCATACAAGCCTGCATCACTGCAGGTGATGAAGTGATTATTTTCGACCCAAGTTATGACAGCTACAGCCCTTCTGTCGAGTTAGCAGGCGGCAAAGCGGTTCATATTGCCCTGCAAGCCCCTGACTTTAGGGTGAACTGGCAACAAGTTAAAGATCTGATTAATGACCAAACCCGAATGATTGTGGTGAATACTCCTCATAATCCAACAGGGACTATCTGGGCAAAACAAGACTGGTTAGAGCTTATTGAACTGATTCGAGATAAAAATATTGTAGTTTTATCCGATGAGGTCTATGAACACCTAGTTTTTGATGGTCAGCAACACTTTAGTGCATTGCATTTTCCAGAACTCAGAGAGCGTAGTTTTGTGATTGGGTCTTTTGGAAAAACCTTTCATGTGACGGGCTGGAAAACTGGTTACTGTGTCGCCTCACCTGAGTTAATGCGTTTATTCCGCCAGATTTACCAATATGCAAATTTCTGTGGCACGACACCTTGTCAAATTGCTCTAGCGCAATATATGGAACAACATCCAGAACATATTCAAGAGCTTTCGCAGTTTTATCAAACTAAGCGAGATCGGTTTAATCAGGCGATTCACGATAGTCGTTTTTTACTAAAACCATCTCAAGGTACTTATTTTCAAAACCTTGATTACAGTCAAATTAGGCCCGACTTAAACGATGTGGAAATGTGCCAATTTTTAGCTGAGCAACATAAGATCGTGGCTATTCCAGTTTCGGTTTTCTATCAGCAAGCGCCTGAGTCTTTACGTTTGATTCGATTCTGCTTTGCAAAAAATGATGAGACTCTGCAAAAAGCAGGAGAAATCTTGAATGAATGTTAATAAATTTAGCCACTTAGCACTGTAAAAATACTACAAGTCATTCGCTCCAACTATGCTAAGTTGAATATCCGCCCCGCTCATCAAAGAGATGGGCGATGGAGAATACATGCCACCAAGACAGTCTTTAATTCATCAGCAAAATCTATGGAAAGCATTTTTTGTTTTCTTATTGCCCCTCATTGCAACCAATATTTTACAGAACTTGTCGGGAACGATTAACACTATCTTTGTGGGTCAAATGCTGGGAGTAGACGCGATTGCTGCCGTCTCGGTTTTTTTCCCTATTTTATTCTTACTTCTCGCTTTTATTATCGGGATATCAACGGGTACTACTGTTTTAGTTGGGCAAGCATGGGGTGCGCAAAATATAGAGAAAGTTCAAAGTGTGGTTGGCTCTACCCTATTTATGACACTGATTGGTGGGGTAATTACCGCGATTATCGGTGTGTTTTTTGCCCACGATATTTTAGAGTTATTAGGTACAGATCCAAAGGTGATGCATCTTTCTTTGCCTTATGTGCAATGGATGCTTGCAGGTAGCCCGCTTCTGTTTGTATATATTATCTATACCTCAATTTTACGTGGTGTAGGCGATAGTACTACCCCTTTGCTGGCCCTTGCTTTAACCAGTGTGATTGGCTTAGTGATTACCCCGATATTGCTTAAAGGTTATTTTGGTTTACCCGCTCTAGGGATTATTGCGCCAGCAATCGCAACGATTATGGGCTATGTAGCTATTTTGATTTTTCTCGCAATTTATCTGAACAAGAAAAATCATCCACTCCGGCCGAATCGTCAGCTTCTGCAACATATCCGTCATAATCCAGAACTGAGCAAAATCATTTTGCGCTTAGGTGTCCCAACCGGTATTCAAATGATTACCACCTCAATGGCAGGCTTGGTTATTGTTGGGTTAGTTAATCGTTATGGATCACATGCTACAGCAGCGTATGGTGCAGTGAATCAGGTACTCAACTACATTCAGTTTCCTGCCTTATCCATCTCAATTGCAGCTTCAATTTTTGCAGCACAAGCGATTGGTGCGGGCAAATCAGATCTATTAGCACGGGTAACCCGCACAGCTTTAGGCATGAACTTCTTATTTACAGGTACCTTAATTGCACTTGGCTATTTATTTTCAAAATATTTAATGGCTTTGTTTATTACCGACCCAACTGTGGTGGTGTTAGGGCAACAACTTTTATTTATTGTACTTTGGGCAATTCTATTCTTTGGTGCGGGTGCCATTTTTGCATCGATCATGCGTGCCAGTGGAACTGTGACTGTCCCAATGCTAATCAATATCTCGGCTATTTTATTTATTGAAATTCCATGTGCTTATTGGTTTAGCTCAATATGGGGCCTTAAAGGCATCTGGGTTGCCTATGCCTTGGCATTTGTCAGTTTATGTATTATCCAAGGCCTGTATTACCAATTTATCTGGAAGAAAAAGAAGATCAAAGTTCTTATTTAGAACGATCTAAACCATATAAAAAAAGCCATCAATTGATGGCTTTTTTAATTTAAATCTTATTTCATCCATTTGGTCACAATGGTTGAAGCACGTTGATATCCTGTTGGGAACAAACGCTGAAAAGCATCAAGAATTTTTGCGTCACTACCAATCAATAAACGGCGTTTATTTTTCAAAACGGCATCCAAGATTTGACGTGCAGCTTCTTCTGGTGGAGTACGTAGTAACTTGTCAAAGTTTTGAATTGATTTCGTCGGGTCCATACCCAAACTACTCAAGCTATCACTCATTTTTGCCGCTTTAGCAATATTGGTGCGAATTCCCCCCGGATGTACGCACAAAGAGCTCACACCATTTTTTTCGATATCTAGTTCTTGGCGTAATGATTCGGTAAAACCACGTACAGCAAATTTAGTTGCGTTATAACCAGATTGAGTCGGTTGAGCAGTTAGACCAAATAAGCTTGAGATGTTAATAATATGGCCGTCTTGAGTCTGCTTAATGAACGGTAAAAATTCTTTAGTCCCGTAAACCACACCCCAGAAGTTAATTCCAACAATCCACTCTAAATCTTCGTAGGTCGCACCCTCAACAGTAGAACCTAATGCTACGCCAGCGTTGTTAAAAATCAGGTTAACAGAACCGTGATCTTGTACAGTTTCTTGCGCCCACTGCTTTACCGCTTCGCGATCAGACACATCAAGCTTTTTGGTGGTAACAGTAATATCACTGTACGGTTTTAAAAGCTCGACAGTTTGTTGTAATCCTTTTTCATTAATATCACTCAACGAAAGATGGCAGCCCTGTTTTGCCAAAAGAATTGCTAACTGTTGCCCAATGCCAGAACCTGCGCCCGTAATTGCAGCGACTTTGTTTTTAAAATTTTTCATTGTCCATCCTTTGTTTTTCGATATTTGCACAATCGGTTCATTGCATGTGCAGTTTAGACATCTTCAATATAATTTTGACAATACACATTGTCAATATAGTACACTGTAATTTCAGATAGAATGGCACAATTCTTCTGAGCGCTTTATCATAGTGAGTATATTTGGCCAAAACCTATAAATTAGGAAACGACTTATTTATGACGATTAACGACTCAACCAGTAAAAAGAAAACAAAAAGTGTGAGTAAAGAACGTCAGTTCAAAGGATTATCTCTATCTGAACGTAAAGAGGCACGCCGCGAAAAACTGATTGAAGCAGGTATTGCAACTTACGGAACTCTTGGTTTTTTTTCCGTGACGGTAAAAGATGTCTGCCAAGAGGCAAAACTCACAGAACGTTATTTTTATGAATCATTTAAGAAGAGTGAAGATTTATTCCAAACCATCTTTTTAAAAATGATTGAAGAATTACAGCAAAATCTGATGCAAGCCGTGATTAAAGCTGCACCCGATCCAGAAAAAATGGTTGATGCAGGTTTAAGAGCTCTGCTGACGACCTTAAAAGATGACCCAAGATTAGCTCGTATTGTCTACGTCGACGCAGTTTTGGTACAAGAATTACATAATCAAGCCACTATTCAAGAAACACTTGCGCAATTTGACCGTATGATTCAGGCCTTCGTTATGCTGACCATGCCCCAAATTCAACACCATGAAAATGAGCTCTCTTTAATCGCAACTGGTTTGAATGGATACGTCACTCAAATTGCGATTCGATGGGTCATGGGAGGGTTTGAGCAGTCTCTTGAGCAGGTTTTAACCGCATGCCGTATCGTTTTCTTATCTTTATTAGCTCAAGTTTCAAAATAATATTAAAGTTTTTTGACAGCAATAAATGGGACAAACCAGTTAAACCTTTAATATGGTAACTTATTGAATGATTTTAAGAATTATCTAAGTTATATGTCATAATTTGGTCATACCTTTGCCTTGGTTTTGTCACAAATTATTGCTAAATTCAATTTTATAGACTTTTCTGCAATGAAATTGTCATAATTAATCTTTGTAATAAGCCTGTCATAACTACAAAACGGTTCACCGTTAAATCTATAGGATATTGCGTTGTGAAAGATGACTATATTTTAATTGTCGATGATGAGCTTCCTATTCGCGAAATGATCCATACTTCTTTGGACATGGCAGGCTTTCAGTGTTTACAGGCAGAAGATGCCAAACAGGCTCATCAAATTATCGTCGACCAACGTCCGGCGCTTATCTTGCTTGATTGGATGTTACCTGGAGGCGTAAGCGGTGTCGATTTATGTCGCCGCTTAAAACGCGATGAGAACTTAGCAGAAATTCCAGTGATTATGCTCACCGCTCGCGGAGAAGAAGACCACAAAGTACAAGGTCTTGACGCGGGTGCAGATGACTACATGACTAAGCCTTTTTCAACACGTGAACTGGTTTCACGTATTAAGGCAGTTCTGCGCCGTGCCAATGCATTAAGTGGTGAAAAAACAATTGATGCCAATGGTTTAATTCTTGATCCTGTAAGCCAGCGTGTTAGCTTTGGTAACAGTATTTTAGATATGGGTCCAACTGAATATCGCTTACTTGCATTTTTTATGACCCATCCGGAGCGTGCATATACGCGTGCCCAGTTGCTCGATCAAGTATGGGGCGGTAATGTATATATTGAAGACCGCACTATCGATGTGCATATCCGTCGTTTGCGTAAAGTACTAGAACCTTTTGGTGTTGACCGATTTGTTCAGACCGTACGTGGAACTGGCTACCGTTTCTCTACACGTGCAGATTTAGCCGCAGGTTAACCAAGATTTATGTATGAACCCTACCCCGTCCCTGAACAGGTACGTGAACAAAAGCTTTCTCGCTACAGTAGTTTATGGACGTTTGCCAAACAAGATTTACGGCTTTTATTATTTTTTCTAATCATTGCCGGTTTAGTGGGTTTAGGTGTCGGGTATTTCTGGAGTTGTATTTTTATCGCCTTCGTGGTGTTTTTTACACTCCAGTTGCGTTCTTTATATCTGGTCAATGACTGGATTGCGAATAAACCTTATGACGTTCCTCCAAATCTTAATGGGATTTGGGGGGCATTATTATTTAACGTCTACCGTGCTCAGCGCCAAGAACGAATTGTTCAGGCCGAAATGGTCGGTTTAATTGACCGAGCACAGTCTTCATTAGTTGCGCTTGCTGAAGCGGTTGTACTCATTGATGACCAACATCAAATCGAATGGTGGAACCCTGCAGCTGAACGTTTGTTAGGAATCAGTCCTCTCGACCGCGGTCGAAATCTATTAACGATCTTACGTCAGCCGACCTTTATCGAATATTTTAACAATATTGATCAGGCACCCGACGGGATTAAACTTCACTCAAATTTTGATGATGACCGCTATGTACAGGTTAAACTCACAAGATTTGGTGGAGAAAGCCGTTTATTAGTCGCTTACGATGTGACTCGTATGCACAACCTTGAGCAAATGCGTAAAGACTTCGTCGATAATATTTCTCATGAACTTCGTACCCCGTTAACCGTACTCAGTGGTTACATCGAAACATTTACCGATCAGGAAGATATTAGTCCACGCTGGAAACGTGCGTTTGATCAGATGCAGTCACAAACCAAGCGTATGAATGCTTTGGTGAATGATTTACTGCTGTTATCAAATTTAGAAAATAATAAGAAAATTGCGAAAAATCAGATTATTGAAATGCCGAGTTTAATGAATCAACTCTTTGATGATGCTCAGGCCTACAATGCAGATTATGGACACACGCTCAATTTACATATTGATAGCCATTGTGACCTGATTGGTTCTGACATGGAAATTGCCAGTGCATTTAGTAACTTAATTACAAATGCTATCAAGTACACACCAAAAGGTGGAACGATTACGATTGGCTGGCACGACGATGGCGAACATGCTTACTTTAGTGTACAAGATACAGGCATCGGAATTAACCCTAAGCATTTGCCACGTCTGACTGAGCGCTTCTACCGCGTAGACAGCGATCGTAGTCGTCAAACAGGTGGAACTGGTTTAGGCCTTGCGATTGTAAAACACGTATTAATGCAACACGGCGCGTATTTAGACGTGCAGTCTAAAGAAAACGAAGGGTCAACCTTTACCGCAGTTTTTCCAAAAGAAAGACTCTATAACATGACCTAAAGTTGCCCCCGCATATATAAAAAGCCGACTGATGAAAAGTCGGCTTTTTTGTAGTATTTAAGCTAAGTTACTTAAAATTCGAACAATAAGATTTCGTCTGATTTTTCTCTAGGATATTTAAAAAACTAGTGGCAAAAGTATTACTTTGACGCAGTGCGTCACGGTGATCTCCGCCATCAATTGTTTGATAGATAGTTGGTTTTTTTAATTTACATAACTGTTGGTAATAAGCCGATGTCCCTCTAGGGTCGACTAAATGATCTTTAGAACCTTGAACAATCATTAACGGTACAGTAGGCACCATATTTTCAATGGACTGTTGTTTTAGATAAGCCAAAAGAGGTTTTAAGTCTGCATCAGGTCGAAATATGCTCGAAGGCGATTTCTTCAAATCAGATTGAAGTTCAGATAAACAGCGGCTACGTGCTTGAGTCAGCACCGTGTTCATTTCTGGGCTAACTAAATTTTCAGGAACAATACTTGGCTCCGCTGCTTGCGCTCCCAACAACACAATCGGGAAAAATGCGGCTACACTAGGTTCTGGGTTTGGATGACTCAACACATATTCTGCAATGCCTTCATATTGATAACCACCCGGAGCAAGTGCGATCGCTCCTTTTAAATCTAATTCGGGGGCATCTTTCTGACCATAGGCAGACACGGCAATTGCTGCAGCTCCACCCTGACTATGCCCCATCACCAACCACTGTTTATTAAAATCTTTAGGCTTAAGCACATGTAATGCCCGCACAGCATCGACCACCGTATGTAGCTGGCTCTTTGCATTCATATAAGGATGAGCACCTAAAGTACCTAAGCCTTGATAATCAGGTGCGACAACTGCATAACCACGTGCCAACCAACCATCTAAAGCTTTTGAAGCAATTTCTTGATATGCATGAACTGGTCCACCAACATAATCACCCGAAGGTGCACAGGTATCAGCAACTCCTGTCGTACCATGTGCCCAAGCAAGTATAGGCCAGCCATTTTTTGGAGGTGTGCCTTTCGGTAATAAAATAAAAGCCGATGCCACGATGGCTTCGTTCTGAATACCTCGACTACGATAATTGACTAACAAACGTTGATCGGCATGAGGAAATAAATCCGTCACTTTTTGTTGTTCTATAGAGAGTATTGAACCCGGCTTTTCACTCACAATTTGCTTACTTAAATTTGTAATTGGAGCTGCCATAGCAGAGCCAGACATCAAACAAACACTGCTAAATAAAATTTTAAGAAAGGAATTACTTTTTCTAATCAAGGGATTACTCCTCTATTATTAATATTACATCTATTTAAATGATTAATTTATAAAATATAAATTACCATAAAATTATCTATATTTATATTCAATCACTAAACACTTTGAATATCATTGCTGAAATTTGATAGAAAATCTTTTAAGAATATCTAGTATAAATATAGTTGCAAAAAATTAATCCCATTTAAATAATAAAAAATATATGCTGATATTTTCTTAATTACGATAGTGATTAAAATGTCAAAACAATATAAATTTATACCGTACCTGATTTGTCTTATTCTCGGTTCTCTACCTATCCATAGCTTTGCAGACATACAAGTCTATGGTCCTGGTGGCCCAGCCCCAGCAATGAAAGAAGCTGCCAAACAATTCACCAAAAAAACGGGGATAGCAGTCCATGTGACTTCCGGCCCAACTTCTCAATGGTCTGATAAAGCGAAATTAGATGCCGATGTTATCTATAGTGGTTCCGAGGCGATGATGTCTGATTTTGAAAATGCTTTTTCTGAACAAATTATAAAAGACTCGGTAGAACCTTTATATTTACGTCCCGCAGCGATTTTAGTGAGAAAAGGAAATCCTAAAAATATTAAAGGATTTAAGGATCTCGCTAAACCCGGTGTTAAAGTTTTAGTTACGCATGGTGCAGGTCAAGTCGGTATGTGGGAGGATATTGCGGGTAGAACCGGAAATATTCAATTAACAAAATCTTTTCGAAAAAATATTGTCACCTACGCTGCCAACACAGGTATTGCCAAGAAAAATTGGGAAGAAAATAACAGCTACGATGCTTGGCTAGTCTTTAATATTTGGGGAATTAGTAACCCAGACGTAGGGCAAATTATCCCTATCGAGCCAGAGCTGGTTGTCTATCGCGATACAGGTGTAGCATTAACAAAACATAGTTTAAAAGATGCTGAAGCGAAACGTTTTGTAGAGTTCTTATCGTCTCAGCAAGGTAATATTATTTTCAAAAAATATGGTTGGACCAAATAATTTAAAATTATTATTTCGGCTCTATCTAGAATATATTCGTTTTTAAGTTGAATATAATAATGACTTAATTTTTGTATTAAAAAAATAAACCCTGAATAATTAAATTCAGGGCTTATTTGTATTATACAGGCTATAAAAGTGATTAAACTGTATGACCCATGCGCTCGCCCATTACAACCACAGACTCAGCTTTAAAACGTTGTTCCCATTCGATCTTATCTTTTTCAAATAAGATAACTGCGGTAGAACCTAAATAAAAACGTCCAAGCTCAGCACCTTTTTCTAGCTTTAACTGATGATGCTGTAATTCGATACGACCTGAAGGTTTCACTTTACCTGTTGCCACAGTTTCAATACCAGCAACAATCATTGCACCTACTAAAACAACCGCCATACGGCCAAGCTCAGTATCAAACAAACACACCATACGTTCATTACGAGCAAATAAACCCGGTACATTTTCAGCAGTGACTTGATTTACCGAAAATAGCTCGCCAGGTACATATAACGTTTCTGTTAATGTCCCTGCAAAAGGCATATGCACACGATGATAATCACGCGGTGACAAATAAACTGTAGCGAACTCACCGTCTTGGAATGGCTGAGCAAGCTGTGGATCACCAATGAGTTTCTCTACAGAAAAGCTTTGGCCTTTGGCTTGAAATACTTCACCCGCAGTGATTTTACCAATTTGGGAAATCGCACCATCTGCTGGAGACACGATGCTATCTGCATTTTCATCAACTAGACGTACACCTTCTTTTAATGCACGGGTAAAAAAGTCATTAAAAGATTTATATTTCAATGCATTGCCTTGTTCAGCGATTGATAAATCAATCCCATATTTGGTTTTAAATGCATGAATAACAGCGGCTTTCACAACTGGATTTTCACTCGCCGCCACTTTACCTACCACACGGCTCAATTGATGCTGTGGTACAAGATTTTGTGCCTTAATAAATAATTCTTTTTTTAATCGAGATGTGAAACTCACGACGGTGATTCTCCAGTAATAATAGGACTATCGAGGCGATTGCCCCATTCACTCCACGCACCATCATAGGCTTTTGCTTCCCAGCCCAAGAGTCTAGCCAGAATATAGGCCAAACCGGAACGGTGATGTGACTGGCAGTACACAACTACAGGTTGATGTAAATCAAACCCCAGTTGTTCAAGGCGCTGCCGCGTGCGTTCAAGCGGATGCAATTTTAGATGATTTTCACGATTAAGTGCAGTACTCCATTCAAAATGGAGAGCATTTGGAATGTGACCGCCGCGTCGCGCTGCTAAACGGACACCACTATATTCATCACTCGTGCGGCAATCCCACAATTGCACATTTTCTTGCTCAACTTGTTTGCGCAGCTCTTCATAGTTCACTCGGAACTGAGCAGCATGCGATAAATCAATCTGAATTAAGTCTGCAACAGGAGAAACTTTTTCGACTTCTGCTGTGGTTGGTAGCCCTGCTCCTAACCATGCATGGATACCGCCATTAATTAAACTGGTACGGGTGAATCCTAAGCAATGCAAATTCCAGATTAAACGCCCAGCCCATGCTCCGCCTTCATCGTCATAGACCACAACATGATGATTAGGTGAAATATTCAATTTTTCAATCAGTGCTTGTAAGCCCGCTTCATCCGGCAAAACACCAGTAGCTTCTTCATGTTGAGCTACCAACCATTTTGGCTGTAAGTGAATGGCATGTGGAACATGAAGTTGTTCATAAACCGATGCACGGCTCAAATCTACAACGCGAATAAATTCATTGCCTAAATAAGGCACTAACTCTTCTGCTTCTATTAATAAACCGAGTTTAAAATCAGGGAGGGTCATCGTCATGGTTTCTTTTTATACCAGCTTAATTTCATATTAGCATAAGCATATATCTAACAAACTCTGATTTTCTGCTACGCTTTAGCAGAAAATCAGATATCAGCATTCTCACTTTTAAAAATAAAAAATAGCGAGACTACTTTTTACTTAAACCACTTCTTCAAGTTCTTCGATTTCAAAAACCTGACGTAAATAGGCTAAGAACGTATCATTATCAGTCATGGTCTTACCCGGACTATCAGAGATTTTCGCAACCGATTGACCATTACATTCAACAAGTTTCAATACAATATTGAGCGGCTTTTGTCCCATATCATTGGTTAGGTTAGTTCCGATACCGAAACTTACCTGAAAACGATCTTTAAAGTATTGATGCAATTCCCATGCTTTTGGCAAATTAAGACCATCGCTAAAAGTCAGCATCTTGGTTTTAGTATCAATTTTTAATTTACGGTAGTGCGCATAAGCCTTATCACCCCATTCATATGGGTCACCACTGTCATGACGTAAGCCATCAAATAGTTTGGCAAAATACAGGTCAAAATCACGTAAGAAGGCATCCATCCCCACCACATCAGTTAGGGCAATTCCTAAATCTCCACGATACTCTTGTACCCATGTTTCTAAAGCAGCTTTTTGGAAATCACGTAAGCGGACATCAAGCGCCTGAAACGCTTGTAGGAATTCATGAGCCATGGTTCCAATTGGTGTAATGTTAAGCTCTTTAGCCAGTAATACATTACTTGTACCACGAAACACATTTGGTACAGTTTTATGAAAGGCTGCCACGACATGTTTTTGCCATGCAAAGCTATAACGACGACGCGTACCAAAATCAGAAACTAAAAACGGTGGGTCATTCGGCTGTTGAGACTTTTCATATTGCTGAATCAATTCGAGTTTTGCTTGTAAACGGCGTTCGCCTTCAGCCCAAACTTGATCTGTTTTGATACGGCTAAAATATAATTCGTTTACAATGGCCAGAACGAAAATCTCGAACATCATGGCTTGGACCATTGGTCCTTCAATATGAATATCTAGTCGGCCTTCGGCATCAATACTTGCCTGAATAAAACGTCGTTTGAGTTGGAATAATTCTAAATAATCGACAAAGTCGCTTTTAATAAATCGTAATTTTCGTAAATATTGTAGCTCGTCTTCTTTATATTTGAGATTACATAAATGGTCGAGTTGCTCGTTTAAGTCATCCAAAATATCCACTAACGGATAAACTGTATCTTCTAAGTTTCTGCAACGAAAATGATAGACACTATGTGTTTGCGGGAATTTATGCAAAACCACTTGTAGCATCGTAAATTTGTACAAGTCTGTATCTAGTAAAGAATGGATAATTGGAGACATAGTCAATGATTATTCGCTTGCTTCTTAGCATTAAAGCATATTTTTATGGATGAATTGCGAGGTTTTATACCATTGTTGCAGTTCCATGAAATTTCCCTTTAAAAATCATTTAATTTAAATTCTGCTAAACTACATTAATTCAATTAATTATAGAAATTTGCTTTAACTATGCGCGCTTTAATACAACGAGTTCTTGAAGCCAAAGTGGTTGTAGACGGTGAAACTACAGGCGAAATCCAACACGGCCTACTGGTGTTTTTAGGCATTGGCCGAGATGATACTTTGGCTGTTGGCCAAAAGCTTATTGATAAGATTTTGAAATATCGAATCTTTGATGATGAGCAAGGCAAAATGGGCTGGAATGTATCTCAAGCAAATGGTGGAATCCTGCTTGTGTCACAATTTACCTTGATGGCGCAAACACAAAAGGGTTTACGTCCAGACTTTGGCCCAGCAATGCCACCTAGCGACGCAAAAGCTTTATACGAGCAATTGGTTGAATATGCGCATTCTCAATTTGAAAAAGTTCAAACTGGAATATTTGCTGCTGACATGAAAGTACAATTAATAAATGATGGTCCAGTGACATTCAATCTGGAAGTTGAAGCATAAATATAAAAAAACTCCCAAAACGGGAGTTTTTTTATAGCTGGATATTAGCGACCAGTTTTCTCTTTAATAAAAGCACGCGCCTGACGTACTTTATCTTTTACTGGTTTTGGTAACTTAGGTGGAATGAGCTTAGCAACTTGGTTAAACCATACCAATAGGCTAAAGTCACCTTCCATTTTAATACTGCCTTCTTGCATACCCGTCATAAATGCTGTTGGGTCACCTTTGATTAAAGTTTTTACACCTTGCTCACTGTCTGCAAATTGCAAAATAAAATCAGCTTTTTCAGGTGCGCCTGCAACTGTGTCAATCTGGCCATTATTAATAATGATCTGACGTGCAACACCTAAATCTGTACCGATCTGAATACGGAAAGCACGGTCATGAATCAGTTCAATAAACTTAGGGCTAGTACGCGCCAACTGCTTCATACGCAGCACTAAACCTGCTACCAATAAATCTAACGGGTCTGTACTGACATCAACGAGAGGTAACTTGACTACAGGTATAGAAGAAAGTTTCATGAACATTCACGCCTATTGTATTTTTATGAAAACTTTAGAGCAAAACTTAGCAAGGCCATACCATTGCTTATGTTTTATGCCTCAATTGATAATTTTTTAGCTGGCAACGCAATCTAGATGAAACGTCAACAGACACATCTATCGTAGCATAACTGGCTATTTTTTAATAAATGCTTTGTATAATAAAAATCACGTTTCGTAAATGAAAAAGGCATGCTGTGCATGCCTTTTTACCTTTAGATAACAATTTAATTATCGGCTAGAACATTGCTGCTGATCATCTTCATATACTGGCGTGTGTTCTATATATTGGCGATTTGCCAAAGCCTTTTGTGCTTGTTTATCCTCACGTAACAAAATAAATGTAACCATTACCATCGCTAGACTTAGTGCAGTTAAATAACTATATGTGACTGGCATCTCAAAAGTGACTTGAACTCCAAAACGGACCACTTCCAATAGCCCCCAAAAGAACATCCCTGCAAGCATAAAACCAAGCCAACGACGGTAAGGAGAAAAGAAAACAGCAACAAGCGCGACAGCAATTAAGCTGAATCCGGCGATAGCGGCAAAATTCGCTGTTACCATAGAAACCTCCGTCTTAATGAAAACGTCTAAAAACATTCGGTCTTTAATACCCGACCTCATTCCAAAAACAACTTTAATTCATGATTTGTGTTGAAGCTTAGGATGCATTATGTATGTTTTTTTTTAGAAAAAAAGACCCGTTTTTTCTTAATGCGACATACTTTGTCGCAACATTCTTTTGTCATTACATTTTTGTAAAATTCAAAAAGTTCGATTCCCTATATGGCATCAATTCTGGCG
>Ga0209795_10000224_pt1 | contig 50420 bp, 47 predicted proteins | sample AgamicOrMarz_FD_187166 | JGI IMG/M metagenome (GOLD analysis project Ga0209795, IMG submission 187166) | Agave microbial communities from Guanajuato, Mexico - Or.Ma.rz (SPAdes) (version 2) | ecosystem: Host-associated > Plants > Phyllosphere > Phylloplane/Leaf | place: Guanajuato, Mexico...
CCACGAATACGCTGAACTGCGTAAGTCGTAAATGCCGTTCCTTGCAGAGCGTCGTATCGGTCAACTGCATTCAATAACCCGATACCGCCCGCCTGTAGCAGATCGTCCAGTTCCACGCTCGCCGGCAACCGCACCTGGAGGCGCAATGCTTCGTGACGCACCAGCGGGACATAACGCTGCCACAGCGAGTGTTTATCCATTACACCTTCAGCGGTATAGAGTGAATTCACGATAAACAGCCCTGCGTTAGTTGAGTTATCGGCATGATTATCCGATTCTGGAGGGGTTTTAATCGGGTGAATAAGGGAACAAAAAGTGGGTTATTTGGCTAACGCCAGGGTAAGCGCCAGACAATTCGGGGCTAACCATCTAAAAAAGCGGGGGTTAAATTGCCATTAACATAAAACATGGCAGCATATGAGCAGGACTAAAACTCAAGCCGTTCCGTCTGACCCGAACGAAATAGTGTGTCCTTCGCGTGCAGATTTTCGCTGCACGCCATGAACGCTCAAAACACATTGCAGCGCATTTAACAGGCCTGGTAAATGCGCTAACACCCCGTCTTAGCTATCAACTCGACGGAAAATATAGAAATCAGCAAACGACGTATTGTTTTGATCGTTAGCATCAAACTGATATTTATTAGGTATGTACTTATGTAACTCCCAGGATTCGCCTCTGTTTTTCAAGACCCAATCCGTGAATTTTCGATGATACACGTGCTGGGCATATTTCGAGATAGAAACGTTATATTCCTCATTGTTCGAGGCATAAACGATGACAAATCTCGATGCCGCAGAGAAAAGCGTCTGCATATACTTTTCAAAAATTTCATCTTCAATGAGATGATAAATCACGTCCAGGGAGAGGGTTAATTCTGCCTGCTGCCCTGTCCAGTCACCTACCGGATAAAAATCTTTTGTCGGGTCGTTGCTAAACCGATTCCGGCAGAGCTGTATCGCATGGTCAGAAACATCAAAACCCGTATAGCGAGGATAGTCAGCGAGAGACAACTGGTTACCATCACCGCAGCCGAACTCCATCACAGAACTCACCTGCTCCTCTTTCACGAACGCGTTAATAACCTCGGCCTTAAAGTCAGCCAGGCGACCATAAGAGCCCGCTCCGGAGTTGCCTTTTAAGCGGTAACGATCGTCCCAGTACTGGCCCGACTGACGGAAGGCCAGGGATTCTTTCTGAGAGTCGCGGTTATCAGCGGACTTCGTCGCAGAACGATCGATAACCGCTTTCGCCTCCGGCGCAAAGCCATAATGGGCAATCATGTTCTTAATATACTTGTCGTTCTCACCCTGCAGCAGGTTAGTTTGCCACAGACCATCTTCTGAGGTTCCTTTCCATTCCTCGGATTCCATATGTTCAGGAACAACGTTAAATTTCACTCCGTTCATACGACACATCCAGAACAGCCAGACATCGTCAGCGCCAGGCGCTAATTTCACAAAAATCTCTTTTTTGAGCACATCAGCATGGAAGCATTTTGGTGGATAAAGCGCACCGAATCCCGTGGTCGGGAAAATAAGGTTAGAAAGATCCGCGGTGACGGAGTAATTCCATTTCCACTCTTTATAAGGAACAGGTGTGTTATCGCTGCCAAGACGGATTTTATGTGCCCGGTGCGCAACCACCGTTTTATAATCCCCATCCCAACCGGCAATAAGTTTTTCCAGCCATTGCGGCTGATAGGCTAAATCATCATCGGCCGTCACGATGAAGGCATTCGGTTCCTCAATTAACGTCGGGACAATTTTCTTGTAAGAGCGAATATCGTCGCAATATTTTATCTCAATACCCTTAGACGCAAAGGCAAGGACGTTTTCTGGAACGAGATGGCGCTCCGACTCGGCAAGCCACAAAATAATACGATCCGCTTTAACGGTCTGTTTCAATAAACGTTGCAGGGTGTATTGCAGCGTAGCAAAACGCTTATGCCAGGAGGTTAAGCTGACAACAAGCTTTTGCGGTAAACCGTGTTTCCGCTGTTTTGCAGTAGTGAGCTGGTGGGGAAATAAAATCTCATTAATATAAGCCTCTGCACGCCCGGACGAGTGCGCCTGCAACAGCGTGGCCGCAACGTCATGCAGGCCATAAACCACATGCATAATAAAGGCTAATTTTTCATGCTGCGCACTACTGAGATTGCACAGCCTGTGCTCGCCCGGAATAAATATCGCTTTAGCCGACACCATCTGCGTTGAGGCCAGAGGCTCAGCGTTAGCAAAGACTTTTGGCGCACCGTACTCAACGTCCGTAAAGCTGTGGAAGTTAAAACCGGAGTGCGCGAGTACGCTGCCAATCGCGTCCAGGGACATCTGGCCCTGATGAGTATTCGCAAAGGTAATTTTGACTTCGACGGTCAGACACTCTTGCAGAATGCGCGACCCATACTGGAAGACGGGTGCCAGATCGAATTTGTTGTCCAGCACCAACAGATCGACCTTTTCCAGCCCATGAATATTATCAAGCTGCGATGACTGAGATTTCAGCTCGACGAGAACTTCTGCGCCAGCGGCGTTCATCGTGTTCAGAGGTTTTAGCGTACTGCTCAGCCGATTATCCAAACACATATACACCGGCGTGAGTTCGCCGTTGCCTAAGGTGTGCAGTTTGATGTGCTGCATCGATTTTTTGCGCGGCGGCAGGTGTTTGTCTTCGACGATCCCGAGGGTATCCATAATGATAAAGAAGAATGAATCCAGCTCGGTCAGGCTGACAAATTTCTTACCCGTTGTGAAGCTGCCGCCAAAGTCCATGGTGATGACCTTACCCGCCAGTGCGAAGGAGAAGTCTTCACTTTCGATTCGCTTCGCGGCAACGTCAACCTCTGCCGGCATCTTCAGTTCGACCGGCTGGTTATCATCCAGGAAATAAGGCGCCTCGTCGCAGCGCAGGGTCAGCGCTTCGGGTTTTTTACCTTCACAGTAACGCTGCCAGACGGCGCGCATTGCCTGCGAGAAATGTTTCGCAAAGCGCTGGCCGTCGCATACCGGCGAGGCCAGTAAAATCTCGCGCATGTTGCCGCGGATAATCTCCAGGCTGTTGAGGTCCTGAGTCAGGCCGACGGTAATATCAATAAAGTTCTGCCAGTCGCTGGCCACCAGTTCCTGCAGGCCCGCGTTAACCAGGTGAGAGGCGGAGTGACGCCCCGCAAAGGTTGGGCCCGGCAAGGTCACGACAGGCACGCCCATCGCCAGGGCTTCACAGGTGGTCAGCCCACCGGAGTACGGCCAGGGGTCGAGGGCAATATCAACCTCGTTATAGCAGGCCAGTAGCTCCTGATGCGGTGCCATCCCTTCGATACGCACGCGTTCGCGCGCGATACCGTGGCCTTCCAGGGTCGTCAATACACGCTCTTTTAAGTTCTCGTTATCAAAGTTGAAGCTTTTCAGGAACAGCCTGGAATCCGGCACGCTGTGCAATAGCACCGCCCACTGGTTTAATAAAAAATCATTGATTTTAGAGGCGTTATTAAAACAGCCGAAGGTGAAGTAGCCTTTGGTTTTAACCGGCATTTCGCTCACCGCCGGGAGGTAGAACGGCGGATCGTAGCAAATATAATCATCCGGCATACGGATCAACTTTTCGGTATACAGCGAGTCCGCCCATTCCGGCGTTTCGATGGCGTCGCTGAGCAGGTAGTCCATGCCGGCCAGCCCGGTGCTGCTGATTAACCCTCCTACCCACTTGATTTGAATCGGCGCGGGCTGTAGCTGGAAGGTTTGCATACGGCTGTTGGCGTTATAGCCGCAGAGGTCGAACAGAATATCAATCTCGTCTTCGCGGACAATCTTATCAAGCTCAGCAGCGCCAATATGCTCAACGACCCGCCAGCTGGCACACATGCGCTTTAAGCGGTGAGTCAGGTGATCTTCCTGGTAGTTGGTGCTGTAGGCGTAGAATTCAATCTGTGAGGCGGGAATGTGCTCCAGCCCCATCACAATCATCTGCCCGACCGGATGCAAGCGCAAGCCATCCGAGACAAGACCAATACGCAGGCACTTGTCTGGTGCTTTATTTTTGGCAACCGCACGCTTAACCGAGCGCGGGGGGAAATTTTCCTGCCAGCTTTTACACAGTTTAAGAATGTCTTCGGCGCTGCGCTCCGGATTATAGTGCGCACCAACGATACGGTTAAAATAGGGCGTAGGGTTATCTTTTGAGACTTCACAGCTGTGCTGGTACGCCTCATCCATCTCGTTGAACTGGCTCAGGTCTTGTTGGACCATCCCCAGGTTATTCCAGTAGAGCCAGTTACCTGGCATTTCAGCGGTTAACTGCTTATAAAGCGCCTGCGCCTCTTCATATTTTTTTGCTTTCTGCATAACGGTAGCGTGAAGCAGACGCAGCGGCCTGGCGGCGCTCTTGTCGATACGAGAAATCGCATCCGTCAGATATTCTTCTGCTTCAGACAAACGATCGCTGCGGTATAACAAATCTGATTTTGCGTAGATGGCTTCGACATTAGTTCTATCGATTTTCAGTGCGTTATCAATACATTCACCCGCCTGGAAAAATTGCCCCAGTCTCTGATGAGCGCGTCCAGCGATGACCAGTAGCAGGATATTATCCTTATTATTCACCATTAGCTCATTTACCAGAGCAAGAGAATCTTGTGGACTGGTGGTTAACCAGTCCACAGCAAGACGCATCTTCTCATTAAGCAAATTATTAATAGCCTGTTTACTATTTGGGAAAGACGTGGCGGGTGATTTTTTCATAAAAGCACATTAATCCAGGTTAAACCGTCTGGCTGAGATTGGGCGTTCAGTATAAAAAGCACAAAAAAAAATAACGGGTGAAATACCCGTTATTTTTTAGCTTAATTAGACAGATTGTAACTGAGCGATTAACGCAGCAGGGACAGAACGGTCTGAGGAACCTGGTTAGCCTGAGACAGTACAGAAGTACCAGCCTGCTGCAGGATCTGTGCGCGGCTCATGTTGGATACTTCGGTCGCGTAGTCAGCATCTTCAATGCGGCTCTTCGCAGCGGTGATGTTGGTCACGGTGCTGTTCAGGTTGTTAACGGTAGATTCGAAACGGTTCTGGCTCGCACCCAGGCTTGAACGCAGGGAGTCAACGTCAGAGATCGCTTTGTCGATTTCAGCCAGCAGGCCTGAAGCAACGGTCGCAGTTGCAGCGGTAGCACCGCTAGCAGCAGAGTAAGTTGCCAGGATACCAACGGAAGCTTTACCGGTAGAACCTTCGGTAATACCAGACATTTTGGCGTTGCCAGCGAACAGGGTAGAAGAGTCAATTTTCTTCAGGGAGATGCCGATAGTTTCGGAATCGTTCGCGCCAACCTGGATGTTCAGAGTCTGAGCGGTAGACAGAACCTTCACGCCGTTGAAGCTAGTCTGGCCAGCAACACGGTTGATCTCTTTCATACGGTCAACAACTTCGTTGTTGATGGAAACCAGGTCATCCGCAGAGTTAGTACCGTTCTGAGCCTGTACGGTCAGTTCACGGATACGCTGTAAGTTGGTGTTGATTTCGTTCAGTGCGCCTTCAGTAGTCTGTGCAACAGAGATACCGTCGTTTGCGTTACGTGCTGCCTGAGTCAGACCTTTAACTTGTGCAGTCATACGGTTGGCAATCGCCTGGCCAGCAGCGTCATCTTTCGCGCTGTTGATACGCAGACCAGAGGACAGACGCTCGATCGCAGTTCCCAGGGAAGACTGAGATTTGTTCAGGTTGTTCTGAGTAGTCAGGGACAACAGGTTAGTATTGATAACTGCCATAATTTTAATTCCTTCAAAAATGGGTTTAGGTTTCGGTGCCTAACACTCACGGCGTCTCTCACCGTCATCAAGGTTATCGACGCGTCCCAAAAAGACTTTAGAATCAATTTAGAAAAAAAATCATTTTATTGATTTATAAGCAATTATTTATCAAACCTGCTTTACAGTGACGCCTCCCAAAAGCAAATCCCCTCCCCTGTCAGTGCTTATTTACGGCTTCTCTTTCATGGCCGTAAGTAGCCCTTTTATTTACCGCAAGGTGTAATCCAGCTATTAGCCCACGCCTCTGGTGGCTATTCCAGGGATTATTTTTTTGTCTCTGGCGTAAACTTTTCCACCAATGCGCCGATAAAGAGTCCTGATCTACCAACGCATTTAAGGAAAACAGTTATGGCTACTATCACTAACCTCGGGATAGGTTCTGCAGGACTCGGGGATTTGTATAATCAGTTAGATACAGCAGAAAGAACGAAGCTGAAAACCATTACAACCCAGCAGACGACCTATAACGCGCAATTAAGTGCGTACGGTAAGCTGCAGAGCGCCATGACAAATCTGCAAACTGCGACGGCTGCGCTGGCTAAACCTGCGACCTGGAACTCCACGTCTGTCAGCAGTACGAATACCGCGTTTACGGCGACAACCTCGACCGAAGCGTCTACCGGCACGTTTACGGTCAACGTGAACCAAATGGCCAAAGCGCAGGTCCTGACCAGCGGCTCTATTTCCAGTAATACTGAAAAATTGGGTGAAGTAACGGGGGCTAAACGTACCATTACGATTACCCAGCCTGGTACGAAAAAGCCGCTGGAAGTTGAGCTCTCTGACGCAGACACATCCCTGAGCGGTATCGCCAGCGCGATTAACAAAGCGAACGGCAACGTCACCGCCAGCGTCATCAAAGCTAAAGATGGCGATTACCGTCTGATGCTGACGTCGAAATCAACGGGTACCGACGGCCAGATGAGCATTAATGTCACCGGCGACGATACCTTACAGGCCGCGATCGGTTATGACTCTGCAAGCGCTACGGGTGCACTGACCGTACAGACGAAAGCGCAAAACGCCGTCCTGGTGGTGAATGACATCACCATCGAGCGCCAGAGCAACACGATTTCGGATGCGCTGCCGGGCGTGACCTTTACGGTCAAAGCGGAGAGTAAAGCAGACGAAACGCTGGATATTACCCGCGCAACCGATGCAAACCAGAAAGCGATTTCTGACTGGGTAACGGCGTATAACTCGCTGCAGTCCACCATCAACAGCGTTACCAAATATGTGGCTGTAGAAGCGGGTGAAGATCAGTCTGCCAGCAACGGGGCGTTAGTGGGTGACGGTAATGTCCGTGGGATCCAGGCGCAGCTGCGTAGCATGTTGACGGATGTTCAGAGCGGCTCCGTACAGATTATGGCGCAGTTAGGTATTACTCAGGACCCGGCGAAAGGTAGCGATGGCACCATGGGTAACCTGAAAATTGACAGTGATAAACTGAAAAAAGCACTTACAGACAACCCTGCCGGCGTACAGCAATACTTTATCGGCGACGGAAAAACCACCGGGCTCGCCACCCAAATGAGCAGCACGCTGGATTCTATGCTGAGTACCAGTGCCGGTAAAACCGGGGTCATCCAGAATGCCAAAGACGGTATCAATAAAACACTTAAGAGTCTGAGTGAGCGCTACGATGATATGGAAGCGTCTATCGATGCAACGATGGCGCGATACAAAACCCAGTTTACCCAGCTGGACGTACTGATGACGAAAATGACCAATACGGCGAACTATCTGACTCAGCAGTTCACGAAATCATCATAAATACAGGAGTAAGTATGTATAACACCTCTGGTGTCCAGTCCTATCAAAATATAGGAGTGGAAAGCGCGGTGATGAATGCCAGCCCTCACCAGTTGATTGTCATGCTCTTCGATGGGGCGCACAGCGCCCTTGTCCGAGCGCGCTTGTTTCTTGATGCAGGACAGCTTGCAGAGAAAGGCCTGGCGCTTTCAAAAGCAATCAATATCATCGACAACGGATTGAAAGCAGCGCTGAACATGGAGGCGGGGGGAGAACTGTCAGATAATCTGGCGTCTTTATATGAATATATGGTTCGGCGGTTATTAATTGCGAATTTGCATAACGACGTTGAGGCAATTGTTGAGGTTGAAAACCTGTTAAACAATATTGCGGATGCGTGGAAGCAAATTGGCCCCAATGCGTCCTCTATCTCAGGATAATTTTGATGAATATTCCCAGCGCAGCGCTTAGTCACTGGCACGCTTTACATGCTCAAAGCATAGCGATGCTAAATCTTGCTCATACCGGTAAGTGGGATGAACTCATTGAGCAAGAGATGCATTACGTTCAACTGGTGGAAAGTATTTCCAGTAATCCCATTACGTCGTGCCCTCCTGCTCAAGTAGAGCAAGCGCGTTTCCTGTTGAAAAAGATCCTCGAAAATGAGAATGAACTTAAAGCACTGCTTCAGTCCCGAATGGATGAACTGCGCAATCTCATCGGCCAGACAGGCAAACAGCAATCCATAACATCAACCTATGGAAAGCTATCAGGGAATATTCTTTATCCGGAAAGTTTGACCCGCGACACACAATTATGATTTCTTCATCCATACTCCAGAAGTCAGCCAAACGGCTTCTGGAGCACGGACGATGAAAAACCCCACCCTGTTACAATGTTTTCACTGGTACTACCCTACTGGCGGCGAGTTATGGCCCGAGGTCACGGCGTTAGCCCCAAATCTGAATGAAATCGGCATCAATATGGTCTGGCTGCCCCCGGCGTATAAAGGCGCATCCGGCGGCTATTCCGTGGGCTACGACTCGTACGATCTGTTCGACCTTGGCGAGTTTGACCAGAAAGGCAGCGTAGCCACGAAATATGGTGACAAGGCCCAGCTGCTTGAGGCCATCAACGCCCTGAAAAGCAATGACATTGCGGTGCTGCTGGACGTGGTGGTTAACCACAAAATGGGGGCGGACGAGAAAGAGCCTGTTCGCGTGCAGCGCGTAAATCAGGAGGATCGTACGCAGATTGACGATGAAATCATCGAGTGTGAGGCCTGGACCCGCTACAGCTTCCCCGTTCGCGCAGGGCAGTATTCGCAGTTCGTCTGGGACTATAAATGTTTCAGCGGCATTGACCATATCGAAAACCCCAACGAAGACGGCATCTTTAAAATCGTTAACGATTACACCGGCGATGGCTGGAACGATCAGGTCGATAATGAAATGGGTAATTTCGACTACCTGATGGGCGAAAACATCGATTTTCGCAATCGTGCCGTTACCGAAGAGATCAAATACTGGGCACGCTGGGTGATGGAACAGACGCAGTGCGATGGCTTCCGTCTGGATGCGGTTAAGCACATCCCCGCCTGGTTCTATAAAGAGTGGATTGAACACGTTCAGGAAGTGTCGGAAAAACCGCTGTTCGTGGTGGCAGAATACTGGTCACACGACGTCGACGCGCTGAAGAACTATATCGATCAGGTCGAAGGCAAAACCATGCTGTTCGACGCCCCGCTGCAGATGAATTTCCACGAAGCGTCGCGCATGGGCCGCGACTACGACATGAGCCAGATCTTTACCGGCACCCTGGTTGAAACGGACCCGTTCCACGCCGTCACGCTGGTGGCTAACCACGACACCCAGCCGCTGCAGGCGCTGGAAGCGCCGGTAGAAGCCTGGTTCAAACCGCTGGCGTATGCGCTTATTCTGCTGCGCGAGAACGGCGTGCCGAGCGTGTTCTATCCCGATTTGTTCGGTGCGACCTACGACGACACCGGCGGTGACGGCGAGACGTATCACATTGAGATGCCGGTCATTGAACAGCTTCACGAGTTGATCCTCGCCCGCCAGCGTTTTGCGCACGGGGTACAAACCCTGTTCTTCGATCACCCCAACTGCATTGCGTTTAGCCGCAGTGGAACCGAAGACGACCCCGGCTGCGTGGTGGTCCTTTCCAATGGCGATGACGGCGAGAAGACGATCTGCCTTGGCGAGAACTACGGCAACAAAACCTGGCGTGATTTTCTTGGCAACCGGGAAGAGACGGTGACTACCGCAGCGGATGGCGAAGGCACCTTTACCTGCAATGGCGGAAGCGTCAGCGTGTGGGTGATTGAGGACGCGTTGTAAATACTTTGCCGGGTGGCGCTAAGACCTTCCGGGCCAGGGTTTTGTGGGCCGGGTAAGGCGCAGCCGCCACCCGGCTAAAAACACTAAGGAAGCTGACTCTCCAGCGGATGTTTGCTGAGGAAATCAGCGCACTCGACCGTTGGACGGTCAACCCGGTGAAGCTCCATGCCGTCATACTCCAGCACGCCATCGTCAAGCTCAAGCGGATACACATCGCGCTTTTGGGTCACGTTATAGTAGTCATCCGAACGGAGCATCAGTTTGCCCGGCACCGCCAGAACGCGCTGCCACTGGCGGCAATCCAGCGTATCGCCCTCCTGCGTCACCACCAGCGTGGCAATCGCCTCCGGGCTTACCATGCTGCTTTGCGGCCCTTTTGACTGCCAGTACCCCGTCAGCTGCGCCGGAGCAGGATGCTTAATTACGTCCTGGTAATTCTCGACCTGTACACATCCGGTCAACGCCAGCAGTGCGCCAGCAAATGCTATTTTTTTCATCATCTTTCCCGCGTGCGAAGAAAAAAATATTGTGGCATTAAAGCGTTGAGGCCGCCAGCGTAAGATGCGTTGGGGCTACACCTGCATCGACATCACGTCCTGATAGGCCGAGATCAGCTTGTTACGTACCTGGATCCCCATCTGCAGGGAGACCGATGCTTTTTGCAAATCGGTCATCACATCGTTCAGCGCCACGCCCGGCTCGCCGAGGCTAAATTTCTCGGCCTGGGTACGCGCCGCCGTCTGGGTCTCGCTGATGCGGTCAAGCGCGGCGTGCAGTTGCCCCGCAAAACTGATGCCCGGCTGTTGTTCCGCCACGTTCTGACTGCGTGCCGACACCGCCGTCGCCTGCAGCTGACTGAGTACCCCTTCAATGCCCTGAATAGCCATGACTCTCCCCTGGATGGTTTTTTACGGGGTCAAGACTAACAGCTTGTCAATAAGATAATGGCGGTAAATAACGTGAAAAAACCAGGTTATTTGACCCATAGAAAATCCCGAATCATCAAATAATGGCAGTGCCATCAATATGGAACTTTTGTCGTGTTTGCCGACCCGGGAGTCAGTTTTGTTTCTCTACACGAATAACGTAAACCACCAGGATTTAAGAGGTGCGCAATGAGTGCAGCAGCATCGACAGCGCCACAAAATAAATCACTTGAGTGGATGAACCGCCTTCGCGCGAACCCTAAAATCCCGTTGATCGTGGCAGGCGCTGCCGCAATTGCGATCCTGGTAGCAATGGTCTTATGGGCGAAAAGCCCGGATTACCGCACCCTTTACAGTAACCTTTCCGATCAGGATGGCGGTGCCATCGTCACCCAGCTTACCCAGATGAATATCCCTTATCGCTTTGCCGATAACGGCGGTGCGCTGGAAGTGCCCGCAGATAAGGTGCATGAGCTTCGTCTGCGTCTGGCGCAGCAAGGGCTGCCGAAAGGCGGCGCGGTCGGTTTTGAACTGCTGGACCAGGAAAAATTCGGTATCAGTCAGTTCAGCGAGCAGGTGAACTACCAGCGCGCGCTGGAAGGCGAACTGGCCCGCACCATTGAAACCTTAGGTCCGGTCAAGAGTGCCCGCGTGCACCTGGCGATGCCGAAACCGTCCCTGTTCGTGCGTGAACAAAAGTCCCCTTCTGCTTCCGTGACCGTTAATCTCGAGCCGGGCCGCGCGCTCGACGAAGGGCAAATCAGCGCCGTGACCCACCTGGTGTCCAGCGCGGTTGCCGGTCTGCCGCCGGGTAACGTTACTCTGGTCGATCAGAGCGGCCACCTGCTGACCCAGTCCAATAGCGCCGGTCGCGATCTGAACGACGCGCAGCTGAAATACGCCGCGGACGTCGAAGGCCGCCTCCAGCGTCGTATCGAAGCGATCCTTGGCCCGGTTGTGGGTAGCAGCAACGTGCACGCGCAGGTCACCGCGCAGATCGACTTCGCCAATAAAGAACAGACCGAAGAGCAGTACAGCCCGAACGGTAACCCGTCTCAGGCGGTGATGCGTTCGCGCCAGGTTAATGAGAATGAGCAGGTCGGCGGACCTTACCCTGGCGGCGTGCCGGGTGCACTCTCAAACCAGCCTGCACCGGCTAACGCAGCGCCGATTACTACGCCTGCGGCGAACCAGCAGAACGGCCAGCAAAACAACGCGCAAACCACCTCAACGGCGGCCAGTTCAGGCCCGCGCACCAGCAGCCGTAACGAAACCACCAACTATGAAGTCGACCGTACTATCCGCCACACCAAGCTGAACGTGGGCGATGTGCAGCGCCTGTCGGTTGCCGTGGTGGTGAACTATAAAACGCTGCCGGACGGCAAGCCGCTGCCGCTCACCACCGAGCAGATGAAACAGATTGAAGATCTGACCCGTGAAGCCATGGGGTATTCAGAGAAGCGTGGCGACACCCTCAACGTGGTGAACTCGCCGTTCAGCTCGGTGGATGAAACCGGTGGTGAACTACCGTTCTGGCAACAGCAGGCGTTTATCGACCAGCTGATGTCCGCAGGCCGCTGGCTGCTGGTGCTGATTGTCGCCTGGCTGCTGTGGCGTAAGGGCGTGCGTCCACAGCTCCAGCGCCGTGCAGAAGCCGAGAAGGCCGCGCAAGAGCAGCAGGTCACGCGTCAGGATACGGAAGAAGCCGTTGAAGTTCGCCTCAGCAAAGACGAACAGATCCAGCAGCGTCGCGCTAATCAGCGTATGGGTGCCGAGGTGATGAGCCAGCGCATTCGCGAAATGTCAGACAACGATCCGCGCGTCGTCGCGCTGGTCATCCGTCAGTGGATGGGTAACGAACATGAGTAATACGCTTACGGGCACCGATAAAAGTGTCATCCTGCTGATGACCATTGGCGAAGACCGCGCGGCGGAGGTGTTTAAACACCTCTCCCAGCGCGAAGTGCAGATCCTCAGCGCCGCGATGGCGAACGTGCGTCAGATCTCCAACAAGCAGCTGACCGAAGTGCTGGCGGAGTTTGAGCAGGAAGCCGAGCAGTTTGCGGCGCTCAACATCAACGCCAACGATTACCTGCGCTCCGTGCTGGTTAAAGCGCTTGGCGAAGAGCGTGCCGCCAGCCTCCTGGAAGATATTCTTGAAACCCGCGATACCGCCAGCGGCATCGAGACGCTCAACTTTATGGAGCCGCAGAGTGCCGCCGACCTTATTCGCGACGAGCACCCGCAGATTATCGCCACCATCCTGGTACACCTCAAACGGGGTCAGGCAGCCGATATTCTGGCGCTGTTCGACGAACGTCTGCGCCACGACGTGATGCTGCGTATCGCCACCTTCGGCGGCGTGCAGCCTGCCGCGCTGGCGGAACTGACGGAAGTGCTGAACAACCTGCTCGACGGTCAGAACCTCAAGCGCAGCAAAATGGGCGGCGTGAGAACCGCAGCCGAGATCATCAACCTGATGAAAACCCAGCAGGAAGAGGCGGTCATTACCGCGGTTCGCGAGTTCGATGGCGAGCTGGCGCAAAAGATCATCGACGAGATGTTCCTGTTCGAAAACCTGGTCGAAGTGGACGATCGCAGCATCCAGCGCCTGCTTCAGGAAGTGGACTCCGAATCGCTGCTTATCGCCCTCAAGGGTGCCGAACAGCCGCTGCGCGAGAAGTTCCTGCGCAACATGTCGCAGCGTGCAGCCGATATCCTGCGCGACGATCTGGCCAACCGTGGCCCGGTCCGTCTGTCTCAGGTGGAAAACGAACAGAAAGCCATCCTGCTTATCGTTCGCCGTCTGGCAGAGACCGGCGAGATGGTGATCGGCAGCGGAGACGACACCTATGTCTAATGAGCTGTCGTGGAAGCCCTGGACGCCAGACGATCTGGCCCCGCCTGTGGCGGAGTTCAGACCCGCTATGGCCGCGCCCGACGAGGATGATGCCGGGGCAGATGTCCCGGAACTGAGCGAAGAAGAGCAGCGGGCGCAAATGCTGGCCCAGCTGCAAATGCAGGCGCACGAGCAGGGTTTTAACGCGGGCATGAACGAAGGCCGACAGAAAGGCCACGAACAGGGCTACCAGGAAGGGCTGGCGAAAGGCCTGGAAGCAGGTCAGGAGCAGGCGCGCCAGCAGCAGGCGCCGCTTCATGCCCGGATGCAGCAGCTGGTAAGCGAGTTCCAGCACACCCTGGACGCGCTGGACAGCGTGATCGCCTCGCGCCTGATGCAGATGGCGCTGGAAGCCGCCCGCCAGGTCATTGGCCAGACGCCGGTGGTGGATAACTCGGCGCTGATTAAACAGATCCAGGGTCTGCTCCAGCAGGAGCCATTGTTCAGCGGCAAACCGCAGCTGCGCGTACACCCCGATGATTTACAGCGCGTTGAAGAGAGCCTCGGCGCGACCCTCAGCCTGCACGGCTGGCGTCTGCGCGGCGACCCTTCCCTGCATCACGGGGGCTGCAAAGTCTCTGCAGATGAAGGCGATCTGGATGCCAGCGTGGCGACGCGCTGGCAGGAACTGTGCCGTCTGGCGGCACCGGGAGTCGTCTGATGACCGCACGCCTCACCCGCTGGCTGAACACGCTCGATAACTTCGAGACAAAGATGACGCAACTCCCCTCGGTGCGTCGCTATGGCCGCTTAACGCGCGCCACCGGACTGGTGCTTGAGGCAACGGGCCTACAGCTTCCGCTCGGCGCCACCTGCGTGATTGAGCGTCAGGACGGGCCGGAGATGCGTGAGGTGGAAAGCGAAGTGGTCGGCTTCAACGGCCAGCGCCTGTTCCTGATGCCGCTTGAAGAGGTGGAAGGCATTCTGCCCGGCGCGCGGGTTTACGCCAAAAATATGAGCGGCGACGGACTGCAGAGCGGCAAACAGCTGCCGCTTGGCCCGGCGCTGCTGGGCCGCGTGCTGGACGGCGGCGGCAAACCGCTCGACGGCCTGCCCTCACCGGATACCACGGAAACCGGCGCGCTGATCACCCAGCCGTTTAACCCCCTGCAACGTACCGCCATTGAACATGTTCTCGATACGGGCGTTCGCCCCATCAACGCCCTGCTGACCGTCGGTCGCGGTCAGCGTATGGGGCTGTTCGCCGGTTCCGGCGTGGGGAAATCGGTCCTGCTCGGCATGATGGCGCGCTATACCCAGGCCGACGTGATCGTGGTGGGCCTGATTGGTGAACGTGGTCGCGAGGTCAAAGACTTCATCGAGAACATCCTCGGCGCAGAGGGCCGCGCGCGCTCGGTGGTGATTGCCGCCCCGGCGGATGTCTCCCCGCTGCTGCGTATGCAGGGTGCCGCGTATGCCACCCGCATTGCGGAAGATTTTCGCGACCGCGGGCAGCACGTCCTGCTGATTATGGACTCCTTAACGCGTTATGCCATGGCGCAGCGTGAAATCGCGCTGGCCATCGGTGAACCCCCGGCGACCAAGGGCTACCCGCCCTCGGTGTTTGCCAAACTGCCCGCTCTGGTTGAACGCGCGGGGAACGGAATTACGGGCGGTGGCTCGATTACCGCGTTTTATACGGTGCTGACCGAAGGCGATGACCAGCAGGATCCGATTGCCGACTCCGCGCGCGCGATCCTCGACGGCCACATTGTGTTATCGCGCCGTCTCGCCGAAGCCGGGCACTATCCGGCTATCGATATTGAAGCATCCATCAGCCGTGCAATGACGGCCCTGATAACCGAGAAGCACTACGCCCGTGTGCGTAACTTCAAACAACTGCTCTCCAGCTTCCAGCGTAACCGCGATCTGGTCAGCGTCGGGGCGTATGCCAAAGGCAGCGACCCGATGCTCGATAAAGCGATTACCCTCTGGCCACAGCTGGAGGCGTTTCTGCAACAAGGTATTTTTGAACGCGCCGACTGGGAAGACTCGCTTCAGGCTCTGGAGCTGATTTTCCCGCAGGTGTAACACAGGTGGAGGGCGAAGGTCATGGCGCAAAACAGCGCGTTATCAACGCTAAAAGATCTGGCTGAAAAAGAAGTTGATGATGCCGCACTGCAGCTTGGCGCAATGCGACGCGGATGTCAGCAGGCTGAAGAGCAGTTGAAGATGTTAATCGACTATCAGCACGAGTATCGCACCAACCTTAATACCGACATGACGCAGGGCATCGGCAGCCAGCGCTGGATCAACTACCAGCAGTTTATTCAGACCCTGGAAAAAGCGATTGAACAGCATCGTCAGCAGCTTTTTCAGTGGACGGAAAAAGTCGACATCGCGCTCAACTTCTGGCGCGAGAAAAAACAACGACTGCAGGCCTGGCAAACCTTACAGGACCGGCAGATCGCCGCATCGACCCTGGCGGAGAACCGTCTGGATCAGAAAAAAATGGATGAGTTTGCCCAGCGCGCATCAATGAGGAAACCGGAATGATCACACTGCAACAACTGCTGATGACCGACAGCGACCTGTCAGGCGGCACGCAGACGGGGAAAGGCACCGAGGGTGCACAGGATTTTCTCTCCCTGCTGGCGGGCGCGCTGACGGAAACCGGCGGTCAGGGCAAAGATGCGCCGCTAACCCTGGCAGACCTGAAAGCCGCCGGCAGCACGCTGTCGAAAGCCGCGGCGAAAGGGGATAACACCCCGCTACAGGCAAAACTTGCCGACCTTCTTGCCCGCCAGGAGACTCTGGTCGAGGAGGACGCGCCGCACGCTACCGCGCTGCAAACCCTGGTGGCCGGTCTTGCGCCTGCGGCCCACGGTGACGCGCTGAAGTCGTTAACCACGGCGGCAGCGAAAGAAGAGACGAAAACCTCGCTCACTGACGAGGAGCTGGCCGGGCTTAGCGCGTTAATGGCCATGCTGCCGCACCAGCAGACGGCGGTTGCCGCGCAACCGAAGAGCGCCGAAGGCCTGAGCGCCCGCGCGTCCCTTCCCTCCGCCGCCCTGACGCCGTCCACTGCCGGGCGGCACGCGTTGGCCGCTGACCTGCCGGGTCGCGATGAGGGCAAAACCGCCTCGCCATACCAGCCCCTCGCGCAAGGCGCTGACGCCTCTGTGCCCGTCTCTCCGATCGCGAACGGCGTAGCGGAGAAACAGGATATCGCGGCAGCCTCGACGTCTACCGCCACCGCGCCAACCGCCACGCTTGCGCCGATGGTGAGTACCCCTGCGCCTTCACAGCCTGCGGCAACCGTTGCGACGGCCCCGGTGTTGAGCCAGCCGCTCGGTACACCGGAATGGCAGCAAACGCTGAGCCAGCACATCACGCTGTTCACGAAGCAGGGACAACAGTCAGCGGAGCTGCGTCTCCATCCGGAAGATCTCGGTCAGGTACAGATTTCCCTTAAGCTCGATGATAACCAGGCGCAGCTGCAGCTGGTGTCGCCGCACAGCCACGTTCGCGCAGCGCTGGAAGCCGCACTGCCAATGCTGCGCACCCAGCTCGCTGAAAACGGCATTCAGCTTTCCCAGAGCAGCGTCAGCAGCGAGAGTTTTGCCGGGCAGCAACAGTCTTCCTCTGAGCAGCAACAGCATGCCTCCCGCTCCGGCCAGCAGGGGGGCTTCAATGAAGAGAGTGACGACCTGCTTATTGCTCCCGCGTCCCTGCAATCCGCCGCGCGCGGTAACGGCGCGGTAGACATCTTCGCCTAAACGCCAGAGGTAACGTGATTATCCCCGTCTTTTCCACGCTTTGACCTAAGCCGGACACGGGATAATCACCGTATTAAGCTGTACCGAAACAGGAAGCTCGTATCAGATGACTGACTCCGCTATCACCAAAAAAAGTAAGCGTTCCATCTGGATCCCGCTGCTGGTGTTGATCACGCTCGCCGCCTGCGCCACCGCAGGCTACAGTTACTGGCGTATGCAGCAGGAACCGACCGGCGCTGCCGCCAAAGCAGAAGCACCGCCGCCACCGGCACCGGTCTTCTTCCCGCTGGATACGTTTACCGTGAACCTGGGCGATGCGGACCGCGTGCTGTACATCGGCATTACGCTGCGCCTGAAAGACGAAGCCACGCGCGCCCGTCTCAACGATTATCTGCCTGAAGTGCGCAGCCGCCTGCTGCTGCTGTTCTCGCGTCAGGACGCCTCGGCGCTGGCCTCCGATGACGGCAAGCAAAAGCTGGTCGATGCCATCAAGCAGACGCTGGCGACACCGCTGGTCCATGGTCAACCTAAGCAGGAAGTCACCGACGTTCTGTATACAGCTTTCATTTTGCGGTAACGACATGGGCGATAGCATTCTTTCTCAGGCAGAAATCGACGCGCTGCTTAACGGCGATAGCGATAAAAACGATGAGCCAAAGCCGGGTCTGGCCGGTGACGATAACATTCGTCCCTACGACCCGAATACCCAGCGTCGCGTGGTGCGCGAGCGTCTTCAGGCGCTGGAGATCATCAACGAACGTTTTGCGCGTCAGTTCCGTATGGGGCTGTTCAACCTGCTGCGTCGTAGCCCGGACATCACCGTCGGCGCGATCCGCATTCAGCCCTATCATGAGTTTGCCCGCAACCTGCCGGTGCCGACCAACCTTAACCTGATCCACCTCAAGCCGCTGCGCGGTACCGGTCTGGTGGTGTTTTCGCCAAGCCTGGTGTTTATCGCGGTTGATAACCTGTTTGGCGGCGATGGCCGCTTCCCGACGAAGGTGGAAGGTCGTGAATTTACCCACACCGAGCAGCGCGTAATCAACCGCATGCTGAAGCTGGCGCTGGAATCCTACAGCGACGCGTGGAAAGCGATTAACCCGCTGGAAGTGGAGTACGTGCGTTCCGAGATGCAGGTGAAGTTCACCAACATCACCACCTCGCCGAACGATATCGTGGTGAATACCCCGTTCCATGTGGAAATTGGCAACCTGACCGGCGAGTTCAATATCTGCCTGCCGTTCAGCATGATCGAGCCGCTTCGCGAGCTGCTGGTCAACCCGCCGCTGGAAAACTCACGCCATGAAGATCAGAACTGGCGCGAAAATCTGGTGCGTCAGGTTCAGCATTCGCAGCTGGAGCTGGTGGCTAACTTCGCCGACGTGTCGATGCGCTTATCCCAGATCCTGAAATTACAACCCGGCGATGTTCTGCCGATAGACAAACCCGATCGCATTATTGCCCATGTGGATGGTGTACCCGTGCTGACAAGCCAGTACGGCACGATAAACGGCCAGTATGCGCTACGCGTTGAGCACTTGATCAACCCGATTTTGAATTCGCTGAATGAGGAACAGCCCAAATGAGTGACATGAACAATCCGTCCGATGAAAACAGCGGAGCACTGGACGATCTGTGGGCTGATGCGTTGAACGAGCAAAAAACCACCCCGGGCAAAAGCGCGGCGGATGCCGTGTTCCAGCAGTTAGGCGGCGGTGACGTCAGCGGTACGCTGCAGGATATCGACCTGATCATGGATATCCCGGTCAAACTGACCGTGGAGCTGGGACGCACCCGGATGACCATTAAAGAGCTGCTGCGCCTGACGCAGGGTTCGGTTGTTGCTCTTGACGGCCTGGCCGGCGAGCCGCTGGATATTCTGATTAACGGCTATCTGATTGCCCAGGGGGAAGTGGTGGTCGTGGCGGATAAATACGGCGTGCGTATTACCGACATCATTACCCCGTCCGAACGTATGCGTCGTCTGAGCCGCTAACGATGAAAACCCAGGCAACAGTATCCCAACCCTCTGCGGTACCGGGTTCGCCGCTGCTTCAGGTGAGCGGCGCCCTGTTCGGTATTATTGCCTTTATTCTTATTGCCGCATGGCTGGCAAAGCGCTTTGGCGTGGCGGGTAAAACCGCCGCCGGACGCGGTCTGAAGGTCAGTGCCAGCACCACGCTTGGGCCACGCGAGCGCGTGGTCATTGTTGACGTTGAAGATGCGCGCCTGGTTCTTGGCGTGACCGCCACGACGATCAACGTGCTCCATAAACTGCCTCCTGCGCCCGTCGCAGATGACGTGACGACAGACGCCCCGGCGGATTTTCAGTCCATCATGAAGAGTTTGCTTAAGCGTTCCGGGAGATCCTGATGCGCCGTTTGTTATCCCTTACGCTTGCTGGCCTTGGCCTGTTTGCCCCTGCCGTTTACGCCCAGCTGCCGGGCCTGATCTCCACCCCGATGGCGGGTGGCGGACAAAGCTGGTCCCTGCCGGTGCAGACGCTGGTGTTTATCACCTCGCTGACGTTTATTCCTGCCATCCTGCTGATGATGACCAGCTTCACCCGAATCATCATCGTCTTTGGTCTGCTGCGAAACGCCCTCGGCACGCCGTCCGCACCGCCTAACCAGGTGCTGCTCGGGCTGGCGCTGTTCCTGACCTTTTTCATTATGTCGCCGGTGATCGATAAAATTTACACCGACGCCTATCAGCCGTTCAGCGAAGATAAGATCTCGATGGAGGTCGCGCTGGAAAAAGGCGCTCAGCCATTGCGCGAATTTATGCTGCGCCAGACGCGTGAAGCGGATCTGGCACTGTTCGCCCGCCTGGCCAACACCGGCGAATTGCAGGGGCCGGAAGCCGTTCCAATGCGCATTCTGCTGCCGGCCTACGTGACCAGCGAGCTGAAAACGGCATTCCAGATTGGCTTTACGATCTTCATTCCATTCCTGATCATCGACCTGGTGATCGCCAGCGTGCTGATGGCGCTGGGTATGATGATGGTTCCCCCCGCCACCATCGCCCTGCCCTTCAAAATCATGCTTTTTGTCCTGGTCGACGGCTGGCAGCTGCTGGTCAGTTCCCTCGCGCAAAGTTTCTACAGTTGAGGATCGCGCAATGACGCCAGAATCGGTCATGATGATGGGCACGGAGGCAATGCGCGTGGCGATTGCCGTAGCCGCGCCGCTGCTGCTTGTGGCGCTGGTCACCGGTCTGGTCATCAGTATCCTGCAGGCCGCGACGCAGATTAACGAAATGACGCTCTCCTTTATCCCGAAAATCATCGCGGTATTTGTGGCGATCATCGTGGCCGGGCCGTGGATGCTGAATCTGCTGCTGGATTACATGCGCACCCTGTTTACCAACCTTCCCTACATCATCGGCTGATAACAGGATGCTGCACTTTACCAGCGACCAGTGGATGCAGTGGCTTGGCCTCTATTTTTGGCCGATGCTGCGCGTTCTGGCGCTGATTTCCACCGCCCCTATCCTCAGCGAACGCACCATTCCCAAGCGCGTAAAGGTCGGGCTGGGCATTATTATCACCATTATCATTGCCCCTTCGCTGCCGCCGGTTGATATCCCGATTTTTTCCGCAAAAGCGGTCTGGGTGGCGCTGCAGCAGATCATGATTGGCGTGGCCGTCGGGTTTACCATGCAGCTGGCGTTTGCCGCCGTGCGTACCGCCGGTGAGCTGATTGGCCTGCAGATGGGGCTCTCTTTCGCGACCTTCATCGACCCCGGCTCCCATCTGAATATGCCGGTGCTGGCGCGCATTATCGATATGCTGGCGATGCTGCTGTTCCTCACCTTCAACGGCCATCTGTGGTTGATCTCCATGCTGGTCGACACCTTTCACACGCTGCCGATAGGCGATAATCCCGTCAACAGCAACGCGTTTCTGGCGCTCACGCGGGCAGCGGGCCTGATCTTCCTTAACGGGCTGATGCTGGCGCTGCCGATAATCACCCTGCTGCTGACCGTCAACCTTTCGCTGGGGTTACTCAACAGAATGGCCCCGCAGCTCTCCGTATTTGTGATTGGTTTTCCGGTGACCCTGACCGTTGGTATTTTATTAATGTCATTGCTAATGCCACTTATCGCTCCGTTCTGCGAACATTTATTCAGCGAACTATTCAACCTGTTAGCGGATATTGTCAGCGAATTGCCACGAAAGTAATAACCCGCCTAACCGCAATGTCTTTCTGAGGATATTCCTAAAATAAAACTCGAAAAACATCTACCAGGATATATCTGACGCGGCTTAATTGTTTCTAACCACCTCACAATACTTAATATTTACTTTACTTTAAGAAGATTCCTGGCAAATTATACGTAACTTTACGGGATAGTGAGTCCGCCTGAAAGTCTTTGTGATGCTCACAGGTTTTATTACGTTTTTTCCATCCCGTATGGCTGTTTATGAGCTCTCAGGCAGATGGTGAATTATCGTTACGCATTGAGTGAGGGTATGCCATGTCAACGATCATTATGGATTTATGCAGTTACACCCGGCTAGGGTTAACCGGGTATCTGGCAAGCAGAGGGGTAAGAAAGAGAGACATCAACGATGCACACACCGTTGACGACCTTGCAGCCGCTTGTGACCAACACAGGCCCGGCGTGGTGTTTATTAATGAGGACTGTTTCATACACGATCCAGCCAACAGTCAGAAAATTAAGCTAATCATTAATCAGCATCCTAAGACTCTGTTTATTGTTTTTATGGCGATCGCGAATATTCACTTCGACGAATATTTGTTGGTTCGAAAAAATTTATTGATCAGTTCTAAGTCAATTAAACCCGAGTCGCTGGATGACATTTTGGGTGACTATTTGAATAAAGAAGTAAAAGATGTAGGCGCGGTTAACTTACCCACGCTTTCATTAAGCAGAACTGAATCGAGCATGTTAAGAATGTGGATGGCTGGGCAAGGGACAATTCAAATCTCAGACCAGATGAATATCAAAGCCAAAACCGTTTCGTCACATAAGGGAAATATTAAAAGGAAGATTAAAACGCATAATAAGCAAGTGATCTATCACGTCGTACGCCTGACGGATAATGTGACAAACGGAATTTTCGTCAATATGCGCTAACCCCTTTCAACATCTACTGTACCCTACCTTCGATCTCTGGCCTGGCCAGAGATTTTTGCATTTAAAGCAGCAGAGTCGGGCGCATTGCCCGACGCCGCGTTATTCTGCCGTTTCCACAAAAATGCCATCCGGATGACCCAGTTCATTAAAGAACCAGATGCCGAGCGGGTAGTCTTCCAGCGACACCAGGTACATGGTGCCTTCGTTGAACTCCTCTATCGCCAGCACCACACCCGGGCGGCGCGGCCCACCGTCCGTTTTGACGGTTACCCGATCGTTGACCTTCATACATTCCTCCTGTGGTTTTGAGCCAGTGTAGAACAAAACGCATAAGCTGACATCGCTGGCGGATGCGAATGCCGTTTTTGTGTGCGGTCTATACTTAACCGTGGACACGTTTATATGAGGTACCCCGTAATGAAGACCAACAAAGAGTATAGCGACACCATCAAACGCGAAGTCGAAGTGGATGTCGATGCCCTGCTGGCCGCCATCAATGAGATCAGTGAGTCCGAAGTACGTCGTGCAGAGGATGATTCCGAAAGGGTGATGGTAAACGGGAGGGATTACCATACCTACCGCGAGCTGGCCGAAGCGTTCGAGCTGGATATTCATGACTTTAGCGTGTCGGAGGCGAACCGCTAGGGCGAAAAAAATCCCGGTCATGGGGATGACCGGGACCAAACTTGCTTTTGCAAGAAGCACTTGAAAATTCGTTACACCAGGAAATCTGATGTAGGAGAAACACTATCCTCAACGTATTTGCATGACAAGCATATATTCTTATGGCGCATATTATATTTTATGTCTGTACTTTTTGGTTATGAGTGTACAACTAGCGTCTTCTGTGGCTTGCGCGGGATCGGTTCCAAAACAGTGCACTAATTTTCAGCATTTTTTTAGGAAAATTCTTAGAGCACCATCAACCTTTAATCAGGAGTAGTTATGATTTCACTGCAGGAGACGCTGGTCATCATCACCGATCTGGATGGAACGCTCCTTGATATTCACACCTATGACTGGCAGCCTGCAAAGCTGTGGCTGGAGACGCTGCGCGACCGTCAAATCCCCGTGGTTCTGTGCAGCAGCAAGACCGCCGCAGAAATGACGGACATCCAGCAAGAGCTGGGTCTGGATGGCCTGCCGTTGATTGCCGAAAACGGCGCGGTTATTCAGCCTGACGTTCGCTGGGAAGACACCTCGCGAAGCCTCAGCGGAATGGCGCACCAGGACATTGCGCAGTGTCTTGCCCGGATACGTGCCAGCAGGCAATACAAATTCACGACGTTTGACGATGTGGATGTTCAGACCATTGGCGAATGGACGGGGCTTACCCGCCTTCGCGCCACCCTCGCCTGCAAGCATGAGGCGTCCGTGACCTTAATCTGGCGCGACAGCGACGCACAGATGGCGCAATTTGAAGAAGAACTGGCCCAGCACGGCCTTAAGCTGGTGCAGGGGGCACGCTTCTGGCACGTCCTGGACGTTCGCTGCGGTAAAGACGTGGCGGCCCGCTGGCTGGTTGAGCAGTACCGCCAGCATGAGAATATCGAACCCACGACGTTAGGCCTCGGGGATGGCCCCAACGACGCCCCGCTGCTGGAAAACGTTGATTATGCGGTGGTCATTAAAGGCATCAACCGCCAGGGCATTACGCTTGTGAACGACTCGCCGGAGCGGGTTTATCATACGCAACACGCGGGCCCGGAAGGCTGGCGCGAGGGGCTGGATCACTTCTTGTCGTGATCCTGCCACACCACCTGATTGCGTCCGCGCTGTTTCGCCTGGTAAAGGCGCAGGTCGGCGATTGACTGCAGCTGATCAAAATTGTAGTTCCCCTTCTCGTGGGCGCAGCTTACGCCAAACGAGGCGCTGATGCGCAGCGTCGTACTCTTTTTCAACAGGATCTCTTTGCTGTCGATGCGCGAGCGAATGCGCTCGGCAATGGCGGCCGCTTGCGGAAGGGCAAGACCTGGCAGTACCACGCAGAACTCTTCCCCGCCCACGCGCCCGGCGACGTCGCAGGGCCGCAACCCGCCCGCAATCAGCCCTGCGGCGTGAGAGAGCACTTTATCCCCGGCCTGATGCCCGAAGCGGTCATTGATGTCCTTGAAGTGGTCAAGATCGATCTGGATAACCGAAAACGGCCGGGACTGCGCCTGACACTCTCTGGCGAGCCTGTTGGCACGCTCAAACAGCGCTCCGCGGTTGTGGAGCCGGGTCAGCGGGTCATGCCAGGCCTGCCACTGCAATGAGTGCTGGAGGGTATACATGTTGCTGACCATCCGCCGGATAAGCAGCCAGGAGATCAGCAGCATGGCGCTGAACAACGCCCACAGGAGCGCCAGCACGATACTGATGCTGCCGAATTCGCCACGCACGCCTTCATCAAGCGTGTGGACCCGCAGCATTACGCCGTCGAAATGTCCCAGCCTGACCCAGCTCACATAGCGGCTGCCCATGCGCAGCCCCCCTTCCGTATCGCCCTCAATCGCCTTCGCAATCTGCGCAAGTTCAGCGGCGTCGAACTGATTAACGGTGGCTGACGAAAGCTCAGAGGAGGCAATCAGCTTTAGGCGGGTGTCGTACAGCTGATACTCCCCTTCCGTACGGTCATCTACCGCCTCCATCAGCAAACGCCGCAGGGTTGCCTGGGTAAATTCCAGGGCAATGACGCCATACCAGTAGCGATCGTGATAGACCGGCACGCTGGCGGTGATCGTTGAGTGTGGCTCGACGGCTGACGGGGTAGAAGCGTAAAACCAGCGCACTGCGCCCGCGCGGTTTTCGCGTTCGGACTGCCCGGTGAACCACGGCTGGGTCACGAACGCGTAGTAACGAGAAATGGCGTCTGTGGTTTTCGCCGGTGCGTCGGTGGCGAGCCAGAATCCGGCGCGGGAAACGTACATCGCCCGCGATTCCCGGTGGGACGAAGAGGAGGCCAGGCGCAGTAAATACCCCACCTCAAGCGCGGCCGAGATTTCATGGTTAAGCAACGCGTTATCCCGGTTCAGCAGCGTGGTTTTTTCAACAAAAACGTCGGAGACGCCGTTCACGGGCAAGGTTCGGGATTTATCGACGGCCAGTTGCCAGAAGGGTTTTGTCCGCAGTGCGTTAAAGCGCGAAACGGCATCCTGCAGAACGCCAAACGCCAGCGGGGTGCTCAGCGCCTCGTTCATGCTTTTGCGAAAAAAAAGCAGCTTATCCACGCTAAACTGCAGCTGCCGGTCCAGCGCATTCGCCACGATTTCCAGATGGTTTCGCTGGCTTGAGACATACGCCTCCTCCAGCACCACCACCTCACGCCACGTCAGCAGCGTAGAAAAGATCAGAACCACCAGAAAACAGACATTTACAATCAGGCCTGGATTGCTACGCGTGCGTAACCCGTGCAGAAAAGACCGTCTTACAACAAAGGTATCGCGTTGCACACACACTCCCTGATTGCCACTCTTTATCTACTACATTAAGCCCAGTAAAAACGCCCGGCCAGGCCGGGCGTTACGTGATCAAGCCTTATCGCGCTGCTGGCGTCGGTCACCGGGGAGAAGCTCGTCTTCACGAAACGCCTCCCGCTTAATGCCGTAACCATCATGCCATCGACACTCCACCATTCCGCTGGAATACCCGGTGACAATCATGCGCGGGCCGCCATTTTTAGGCTTAACTTCATCACTGACCAAAAAGACCATACCCGCCTCCTTATCAGGGTGAAACTGTTTCAATTTAGACGAGGACCGGCCTTTTTGCATCCTGGCGGGCGTAACAATTAATGCGAGGTGCCGCGCACTTTGCCCACCATCTTAACCACAAGAACCACAACGACGCCAATGATAAACCCGATAACCAGGTTAAGCAGCGTAGGCAGTATGGTCGCCACGAGTGACCCCTGCGCTGACGCAAAATGCTCGATCGCATGATGCAGCGGCGCAATGCCGTGGACCACGATCCCGCCGCCGACGAGGAACATCGCCAGGGTCCCCACAATGGACAGGCTTTTCATCAGCCAGGGCGCAAGCACCAGCAGGCCTTTACCAATGCCTCTCGCGACCGCGCTCGACTTCTCTTCAAGCCAGTAGCCAATGTCATCCAGCTTCACGATAAGCCCCACCAGGCCATACACGCCCACCGTCACCAGGATAGCGATGCCGGACAGGATAAGCACCTGATTGAGCAGCGGCGCGTCGGAGACAATCCCGAGGGTGATCGCCACAATTTCCGCCGACAGAATGAAGTCGGTACGGATAGCGCCTTTTACCTTATCGCGCTCGAAGGTTTTCGGATCCTGCGCGGCCAGAGCCTCCAGACGCTGCTGGCGCACCTCCGGCGTGTCGTTCTCTTTACGCGATGCAAACGAGTGCAGTATTTTTTCTGCCCCTTCGAAACAGAGAAAAGCGCCGCCAATCATCAGCAGCGGCGTGATCGCCCAGGGGATAAATGCGCTGATCAACAGCGCCAGCGGCACAAGAATAACCTTGTTGAGAAAAGATCCCTTCGCCACGCCCCATACGACGGGCAGCTCCCGGTTCGCCCTGACCCCGCTGACCTGCTGGGCATTTAGCGATAAATCATCTCCCAGCACGCCGGCCGTCTTTTTCGCTGCCAGTTTTCCCATGACCGAAATGTCATCCAGCAAGGTGGCGATATCGTCCAGCAATGTTAATAAGCTACTTCCTGCCAAAATTTCTATCCTTCTTTTTTTGGTAATTAAGTAAATAGTATGGAGCAAAAGCGAAAACCCTGAAACAGGCACTTCAAGTCAACAATTATTTCACATCTACAACACAATTAAAGCGCTCGCCTGCGGGATAGTTTTGGCGTTTACTATGAGCGAACTTTTTATTTCGTCGTGAGGGATTATGCGTTTCCGGCACTTATTACCGCTCATTGGGGCGCTTTTTTCGCTGTATATCATCTGGGGTTCCACCTATTTTGTGATTCGAATTGGCGTCGAAAGCTGGCCGCCGCTGCTGATGGCCGGCGTTCGTTTCCTGTCGGCTGGCGTTCTGCTGTTGGCCTTTCTGCTGCTGCGCGGCCACAAGCTTCCACCGCTGCGCCCAATGCTCAACGCCGCCCTGATTGGCTTACTGCTTCTGGCGGTGGGCAATGGGTTCGTCACCATTGCGGAACACCGTAACGTACCCTCCGGCATTGCGGCGGTAGTTGTGGCGACCGTGCCGCTGTTTACGCTCTGCTTTAGCCGCCTGTTTGGCATTCGTACCCGCAAGCTAGAGTGGCTGGGCATTGCTATTGGGCTTGCCGGGATCGTGATGCTGAACAGCGGCGGCAACCTGAGCGGCAACCCATGGGGCGCGGTGATTATTCTGATCGGCTCGATGAGCTGGGCGTTTGGGTCCGTGTACGGCTCGCGCATTGCGCTGCCGACCGGGATGATGGCAGGGGCCATTGAGATGCTGGCGGCAGGCATTGCGCTGCTTATCGCCTCGCTGTTAACCGGCGAGAAGCTGACGGCGATGCCGCCGCTTTCGGGCTTCCTTGCCGTGGGTTATCTGGCGCTTTTCGGCTCCATTATTGCGATCAACGCCTATATGTTCCTGATCCGCAACGTCTCCCCCGCCGTCGCCACCAGCTATGCCTATGTGAACCCGGTGGTTGCGGTGCTGCTGGGAACCGGTTTTGGCGGCGAAACGCTGTCCACCATCGAGTGGCTGGCGCTTGGGGTGATTGTATTTGCCGTGGTGCTGGTGACGCTGGGCAAATACCTGCTGCCCGCTAAGCCGGTGGTCGTGGCGTGTGAGGGGGAGAAACCGTAAGCGGGCGGATCCCCTGGGTATCGATCTGCGCGGCCTGACCGCCGCCGCAGATCCACTCTTCCAGCCGTTCGCTCAGCTCCGCATCCTTCAGCTTCAACCTGCCGCGCAGCGCACACTCCCAGACCACCAATACCCGCCAGCCCTGCGCGATAAGCGCGGCGGTATCGCGCCGATCGCGCAACACGTTCTTGCCGATTTTATCCAGCCAGAAGTCAGTCCGCGTGGCCGGGACTTTAAACAGATAACAGTCGTGGTGATGCCAGAAACAGCCGTGGGTAAAAATGATGCACGTGTAATCAGAGATAACGAAATCAGGACGCCCGGGCAGCGCGGCATCTTGCACGCGAAAATCGAAGCCAGCCTCGGTCAGCAGGCCGGCCAGCCGTTTTTCAATGGCGGTATCACGCGTGCCGATGGCCCGCATGTTTTTACTGCGGGTGGCCTTATTGTGAACATCCGTCATTGACGGCCTCGCTCTGACGTCGCGCAACGGCCTGCTGAATACGAGGAAGCAGCAGCTTCGCGACCGCAGCAAACGCCGGGACGACCACTGAATTGCCGAACTGACGATAGGCCTGGGTGTCCGACACAGGAATGCGGAAACTGTAGCCCTGTGGCGTTTCAAACCCCATCAGACGCGCACATTCACGCGGGGTCAGGCGACGCGGGCGGTGCTGCTGGTTGATCGGATCGTCGAAATCTTTTTCTCCCAGCGCTTTATCCCAGCCTCTGTCAATAAGGATCTCGGCACCGTCTTTGTAATAGCGCGCCGATAACGTCCGGGTAACGCTGTGCGGATCGTTCGGATTCACCATGCCAAAACCAAAGCCGTTACCCTTGGCCTGATGTTTTTTGGCATAGCGGTACAAATATTTCCACAGCACCGGGGTCAGAATAAATTTTGCGTCCACGGAGGGTTCCAGCAGGTCCGCAATGGTGGGACGACGAGCCGGATAAAGGGCGGGAAGATTGCGCAGCGTGAAATCCCCCATCAGGTTGAGATCGCGGCGGAAGCCCACCAGCACAATACGCTCGCGGTGCTGCGGCAGGAAATGTTTGCCGTCGATAATTTTCGGGTCGTCGGCCCCCATGTCCTTCGAATCCGCCACGTCATAGCCCAGTTCGTCCAGGGTTTGCATGATGATGCGGAAGGTTTTCCCGCCGTCGTGGCTTTTCAAATTCTTGACGTTTTCCAGCACAAAAATAGCCGGGCGGCGGGCGTCAATAATGCGTACCACGTCGAAAAACAGCGTTCCCTGAGTATCACAGGCGAAACCGTGGGCGCGCCCCAGCGCGTTCTTTTTCGAGACCCCTGCCAAAGAAAAAGGCTGACACGGAAAGCCCGCCAGCAGCACATCGTGCGCCGGGATAGCCTGGCGAATATGGTGGGCGGCCTCTTCATCGGTCACGCCGCTTTTATGGCTCAGGGTGACGTCGCGGATATCCGCATTGAAATGATGTTCGTCGGGATCGCAATACCAGTTGGCTTTGTAGGTGCGCATCGCATGTTTATTCCACTCGCTGGTAAACACGCACTGGCCGCCAATCGCTTCAAAACCGTGGCGAATGCCGCCGATGCCCGCAAAGAGATCGATAAAGCGGAACGCATAGTTCGGGTGTGCGGCAGAGGGACGCGGGAGCAAATTTTGCAGGTAGCGGAACTCATCGTCGCTCAGGCGCTGGCCTGCCCGGTCGCTGATGAGCAGTCTTTTAACGATTGCCGGGCTCCAGTGGCTCCCGCCGTGGTTCTCCAGCTGGTTTGCCAGGGTTTTTGCATCATAGATATCCAGCAGCTGGCGCAGTAACGCCTGCACCGCTGCCGTTGATTTCTCAACCCGCTCGGGCGCGGGCTCAGTGACGAATTGATTTTCCTGCATTATTTTAACCGGACAATAAAGACGGGGAACAGATTACCACAGTTCAGGATCACAAACTGCGACGGAAGCGGTTCTGCACCTGGCGATCACGCCCCAGGCAATCACCCTGTAGTTCAGCGCTGAGTTTCGCCATAAAATCTATCAGGAAATCGGCGTTATGCCGCGCGAATTCGCGCCCGGCTGCGGTTTGCATTGTGTCAGGTAAACGGAGCAGCTTGGTCTGGAAGTGATCGAGCGCCCAGGCTTTGTCATCTAAGGTTCGGGCTTCGGCGAAAGGGTCCTCTGGATTAAAGAGTGCCGCGCCCAGCGCGCCGGAGACCGCAAAGACGCGCGCCAGGCCAATGGCTCCTAATGCTTCCAGCCGGTCAGCATCCTGAACGATTTTTGCCTCCAGGCTTTGCGGCGCAATCCCGGCGCTGAAGCTGTGCGCTTCGATAGCATGTTCCACGGCGGCGTAATACTGCGCCGGGAAGACGGGGAAATCGCGCTGCAGAATCTCCCGCGTTTTACGTGCCGCCAGCTGCGACGACTGGCCGCGTTCAGGATGATTTTTCGGCAGGCTGACAATGTCATGAAAATAGCATGCGGTGAGGACCACCAGCGGATTGACCGGCTGGCCCGCCATCAGTTTTTGTGCCGTCATCCAGACGCGGCGAAAGTGCGACATATCATGGGCGGCGTCATCCGACGTGTGGTTTTTGGTCAGCCACGCTTCGAAGCGGCGCTGCCAGGGTGCAAGTTCCATGGTCTTATCCTTTTTTAAACGCTCACCATAGCAATTTTCCCTGCAACCAGCACCCTTCCCTTACGAGGTACACATTACCCCTTATCCATTTATTACCTGAAGGCGTATGGAATATATAAACATTGCAAATCAAACATCCAGAAAAATACAAAATAGAAATACTTAATAATAATTAGACCTTATGCAGCAAGGAAATATATTCATATGAAAAATAAAGAGATAAATGGAAATGTTTTGTAATATTTATACCAGATTAATTACATTTATTTTTGAACCAAAAAACAATCCTTAGAATAGTATCGACCCTGTAATTGCGGAGAGTGATTACATATATTCATATAAATTATCTTTAAAGGGAATATATAATGAAAAGAAAAGTTCTGGCAATTCTGGTACCCGCATTATTAATGGCAGGCGCAGCAAACGCGGCTGAAATGTACAACAAGAACGGCAACAAAGTTGACCTGTACGGCAAAGTCGACGCGCGTCATACCTTCTCTGATAACCCAGGCGATGATGGTGACGAAACCTACATCCAGGTGGGTTTCAAAGGCGAAACGCAGATCACTAACGACCTGACCGGCTACGGCCAGTGGGAATATAAGATCTTCGCCAACGACACCGAAGGTGCCAATAAATCCTATAACCGTCTGGCGTATGCCGGTCTGAAATATGGCGAATACGGTTCATTCGACTATGGCCGTAATTATGGCGTGGTGTATGACGTTGAAGCCTGGACCGATATGCTGCCGGTATTCGGTGGTGATTCCTACACCTGGACCGACAACTTCATGGTTGGCCGTGCCAACGGCCTTGCAACCTACCGCAACAATGATTTCTTCGGTCTGGTTGATGGCCTGAACTTTGCGCTGCAGTATCAGGGTGCGAACGAAGGCGCTAACGCTGAAGAAGACCAGGAAGGCACGAAAAATGGCCACAACGACATTCAGTTCCAGAACGGCGACGGCTACGGCATGTCTACCTCTTATGACTTCGCGGGCGATCTCGAAGGCCTGAGCCTGGGCGCGGCCTACTCTTCTTCCGATCGTACCAACAAACAGGTAGGTAAAGGGAAAAGCTACGAAAGCGTTGGTGTAGCTGCTGGCGAGCGTGCTGAAGCATGGACCGTTGGCGCGAAATACGACGCGAACAGCATCTATCTGGCCATGATGTATGCAGAAACCCGCAACATGACGCCATTCGGTGATATCGGTATCGCGAACAAGACTCAGAACTTCGAAGCGGTAGCTCAGTACCAGTTCGACTTCGGCCTGCGTCCTTCTCTGGCGTGGGTTTACTCAAAAGGCAAAGACCTGGATGGTCAGGGCTTCAGCAAAGACCTGGTTAACTACGTTGACCTGGGCATGACCTACAGCTTCAATAAAAACTTCTCTACGTATGTTGACTACAAAATCAACATGCTGGATGAAGACGAAGGCCTGTACAATGCATACGGTATTTCTACCGACGACATCGTTGGCGTTGGCATGACCTATCAGTTCTAATCCTGATAAATGATAAAGCCCGCGTATGCGGGCTTTTTTTGTTATGGTGCTTCCTGCAACGCCACCCGGATAAACCCGTTATTTTGCGCCAGCAGTTCGTGCGCCTGCCAGGCATCCAGCCCTGTCAACACCATTAAGACCGCCGTTTTGCAATTCTGGTTACCGCCCTCCAGTGCCGCTTTCGCTACCGCCCGGGTGCAGCCCGCCGCCGCCATCACAATGGCGATTTGCCGCTCCGCCCATCGGGTATTTTTCGCCTCGATATCAACGCGCAGATTGGTGTAGACCCGACCGGTACGAACGGCTAACCCGGTCGTCACCTGATTGAGGATCATCTTTTGGGCAATTCCGGCTTTGGTATTGCCATACCCGGCCACCACGTCCGGACCCAGTTCAGGGGCGATCACCATGCCTGCCAGCTGCGCCGCTTCGCTTTGGGCGTCGCCCGTAATAACCGCGACAACAGCCCCCAGCGACCAGGCGTGGCGCATTGCCCCCCAGACCCAGGGCGTTTTGCCGCTGACGGTGAGGGCCAGCATCATGTCATGCTCGCCGAAGTTGATCGCCTGAAGATCGGCCACGCCCTGCTCATAGCTGTTGGCCTCCTCTCCCGCCGTGATGGCAAGGACAGGGTGTTTACCCGGCGCATACTCCGCAGCCGCCTGTTCCGCTATCCGCCCGGAAGGGCCAGCGCCCACGATCACCAGGCGACCGCCATGGCTTAGCGTGGCGGCGGCGTTATCGACCACGCGGGCAACGAGAGGTAAAAAGGGAGTAATGGCTTGTGAGATGTGGGCATCATCCTGGTGAATGACGTTCAGCATGTCCAGCGTGGACAATCGGTCGATATTCATCGTGCTGGCGTGCCGTCTTTCCTTGACCGAACCGGTAAGCATAATGCTCATAAACAGCCTCCTTATTATGAGTTCCCACACACTATAAAGTGTTTTATATGGATGACCTGCGAGGAGGGTCACGAAAGCGGCGCAACGGCCAGATTTACACGGCTTTAAGAAATGCCCGTCATCGGTGATAATTACCCCCTTTCACGATCATCGCGGAGCGGTAATGAGCGATTTGCAGCAACTTTCTCCGACGCGCAGGCGTCCGATGAAACTCTACACTCTGGTCACGCTCATGGTATGCGCCATCATCGGCTCCGTTCTGCTGCTGGTATTTGCGCTCTACTCCATGCAAATCACCCGCGCCACGCGAGACGATGTCAAAGACACCGCCCTCGGCATTGCCCGCACCTTTGCCGACAGCCCGGACGTCCGGCGCGGTTTAATGGCATCGCCTCAGGATAATATTATTCAGCCCATCGCGCAGGCCGTCACCCGGCGCAACGACCTGCTGTTCACCGTTGTTACCGATATGCGCGGTATCCGCTACTCGCACCCAAACGAAGCGCTGCTGGGGCTGCATTTTATTGGTGACGATCTGACGCCCGCGCTGGAGGGGAAAGAGAACGTCTCCGTCAACCGGGGCGCGCTCGCCGAAGCGCTGCGCGTGTTTACCCCCGTCTACGATAGCCAGCACGATCAGATTGGCGTGGTGATCGTGGGGATCTCCCTGAAAAAGGTTGAGGATCAGATCACGCGCGGAAGGCTGAACGCGGTCTGGACGATCCTGTTCAGCATATTAATGAGTTCGCTGGCGATCTGGGGCCTGGTCCGGGTGCTGAAACGGATCCTGTTTGGGCTGGAGCCGTATGAAATTTCGGCCCTGTTTGAACAGCGGCAGGCGATGCTTCAGTCGCTGCGCGAAGGGGTTATCGCGGTGGATACCCATGGTCGCGTGACGATGGTGAACCACGCCGCGCGAGAAATTTTGCTGTTGCCGTCGGGCCAACAGTCGGAGAACGCCAGCGAACCGCTGCTGGCAAGCCTGCGCGAGGTGGCGAAAACCGGCGTGGCGCGTCAGGATCGGGAGATCGGCTGCAACGGCAGGCTTCTGCTGTGTAACATGGTGCCGGTGAAAAGCCAGAACCGGGTTATCGGTGCGATCAGCACGTTCCGTGATAAAACAGAGGTCAGCCAGCTCATGCAGCGTATCGACGGCATGGTGAACTACGTGGACGCCCTTCGCGCCCATACCCATGAGTTTATGAACAAGCTGCACGTGATCCTGGGCCTGCTGCACATGAAACGCTATGACAAGCTGGAGGAGTATATCCTCCAGACCGCGAATAATTACCAGACCGATATCGGCGCGATCCAGCGCAAAATCAAATCACCGGTCATTGCGGGCTTCCTGTTTGGCAAAATCAATCGCGCCAAGGAGGCCGGGGTTACCCTGACGCTGGCCGAAGACTGTCACCTGCCCGATACGGCTAACGAAGAACAGGCCGCGGTGCTGGTCACCGTGCTCGGCAACCTGATTGAAAACGCGCTTGATGCCATGCACGATCAGCCAGAGGGCGAGATTGGCCTTTTATTGCACTATCAGGGCGGCTGGCTAAGCTGTGAAGTCAGCGACGACGGTCCCGGTATCGACCCCCTCCATCTGGAGGACGTTTTTACCAAAGGGTACTCAACGAAAGGTGAAAACCGCGGCGTTGGGCTATTCCTTGCACGCCAGCAGATCCTGAATCTGGGCGGTGACATTACCGTCGAGTCTGAGCCGGGCGTATTTACTCAATTTTTTGTTCACATCCCCTGGGATAGCGAGAGGAATATCGCGTGATAAATGTATTAATTGTCGATGATGACGCCATGGTAGCCGACCTCAACCGTCTGTATGTCAATCGTGTTGACGGGTTTAGCTGCTGCGGCGTCGCCTCCACGCTCAACCAGGCCGAGGCCATCATCAACAATCCCGACCAGCCTGTCGATCTGGTGCTGCTCGACGTCTATATGCAGCAGGATAACGGCCTGGATCTGCTGCCCGTGATCCGCGCGTCCGGCCGCCCGATTGACGTGATTATGATCTCTTCCGCGTCCGATGCCGCCACCATTCAGACCTCCATGCATTACGGCGTGGTCGATTACCTGATCAAACCGTTCCAGTTCCCGCGCTTTGAAGAGGCGTTGAACGGCTGGAAGGCGAAGCACAACCTGATGGGTTCACATCAGTACTATGAGCAGGCGGATGTGGACAGGCTGCTGCATGGCGGCGCGCCTGAGCTGGCGGACAGTAAAAAATTGCCGAAGGGGCTGACGCCGCAAACGCTGCGCACCATTTGCCAGTGGATTGACGAACATCCCGAGATGGAGTTCTCCACCGACGATCTGGCCAACGCGGTCAATATTTCCCGCGTCTCCTGCCGCAAGTATCTGATTTGGCTGGCGCAGATCAACATCCTGTTCACCAGTATTCATTACGGTGCGACCGGGCGTCCGGTTTATCGCTACCGTCTGCAACCCGAGCAGATCGGGCTGCTTAAACAGTATTGTCAGTAACGCGGTAGGCGTTATCCAGTAAGGTGAAGCGGAAGTGGTGCATCGACGAGATCACCACGTCTTTGCTTTTGGTCACAAAGATGGCCTCAATGTCCGGGCGCGCACGCAGCGCCTCGCAGCCTTTTTCTGCGCCCATCCCGTATAACAGCGTGGTCCAGAGATCGCCATCCAGGGAATCTTTCGACACCACGGTGACGCTGTCCAGCGCGTTGTCCAGCGGGTAGCCGGTACGCGGGTCAAGAATGTGGTGATAGCGTTTGCCGTTTTGTTCAAAATAGCGTTCGTAAGTTCCTGAAGTCACCACTGACCGGTTCTCCACCACAATGGCACCAATCAGTGCATCGGTACTGAACGGTTTTTTCAGCCCCACGCTCCAGCCCCCCTCCGGCGAGCCGAGCGTCTGGATATTGCCGCCGAGGTTAATCAACCCCCGTTCCGCGCCCTCTTTTTGCAGATAATCACGCACGCGATCGGCAATGTAGCCCTTGGCAATGGCTCCCAGGTCGATCTCCATTCCGGCTTTGGTCAGAAATACGCTGGAGTCAGTTTCATCGAGCACCACCTCTTGCGGGCGGGTGACAGCCAGCAGCGCGGCAATATCATCGGCAGGCGGTACGCTGTCGCCCTTAAAGCCGATCTTCCAGCGCTTGACCAGGGGACCAATCGCGAGGTTGAACGCGCTGTTTTTCAGCAGGCTTGCCGCCCGCGCACAGCGGATCAGCTCAAACACCGGGCGGCTAACGGTAACCGGATGTTGACCGGCAGCATGATTGATCGCCATCACCTCTGACTGAGCGCGGTTGACGGTAAACAGATCTTCATAGTGGCGGATCAGGCGAAAAACGCGGGAGGCGAGCGCTTCGTCATAGGAGAAGAGTTTCAGGAGGATGGGGGACCCCATCAGAACGGCGGAATAGCTGTAGACGCGATGGCCGTCGGGCATAGCATGTATCCTCGATGTCGCCCCGGCAAGCACCGCGCCGCCGGGGAAAATGCCGGATGGCGCTGCGCTTATCCGGCCTGCAACACAGATAACTTAGGCATTTTTCGCGCGCATCGCCGCCTGATGTCCGGCAAGGGTACCAAAAATAATGATATCTGCCACGGCGTTACCGCCGATACGGTTACCCCCGTGGATCCCGCCGACTACTTCACCCGCGGCAAACGCCCCCGGCAGCACGTTGTGGTGAGTATCCAGCACGCAGGTTTCGGTGTTAATGGTCACGCCGCCCATGGTGTGGTGCACGCCCGGTGCAATCTGAATGGCGTAGAATGGCCCTTCGTTGATTGGCGCACGCAGCGCGGTGGTCCGGCCAAAATCATCGTCATGCTGTTTTTCGACAAAACCGTTGTAACGCGCCAGCGTCGTCAGGAAGGCCTCGCTGTCCATTCCCAGCTTCTCGGCCAGCGCCTCAGGCGAGCTGGCGCTGGTGACAAAACCTTTGGCGATATACTCATCCGCCGCTTTGTTTTTGGTGCGAACATGCTCGTCAAAGACGATGTAAGCGTATTTCTCCGGCAGGGCAATAATCTGCGCGGAGACTTTATCGCGGGTCTCCATTTCGTTGAAGAAGCGGTTACCCTGCTGGCTTACCAGAATCGCCCCGCCACCCCGAATGGATTCAGAAATCAGGTACGAGGTGTTCTGCTCAACGGTTGGGTGGATCTGAATTTCACCCATATCCACGGTGCCCGCGCCAATACGTTCCAGCAGGGCGATGCCGCCGCCGGTGGCCCCTTTATGGTTGGTGGTCACAAACCCGTCGAGGTCAGGACGGTATTTGACCACCATCTGACTGTTGGCGCTAAAGCCACCGGTCGCCACAATGACGCTTTTCGCATCGACGGTGAAGGTTTCGTTCTCTTCGGTGGTCAGCCGTACGCCGGTCACTTCACCGTTTTCAAACAGGATGTCGCTGACGGAGGTGTCGAGCATCACGTCGATATTGCGTTTGTTGATATTGCGCACCAGGCCGCTGATCAGATAGCCCCCCACCGCGGAGCCGTCTTTTGGACGGTGGGTGCGGTCGATGCTCATCCCGCCGGTGGTGGTGATGTCGTTCAGCATGATACCGCGCGTTGCCAGCCATTCGATGGCCTCAGGCGCGTTCTCAACGAAGCGATGCAGCAGTTCCGGGTTGTTCTTGTTGCCGCCGCCTTTCAGGGTCTCCTTGTAGAACAGCGCTTTGCTGTCCTGGATCCCTTTTACACGCTGGAAGCGGGTTTCTGCCGCGTTCATCCCGGCGGAGGCTTTGATGGTATTACCGCCAATGGTCGGCATTTTCTCGACGATCAGCACGCTCGCGCCTTCATCGTGGGCCTGAATGGCCGCTGCCAGCCCCGCACCGCCGCTGCCGATCACGACAACATCAAAAGATTTGGTTTCGTTCGGGTCCGCCCCCTCCTCTGCCGCCAGCGCTTTACTGGATTTCAGCATCGCTTTGGAAACGGCTTTTTTCACCGCTTCGCTCTGGCTGGTCGCGCCGGTAATGGCATCGACGTGCGGGGTGTTAGCATCAAGGATGCGGGTGCGGATCTCTTCGAAGCTGGTGACAAACTCAACGTTGTCCTCCGGACCGGAGGCCAGTTCGATATCGGCAATGCGGTCGGTCTCAAGGCTAACGTTGATCACCAGCTCGTTGGTGTCATCCTGGACTTTCTCAACAAACGTGCCCGGTTTGAATTTGGATTCGCCCATGCTCATGTCGCGGATCATGGCTTCCACCAGCGAGAAACGCCACAGCGGTTCCGGGATGTTCAACGCTTCACGCTGTGTGCTGTCCATAAACAGCTCAAGGTTTTCGCCCGCGGCAATGCGGTCGGTCCAGTCCGGGTAGGCGATGGTCGCACGGCCTACGGCAATCAGATCGTAGCCGTGGTCCAGCGCTTCATTGACGTCAGACGCGTTCACCACCCCACCCACGCCCATCACCGGCACCTGAGCCAGGGTGTCAGAGCGCATCGCGAGATATTTTTCGATAAGCGGCGTTGGGTCCTGGGTATCTACGATGGACGGACGCAGGGTTGCGCCGACGGAGAAGTGCAGGTAATCCACGCCGCGCGCCGCCAGTTTTTCCAGCAGGTACAGGGTGTCGTCGAAGCGGATCCCGGGCACTTCCATCTCTTCGGGTGAGAAACGGTAGCCAATGATGAAAGCATCATCCGCGTACTGGCGCACCATTTTATGGGTGATGTCCAGCACCGCCAGCGGGAATCTGGCGCGCTTATCGCGGCTGCCGCCCCACTCGTCGTCACGCTGGTTAGAGTTAGGGGAATAGAACTGTTGAATCAGGTAGGTGTTGGCACCGTGGATCTCGACGCCGTCAAAGCCGGCCTGAATCGCGCGACGCACCGCGTCGCCAAACTTAACGATCATCCCTTCCACTTCTTCGGTGGTCAGGGCAACCGGCGTTGCGGCCCCCTCACGCGGCGCGGCAACAGCGCTCGGCCCAACCGGCGTGCGGCCACCAATCAACTTCGGGTCGACCATACGGCCGCCGTGGTAGATCTGCAGTAACGCTCTGGAGCCTTTGGATTTGATGGCCTCCGCAATTTTTGCCAGCCCGGCAATTTTTTCGTCGTTATCGATACCAATCGCGCCGGGGAAAGCGAGGCCCAGATCGTCGATAAAACAGCACTCAACGATGATTGTGCCGATGCTTCCTGACCGCGCCCGGTAGTACTCCACCAGCTCGCTGGTCACGGAACCATCGTAATAGCCGGTGCAGGTGGTCATTGGCGCCATTAACAAACGGTTTTTCAGTTCGGTACCATTCGGCAGAGTGAAAGGACTCAACATGCGTTCGTTAGTGTTCATAATAAAAACTCCAAACTTTAGAAATTAAGAATTCGTTATCGGGCGTAGTTTTATTTCGTTTTTTATGCCGATGTCATAATACTAATATAAAGATTTTTTTAGTTACTAAAGCTATTACGTTAGTTAAAAAACTATTTAATCCCTGAAATAACATTCGTAATACATTGGTGTTAGTAACATTGTTTCAGCTATTCACAATTATTTAAAACATGTTAATCGACAAATGGCCTTACCATTACCCCACAACCAATAAAAATACATTAAAATTAATAACATAAATCCACACCACGCATAATATTGTTATCAATGTGATAAATTTAGTCTCAAAAACCCATAATACCCACATAAGCCGGAGTGGTTATTTTAAAAAATTTAAAAATACTCCCTCAATTCTATTTATTTGATCGCGATCAATAGAATTGGACTCTAAAGGCGCAATATATAAATATCATCATTTTTTAATTTAGCGCATTCAGAAATGCGTTAAATCGCTATTACTGAATAGACAAACCGCACCTTAAATAACTAAAAAAAGCGAACCCCTAAAAGAACGCGGAAGTGTGTATTCACCCTGAGCCGAATTTTTTACAACTTAAGACGTGACACTATGAATACAAAAACTGCTGTAACGCCTCCTGCGGCGAGTAAAGCATCTGACGGAAAGGCAAAACGTCTGCTGATGATGGCGCTGCCGATCGTGGTCGCCATACTTCTGCTGTTTGTTCCCGTCCCTGACGGGTTGCCTCCTTATGCCTGGCACTACTTCGCCATCTTCGTCGGCGTGATTGTCGGGTTAATCTTCGAGCCCCTGCCGGGCGCGGTTATTGGCCTGACTGGCGTAGTGGCGATTGCGCTCTGCAGCCAGTGGGTACTGTTCAGTCCGGAACAGCTGGCGGACCCGAAATTCAAACTGGCGGGTGCCTCCTTTAAGTGGGCGGTGAGCGGGTTTGGTAACTCTACCGTTTGGCTGATTTTCGGCGCCTTTATGTTCGCCGCGGGCTACGACAAAACCCGCTTTGGCCGCCGTCTGGCGCTGATTCTGGTGAAGTATCTTGGCCGCCGCAGCCTGACGCTCGGTTACGCCATTACCTTCGCAGACCTGCTGCTGGCCCCGTTCACGCCGTCCAATACCGCGCGCAGCGGCGGGACCATCTACCCGATTATCGCCAACCTGCCACCGCTGTACGGTTCAAAACCAAACGACCCGAGCGCGCGCAAGATCGGCTCGTACCTGATGTGGGTTGCCATTACTGCGGCCTGTATCACCAGTTCCATGTTCCTTTCCGCGCTGGCACCCAACCTGCTGGCACTGGCCCTGGTGAAAAGTACGGTGGGTATTGATATCTCCTGGGGGACCTGGTTCCTCGCCTTCCTGCCGCTGGGTATCCTGCTGATCCTGACCATGCCGCTGCTGGCCTACTGGTTCTACCCGCCAGAAGTGAAAGTGAACAACGAAGTGCCGCTGTGGGCGACCCGTGAACTGGAAAAACTGGGTAAACTGTCGCGCAACGAAATCCTGCTGCTGGTGTTCGTCTGCTGTGCGCTGATGATGTGGATCTTCGCGGCGGCGTGGATTGAACCGGCCATGGCGGCTCTGTTAATCGTCGGCCTGATGCTGTGGACAGGCGTGCTGGAGTGGAACGACATCACCGGCAACAAAGCGGCATGGAACACCTTCGTCTGGTTCGCTACCCTGGTGGCGCTGGCAGATGGCCTCTCCTCTACCGGCTTTATCAGCTGGCTGGGCAAAGAAGGCGGCATGCTGATGAGCGGTATTTCACCGGGCGTGGCGACCATCGTTCTGCTGCTGGCGTTCTACCTGCTGCACTATCTGTTTGCCAGCACCACCGCGCACACCACGGCGCTACTGCCTGCAATGCTGACTATCGCCTCCACCATCCCGGGCATGAATATGGAAGTGTTTGTCCTGCTGATGGTCACTTCCCTGGGCGTGATGGGGATCATTACCCCTTACGGTACGGGTCCAAGCCCGATTTACTACGGTAGCGGCTACCTGCCAACCAAAGACTACTGGCGTCTGGGCACCATCTTCGGTGCCATCTTCCTGGCGGCCCTGCTGCTGATTGGCTATCCGTGGATGTCCATGATGTTCTAAGAACAATGCCCGGTGGCGCAAGCTTACCGGGCCTACCCGTTCTCATCATGCTTTGATGGTGTAGGCCTGATAAGCGAAGCGCCATCAGTCAAAAACAGATTTTGGAGTTGAGTATGTCGAATAAGCCCTTTGTGTACCAAAACCCCTTCCCGCTGTCTCACGACGACACCGAATACTATCTGCTGACCAAAGAGTATGTCTCCGTGGCCGACTTTGAGGGTCAGGAGATCCTGAAAGTTGAGCCGCAGGCGCTTACGCTGCTGGCGCAACACGCCTTCCACGATGCCGCGTTCATGCTGCGTACGTCGCACCAGCGGCAGGTCGCGGCCATTCTTAACGACCCTGAGGCCAGCGAAAACGACAAATACGTCGCCCTGCAGTTCCTGCGCAACTCTGAAATCGCGGCCAAAGGCGTGCTGCCAACCTGTCAGGACACCGGCACCGCCATCATCATGGGGAAAAAAGGCCAGCGCGTATGGACCGGAGGCGGCGATGAAGCCGCGCTGAGCCAGGGCGTCTACAACACCTACATCGAGGACAACCTGCGCTATTCCCAGAACGCGGCGCTGGATATGTATCAGGAGGTCAACACCGGCACCAACCTGCCAGCGCAGATCGATCTGTATAGCGTCGATGGCGACGAGTATAAATTCCTGTGCATGGCGAAAGGCGGCGGTTCAGCCAACAAAACCTATCTTTATCAGGAAACCAAGGCGCTGATTACCCCGGCGAAGCTGAAAAACTACCTGGTTGAGAAAATGCGGACCCTGGGCACGGCGGCCTGCCCGCCTTACCATATTGCGTTCGTGATTGGCGGCACGTCGGCGGAAAGCACGCTGAAAACCGTCAAACTGGCCTCAACCCGCTACTACGACGGTCTGCCTGTCGAAGGGAACGCGCACGGTCAGGCGTTCCGCGACGTGCAGCTTGAACAGGAACTGCTTCAGGAAGCCCAAAACCTCGGCCTTGGCGCGCAGTTCGGCGGGAAATACTTCGCCCACGATATCCGCGTGATCCGCCTGCCGCGCCACGGCGCATCCTGCCCGATCGGCATGGGCGTTTCCTGTTCGGCAGATCGCAACATCAAGGCGAAAATCAACCGCGACGGGATTTGGATCGAGAAGCTGGAACATAATCCGGGCCAGTATATTCCTGAATCGCTGCGCCAGCAGGGTGAAGGCGACGTGGTCAGCATCGATCTGAACAAGCCGATGGCTGAGATCCTCGCGCAGCTCTCGGCTCACCCGGTTTCAACCCGCCTGTCGCTGAGCGGCACCATTATCGTGGCGCGCGACATCGCCCACGCGAAGCTGAAAGAGCTGCTCGACAAGGGTGAAGAACTGCCGCAGTACGTGAAAGATCACCCGATCTATTACGCGGGCCCGGCCAAAACGCCGGAAGGCTACGCGTCAGGCTCGCTTGGACCAACGACCGCAGGCCGTATGGACTCGTATGTGGATTTACTGCAATCCCACGGCGCGAGCATGATCATGCTGGCAAAAGGCAACCGCAGCCAGCAGGTGACGGATGCCTGCCACCAGCACGGCGGGTTCTACCTGGGCAGCATCGGCGGCCCGGCGGCGGTGCTGGCGCAAAACAGCATCAAAAGCCTTGAGTGCGTGGCGTATCCTGAACTGGGTATGGAGGCTATCTGGAAAATTGAGGTCGAGAACTTCCCGGCGTTTATCCTTGTGGATGACAAAGGCAACGACTTCTTCCAGCAGATCCAGAACCAACAGTGCAAAGGTTGTTCACAGCGCTGAGCATAATGCCGGGTAGCGCCGCGCTTACCCGGCCTGGCGCATGCTTTTTTGCCACAGCGTCGGCAGCAGCGACAGCGTACGATCGATAGTCCCGCGCTTGTCGCTGCCCGGTTTCCAGATGGTGACCATCGTCTGGCTGATTCCCTGGCTGCCCACTTCGGTGTGCAGCCTTTTGACGTTTTTCCACTGCGTCGCCTGCAGGTGCGTCGGCAAAAATCCCCAGCCGCATCCCTGCTCCAGCAGGCCGCGAAGCATCTCCAGTTCATTGGTAAAAATCGTATGCCCGGAGATTTGCAGGCGACGTGCCACCGGTTCGTCAGAGGCGTCGTGCATCACGACCTGCGGCACAAGAGAGAGGTCAAGCAGCGAAAGCGGCGGCGTGGCCGACGCAAAACGCGCCTTCGAGGCATAGAAATCCATATCGATTGCGCCCAGAGCGCGCCACTCCATGTCACTGCCCACGCTGCGGTTGCGCGCCTGACAGATCCCCAGATCGGCCTGACCGCTGGCCAGCATCGCCTCGGCCTCATCCCGCGAGGCACTCTTCAGGCTCAACCGGACGTTTTGCCCGGCCATCACGCCTATCAGTGCCTGCAAAAACGCCCTGGGCGTAAAGGGATCGTAGACAAGGGAAATTTCCTGCGTGGCGCTTTCAGGCACCTCTTTCGCAAAGGCCTCAAAGGCTTTTACCTGGCGCATCAGCAGGTGCGCCTGCCGTCGGAGCTGCTCCCCTTCCGGGGTTAACCGCAGAGTGCGCCCTTCCCGCTCGAAGAGCGCGTAGCCCAGACCATCTTCGAGAAAATCAATCAGATCGCGCAGGGTCGCCCGGTCTTTACCCAGTTTACCCGCCGCCTTCATCAGGCTCCCGTGCTCCGCCACGGCGGTGAACGCCTCCAGTTGAGCAAAGGAATAGAGTAACGTCGCCACGTTGCATCCTTATCAAAAATACGGGGGATTTTCCCCCATTACGCGCTTTTTATTATAGGCCGCAGGTTCTTAAACTGAAGGCATTCTTAACCCATACGAGAAAACCATGAAAAATAAATCGTTAAATTTCACACTGCTCGCGGGCCTTGTCTTCACCAGCCTGCTCTCTCCTGTCGCCATGGCGGCCTGTGAAGGCACCGACCTGGAGACCTGTCCGGCTCCGTTTGATGCAAAACTGCCCGACACGCACAGCATGCTCACCTGGAGCCAAAGCGATCGCGTTGTCGGCTTTCGCAATGACTACCGCAACTACGCGGGCGACGTGTTCCGTCATGGTAATGCCACCCCGTTGCTGGCCGCAGAAAAACCGCTGAAAGACGCCAGCTACCAGGTTAATGGCAAAACCTACAATCTTCAGGATTACCTTAAGCGCCAGAACGTCAGCGGTATGCTGGTGCTGAAAGACGGCAAAGTCGCGTGGAAGTATCTGGGTGAAGGCAATACCGACTCCACGCTCTGGACGTCTCGTTCTGTAGGGAAATCGGTCGTTTCGGCGCTGGTAGGCGTGGCGATTAAAGAAGGCAAGATCCACTCGCTCGACGATCTTGTTACGCAGTACGAACCGGATTTAAAAGGCACCGCCTGGGACGGCGTGACGTTAAAACAGCTGATCACCCATACCTCCGGCGTGGCGTGGAACGAGGATTACACCAACCCGAAATCGGATTTCGCCCAGCTCACCGAGTGCGAAGCCAAACCTGGCACCTATGACTGCGTGCGCAAACTGGTCTCCGGTTTACATCGTGAACACCCTGCCGGGGAAAACTGGTCTTACTCATCCGGCGGCGCATGGCTGCTGGGGGATGTCCTTGAGCGCGCCACCGGCATGACGCTGGCGGCGTACCTCGAGAAAAGCATCTGGCAGCCATACGGCATGGCGAGCGACGGCGTGTGGCACGCCTACAGTAAGGGCCAGCACGACGTCGGCGCGCATGGCTTTAACGCCACGCTGGAAGACTGGGGTCGCTTCGGGGAGTTTATCCTGCACAACGGCACCCTGCCAGACGGCAAACAGATCCTGCCGGACAACTGGGTTCAGCACTCGTCCGACTGGACGCACGCGAAAGGCTCGGTATCTGACGCCCATCCAGACGGCCTTTACGGCTACCAATGGTGGAACAATGAGGTTCCCGCCAATGCCCAACACGTCAGCCCTGCGGTTCAGGATTCACTGAAAGGCTCTCTGTGGGCGCTGGGGATCTTCGGTCAGATGATCATGGTGAACCCAACGGAGAATCTGGTGATCGTTCAATGGTCAACCTGGCCGCAGGCGGAACCGTCGTTCAGCGCGCAGCCGCTTGAGGCATCCCTGATGTTCAGTGCGATTGCCAACGCATTGCGATAAGTTATGGTAAAAAGCCAGGCATCGCCTGGCTTTTGTCTTCTTTGCTACCCATGTCGCCTCTGCGCGATGTCACAAAACAGCATTATCAGGGGCGCGCCCAAATTGGTGAATAAAAAATCAATTAATTGTTAAGTTGTTGTTACAGCAATCCCTCCCGATCGGCTCTTCACCATTGATGCGTTAAATGCATCAGTCCTTGTATTAATTGCGCTTATAAATTTGGGGTAGTTGATCCAGTTTTCAGAAACAGACGAGCAAAACGTCAACAATAAACTGGAGATAACCATGTTTTCCTCAACCTCACCTGCAACCCTTCGCACGAAAGCAGGCGCGATATTTCGCGTTACGTCCGGCAACTTTCTCGAGCAATTCGACTTCTTTCTCTTCGGCTTTTATGCGACCTACATCGCGCATACCTTTTTCCCGGCGAGCAGTGAATTTGCTTCCCTGATGATGACGTTCGCCGTCTTCGGCGCAGGTTTTTTAATGCGTCCCATCGGGGCAATCGTACTGGGTGCCTATATCGACAAGGTTGGACGCAGAAAAGGATTGATCGTGACTCTGTCGATTATGGCGGCGGGAACCTTCCTGATTGTGCTTATTCCGTCTTATCACAGCATAGGTCTGTGGGCACCGTTACTGGTGCTGTCAGGCCGACTATTGCAGGGGTTTTCTGCCGGAGCAGAGCTGGGTGGCGTGTCGGTCTATCTGGCTGAAATTGCCACACCCGGCCGCAAAGGTTTCTACACCAGCTGGCAGTCCGGCAGCCAGCAGGTCGCGATTATGGTTGCGGCAGCCATGGGGTTTGCCCTGAACGCGCTAATGGCAGAGAGCGCCATTCGTGAATGGGGCTGGCGTATTCCGTTCCTGGTCGGCTGTTTAATCGTCCCCTTTATCTTTTTCCTGCGCCGCAAGCTGGAGGAGACAGAGGAGTTCAGCGCGCGCCGCCATCATCTGGAGATGCATCAGGTCTTTAGAACCCTGCTCGGTAACTGGCAGGTGGTCATTGCCGGCATGCTGATGGTGGCGATGACCACTACGGCCTTTTATCTGATCACCGTTTACGCGCCGACTTTCGGGAAAAAAGTACTGATGCTCAGCGCCTCGGACAGCCTGCTGGTCACGCTTCTGGTCGCAATTTCTAACTTTATCTGGCTGCCGGTGGGCGGTGCGCTGTCGGACCGCTTTGGGCGTAAACCGGTGCTTATCGCCATGACGCTGCTGGCACTGGCGACAAGCTACCCGGCGCTGACGCTGCTGGCGCAGGCACCGAGCTTCTCAATGATGCTAAGCGTCCTGCTGTGGCTCTCTTTCCTCTATGGCCTTTATAACGGTGCGATGATCCCGGCACTCACGGAGATCATGCCTTCTGAAGTTCGGGTGGCGGGGTTCTCTCTGGCCTACAGTCTGGCAACGGCGGTATTTGGGGGATTCACCCCGGTGATGTCTACCGCGCTGATTGAATATACCGGGGATAAAGCCTCTCCCGGCTACTGGATGAGTTTCGCCGCAGTGTGTGCCCTGCTGGCCACACTCTATCTGTATCGTCGTCGTGCAGTGACGCTGCAAAATACCGTGAAATCAGAGGGGGCGGCATGAGAATGATCCCTCGGCTGACCACCAGCGCGTTGATAATGACCGCCCTGAGCTTCTGCGCCTCTGCAAAAGAGGTGACGGTCATGATCTCAGGCGGTTTTAAAGCCGCCCTTGAAAAGCTGGCACCGGAATATGAACGCCAGACCGGCGATAACATTGTGCTCGTTCCCGGCCCGTCTATGGGGACGACTCCGCAGGCAATTCCTAACCGACTTGCGCGCGGGGAAAAAGCCGACGTGGTAATCATGGTGGGCGATGCGCTGGCAACGCTCGAAAAGGACAACCTGACTCAGCCTGGCTCACGCACGGAACTTGCTGACTCCCCTGTCGGTATGGTGGTAAAAAAAGGCGATGACGTCCCGGATATCGGTAATGAGGCGAAACTTCGCCACACGCTGCTTCAGGCCGGATCTATCGCCTACTCCGACAGCGCCAGCGGCAGATACGTCAGCCAGAAGCTGTTCAAAACGCTGGGGATTGAAAAAGAGGTGATGGGTAAAGCAACGAAGGTTGAGCGCATCCCCGTCGCCGAAGAAGTGGCGAAAGGGAAATACGCGGTGGGTTTCCAGCAGGTCAGCGAACTGTTGCCGATTCCGGGGGTGACGTTTATCGGCAAACTCCCGGACAACCTGCAATACATCACCCGCTTTGCTGGCGCCGTGACCCGCCACGCCGACCATCCTGGCGAAGGGAAAGCGCTGCTGAGTTACCTTTCATCGACACAGTCCAGTGCCGTGATCCGCGACACGGGATTAAGCCCCGTCACGTCCCGCGGTACTGCTCAGTAATGTGTTTTTCCAGTTCAGCCGCAATGTAAGACTGGATGCGCCCCCGGCGTCGGATAAGCCCCACAGTGCGTTTCACTTCCGGCGCCAGGAGCGGGACAGATGTCAACAGCGAGTGCTCTGACGTTGGCATCGACATGGCGGGAACGGCAGCAATGCCGATCCCCGCCTCTACCATACCGAGCATCGTGGTCACATGGCGCGTTTCGCAGACGCTGGGACGCGCAGGAACCCTGTCCCCCAACAACCGGTCGAGCAGGTTACGGTTACCTGACGTTTTGTCGAGGATGATATAGTCCTGCTCATAAAACGCCTGCCATGTCAGGTGATTTTTTTTTGCCAGAGGGTGATCGCGCCTGCATGCGGCGACATAGCTATCTTCCACAAGCGGGAAAAACTCTATTTCAGAGGGCAAACTCCCGGCGAAACAGATCCCGAAATCCGCCTGGCTACGGGCAACAGCGTCAAGGACATTCCCTGCGCTGCTGTCGATGAGCTTAATCCGGACACGCGGGTAGCGGGACTGAAAACGACGTATAACATCCGGCATAAAGTAACAGGCTGCAGACGGTACCGTAGCGACGGTAACCAGCCCGGTGCGCTCTTCGCTCACTTTATCGATATCCGCCAGCATGGACTCAACGTTATCAAGCAACTGCGCTGAACGTTCAGCAAAGTTCTGCCCGTACAACGTCAGAGCCACGTGGCGGGTGGTCCGGTCAAACAGCTTTGTTCCCAGCGCCGCCTCCAGTTTTTCAATCCTGCGGCTCAGTGCTGACGGGGACAAACAGATAGATTCAGCAGCAACCCGAAAGTTGCCATATTCCACTAACGCTCTGAAAGCATAAAGATCGTTAAGGTCAAAATTTACGGGCATAGTATCGACATTTCTCCGTTTTGATGACGGTCATCATGACGGGTAGACGCACATTTTAACAGTCCCTTAACGTTTCAACCTGAGGCTCAGGGCAGCGTGTTATCTCAGGCCCGGTCTTCAGCGGGGTTTTATCAATGGGAGTTTTGTCACTGAAAGGAAACGGGATAAGTGGTTGAATAATGGCAGAGAGGCTGGCCTTTTCTGCCATTCCGACATCTCAACGTTTTGTAGTTGCTTTCATGCCGGGTTCTTTGGCATGTTAGCCTGACCTTTCAATTTTGTTCATGTGACGAGTTTGCGAGCAAAGCGATGATTAAGTGGCCCTGGAAATCGAATGACGCTGGTCGAAATATGGCACAGCCATGGGAAGAGGCGCTGGCGATCCCGGTTCTGGCTAACCTCGAGCCGGATGAACAGCGAGTGCTGATTCAACTGGCGGACCGTTTTCTGCAGCAAAAACGTCTGGTTCCGTTACAGGGTTTCGAACTCGATCCCCTCAAAAACACGCGTATTGCCCTGCTGTTCTGCCTGCCCGTTTTGGCGCTCGGCATTGAATGGCTGGATGGCTTTCACGAAGTGCTTATCTACCCTGCCCCGTTCGTGGTGGATGACGAATGGGAAGATGACATCGGTCTGGTGCACAGCCAGCGCGTTGTGCAGTCCGGGCAGAGCTGGCAACAGGGGCCTATTGTGCTCAACTGGCTGGATATTCAGGATTCGTTTGATGCCTCCGGCTTCAACCTGATTATCCATGAAGTGGCGCACAAGCTTGATACCCGCAACGGCGATCGCGCCAGCGGCGTGCCGCTGATCCCGCTGCGCGAAGTGGCAGGATGGGAGCACGATCTGCATGCGGCCATGGACAACATTCAGGATGAAATTGATCTTGTCGGTGAAAGCGCCGCGAGCATCGACGCCTATGCTGCTACCGATCCAGCCGAATGTTTTGCGGTTCTGTCGGAATATTTCTTTAGCGCGCCGGAGCTGTTCGCACCCCGCTTCCCGGCGTTGTGGCAGCGTTTTTGCCAGTTCTACCAGCAGGACCCGCTTCAGCGTTTACGTAAGAATGGCGACAGCGGCGAGTATGCCACCGCGCACGTTCACTAAAACAGCAGTTTGCAGCTTAATTAATCAATTGAATCAGCACTTTAAATTTAGTGTTGACACATTTTAGCGAGGCCATTAACATGCGCCTCGTTCACACGATTCCTCTGTAGTTCAGTCGGTAGAACGGCGGACTGTTAATCCGTATGTCACTGGTTCGAGTCCAGTC
>Ga0209795_10000226_pt1 | contig 50125 bp, 60 predicted proteins | sample AgamicOrMarz_FD_187166 | JGI IMG/M metagenome (GOLD analysis project Ga0209795, IMG submission 187166) | Agave microbial communities from Guanajuato, Mexico - Or.Ma.rz (SPAdes) (version 2) | ecosystem: Host-associated > Plants > Phyllosphere > Phylloplane/Leaf | place: Guanajuato, Mexico...
GAAACTGGACAGCCGCCAGTAAGGAAGCGCCGCCACGCCGGTTATGCCGCGACGGCTTTGAGCGCAGCCATCAGAGCTGGCCCAGCACCGGCGTGCTCACGCGCACATCGGCGTTCTGCCCACGGTGCCGCAGCAGATGATCCATCAGCACGATGGCCATCATCGCTTCGGCGATCGGCGTCGCGCGGATGCCGACACAGGGATCGTGACGACCCTTGGTGATCACGTCGACCGGGTTGCCATTCACATCGATCGAGCGGCCCGGCGTAGTAATGCTTGAGGTCGGTTTCAACGCCAGATGCGCAACGATTGGCTGACCGGACGAGATGCCGCCGAGGATGCCGCCGGCGTTGTTGCTGAGGAATCCTTCCGGCGTCAGTTCATCGCGGTGTTCGGTGCCGCGCTGGGCGACACAGGCGAAACCGGCGCCGATCTCGACGCCCTTGACCGCGTTGATGCTCATCAGCGCGTGGGCGAGTTCGGCGTCGAGGCGATCAAAAATCGGCTCGCCAAGACCCGGCATCACGCCTTCGGCGACCACGGTGATCTTCGCCCCGACCGAGTCCTGATCGCGGCGCAACTGATCCATGTAGGCTTCCAGCTCCGGCACCTTGTCCGGGTCAGGACTGAAGAAAGCGTTTTCTTCGACACAATCCCAGGTCTTGAACGGAATTTCGATCGGGCCGAGCTGGCTCATGTAACCGCGAATGACGATGCCCTGACTGGCCAGATACTTCTTGGCGATCGCACCGGCCGCTACGCGCATGGCGGTTTCCCGCGCCGAACTGCGGCCACCGCCGCGATAATCGCGCTCGCCGTATTTGTGGTGATAGGTGTAGTCGGCGTGGGCCGGGCGGAACAGGTCCTTGATCGCCGAGTAGTCCTTGGACTTCTGATCGGTGTTGCGGATCAGCAGGCCGATCGCGCAACCGGTGGTGCGGCCCTCGAACACGCCGGAAAGGATTTCGACTTCATCGGCTTCCTGGCGCTGGGTGGTGTGGCGGCTGGTGCCAGGCTTGCGGCGATCGAGGTCGCGCTGCAGATCTTCCAGGGAAATCTCCAGACCCGGCGGGCAGCCGTCGACAATGGCGACCAACGCCGGACCATGGCTTTCGCCAGCGGTGGTGACAGTGAACAACTTGCCGTAGGTATTGCCGGACATGCAGGACGCTCCGTGAAATCAAACCCGAATTCTTGATGCGCGCCAGTATACGCAGGCTAACCGAGTAGTTCATCCTCGAACCTTAGTGGTGCCGGCGAGTCCAACCGGCACCTTGACCAATGATGGCGTGATGATGCTGCGAGTTCTGATCTTGAGTCTTACCCTCTTTACCGGCTTTGCCCAAGCGACAGTCCTACAGCGCCCGGTCACTCTGGACACCGGCAGCGGCGAACTTTTCGGTTCGCTGTTGCTGCCCAAGTCCGACAGCCCGGTGCCGATTGTTCTGATGATTTCTGGCTCGGGTCCTACAGATCGCGACGGAAACAACCCCGACGGCGGGCGCAATGACAGCCTCAAGCGCTTGGCCTGGGTACTGGCCAAACACAACATCGCCAGCGTGCGCTACGACAAGCGTGGCGTTGCGGCGAGCCTGGCGGCCGCTCCCGATGAACGTGATCTGTCAGTAGAATGCTATGCGGCGGACGCGGTGGCGTGGGGGCAGAAGCTCAAGGCCGATCCGCGTTTCGGCAAACTGATTCTGCTCGGCCACAGCGAAGGCGCGCTGATTGCCAGCCTCGCTGCGCCGAAGCTGGACGCAGCGGCGGTGATCTCGCTGTCTGGCAGCGCGCGGCCGGTCGATGAAGTGATCCGCGAACAGTTGGCGCGCAGCCTGCCGCCGCCACTGATGCTGCGCAGCAACGAACTGCTCGACAGCCTCAAGGCCGGCCACGCCGATGACAACGTGCCGCAACCGTTGCAGGTGATCTTCCGCCCGAGCGTGCAGCCGTACCTGATTTCGCTGTTCCGTCAGGACCCGGCGCAAGCCTTTGCCCAGCTGAAAATGCCGGCACTGATCGTTCAGGGCAGCAACGACATTCAGGTCGGCACCGAAGACGCGAAGCTGCTCAAGGCGGCGAAACCGGACGCGCAACTGACGGTGATCGAAGGCATGAATCATGTGCTGCGCATCGTCCATAACGATATGAAGCGGCAATTGGCCTCCTACAAGGACCCGAATTTGCCCCTGGCCGCCGAACTCGGCGCTGCCGTCATCGAATTTATTGACGGAATTCGTGCAAGTTAACTGCGTTTTACCCTCCAGCCTCACAGAAAACGGCCGATAAGCCTTTGTCGCCAGCGCAACGTCTGGCGGCAAGCAGGGCTTGGACAGGATCTCGCCGTTATGACTGAAACCCAGACTTCACCCGACACCAGCGCTGAAAAAGACGCACCGCCAGCGGTCGAACTGCCGTGGGCGGATGTCCAGGCCGAGCACCACAAGATGCTCCGCCTGGCGCCGCTGCAGACCGACCGCAACACCGGCGGCCGGCCGTTGCGCTTTGTCGAATTCGGTTACGCCGAGCGCAACAGCAGAGAGCGCAGCCTGATGCGCATGGCGATCAAGCTGCCCAACCAGCGCGTGCGCAAAGAGCAGAATCATCTCGATGTGTGGGTCGACCACGCGAGCAAACGAGTGAGTTTCGGTCCCGACAGTGGCTTGCAGATCGAACCGCTGAATCGCGGTATCGGCCGCTTCATGGCTGCGCAAGGCATCAATTGGGCGAAAAAGCGCTGGCCCGGCTACACCGTCGAAGGCATGGACCTGAACAACAAGGACGCGCTAAACGAAGACACTCGCTTGCGTCGCGACCATTTCCTGCGCGTGCACGGTTTCGATGTGGTTTACGCCGACGCCCAGCATTTGAAAGGCAGCATCAAGGCGGTTCAGGTCGGTGATCTACTGGGTGACTGGAACAGCGAAAAACTGCAGATCGTCGAGATTCTTGAAGCCGCGCAGATGCTGCAGCAGGCCGAACAGAATCTCGCTGAGCAGGAAGTGAAACTGAAGAAGCAGGAAGAGAAAGTCAGCAAGTTCAAGCGTGAAGACGCCGGCCTGCGTTTCACCATTACATGTCTGGTGGCGTTTGCGGTGTTTCAGGCGGGGTTGTTGATCTGGATTGCTACGCACCGCTGAGGGCTTGAGCGCGTACTGATCGTTCCCATGCTCTGCGTGGGAACGATCTGTCACAACCTTAGACGCGGGACGCGAACAGGGCCTGATGCGCGCGGCACTGCTCGGCGGTCAGCATGAACACGCCATGCCCGCCGCGCTGGAACTCCAGCCAGGCGAAATCGACTTCCGGGTACAACGCCTCGACGTGCACCTGGCTGTTGCCCACCTCGACAATCAACAAACCTTTCTCGGTCAGGTGATCCGCCGCTTCGGCGAGCATGCGCCGGACCAGATTCAGACCATCATCACCGCAGGCAAGGCCGAGTTCCGGCTCGTGCTGATATTCGTCCGGCATGTCGGCGAAATCTTCGGCGTCGACGTAGGGAGGGTTCGACACGATCAGATCGAAACGCTGACCCGGCAAACCATCGAAGCCATCACCCTGCACGGTGTAGACGCGCTCATCGACGCCATGGCGCTCGATGTTCTGGTTGGCCACTTCCAGCGCTTCGAACGACAGGTCCGCGAGCACCACTTCGGCATTCTGGAATTCGTAAGCGCAGGCAATGCCGATGCAGCCGGAACCCGTGCACAGGTCGAGAATCCGCGCCGGTTCGTTGCCGATCCACGGCGCAAAGCGGTTTTCGATCAGTTCACCGATCGGCGAACGCGGGATCAGCACGCGCGGGTCGACGATGAACGACATGCCGCAGAACCACGCCTCGCCGAGCAGATAGGCGGTGGGAACGCGATCTTCGATGCGCCGCTTGAGCAGTCGCTGCAGATTGACCAGTTCGTCATCTTCCAGCGCGCAATCAAGATAGCTGTCGGCGATTTCCCAAGGCAGGTGCAAAGCGCCCAGTACCAACTGGCGCGCCTCATCCCAGGCGTTGTCGGTGCCATGACCGAAAAACAGATCCTCCCCATGGAAGCGGCTGACGGCCCAACGGATATGGTCGCGCAGGGTACGAAGTCGGGAAGTGATCACGGCGTAGAACTCCAGAAAAAACGACTGGCGATTCTAGCAGCCAAAACGCGCGACGACGACGCAGGAAAAACCGTGTGGCAACGGTAGGAGATTTCTTTTTTTTGCATCAGGCATTGAACGGAACGTGTAACTTGACAAGGCTGCAGGCCAAGAACGACGGCGCCTACGATGGTAGCGATTCACAGAACCGCTCAGCCAGAGGACAATGTCGCAAAAGCCCCACCCCGAGGAGCCCCAGAATGTCCGTTCCAAAAACGATGTTTCAACTCAGCGGTCGCGGTTACGCAGCGGCCACCCTGAGCCATGCCACCGTGGTCATCATCGATGCCCAGAAGGAATACCTCAGTGGCCCGCTGGCCCTGAGCGGCATGGACGCGGCCGTCGCGAACATCAAACAAGTGGTTGCCGCAGCCCGTGCCGCCGGTCGGCCGATCGTGCACGTGCGTCATCTCGGCACCGTTGGTGGCCTGTTCGACCCGCAGGGCGAACGTGGCGAATTCATCCCCGGTCTCGAACCGCAAGGCGATGAAACCATTATCGGCAAACTGCTGCCGAGCGCGTTCCATGGCACCGAACTGCTCGAGCGCCTGCAGAACCTCGGCTCGCTGGATCTGATCGTTTGCGGCTTCATGAGTCACTCCAGCGTCAGCACCACCGTGCGCGCGGCAAAGAACCTCGGTTTCCGCTGCACCCTGGTCGAAGACGCCTGCGCGACCCGCGATCTGCCGTTCAAGGGCGGCGTGCTCAGCGCCGAACGCGTGCAGGAAGCGGAAATGGCGATCATGGCTGACAACTTCGCCACGCTGGCCAAGACTCAGGACCTGATCTGATCCTGCCCTTGTGAGCGGTGCATTGGCGCCGCTCATCCGCTATATCCGCTGTTTTGCCGCAAATGCCATAGCCTCAGGAACAACCCGGTCAACTCCCGGTCGAAGGGCCGATACCATTGAGGAAGGTCGGAATGAAGTTATCCGATGGATTTGACGCACGCCGTTTGCGGCCCAAAGGCCAAAGCAACTGGCGTTTTCGATTTGGCGCGGCGATCTCGGCCATTCTGGCGACGTTCGGCGTGCTGCTGGCGATGGCCGGCGCCGCCAGCCTGCTCGGCCGTCCGCCGGCGCTGGGTGACCTGAACGCGTCGCCGCTGGGTTCGGCAATCATGCTCGCCGTGGGCTTGCTGTTTCTGTATTTCGGCGTTGCCCTGTGGCGCCGCTGCCGCCGTCGCGCACGGCAATCGCGGGAACTGAACATGTCCCCGCATCTGATGAAAAAACACGACTGACCCAACGGCCTGGCTTTTTGCCGGGCCGTTTTCTGTCGACTTGGGTAAACTGGCCGCCCTTCGCGGAGGCTGACATGCAAGACGACGATTTTTCTCTGTTCAAAAGTGCGATCCAGGGCGTCAAGCCGATCAAGCACGACCGCGCCGACACCGGCAAACCCAAGGCTGACCGCGCGCAGATTGCCAAGCTGCGTCAGTCCGCCACCGTGCGCAGCGACACCACCATCATTGACGGCTTGTCCGACCAGTTCGTGATCGACGTCGGCCCGGAAGACGAGTTGATGTGGTCCCGCGATGGCGTGCAGGAAAGCCAGATGCGCAAGCTCAAGGTCGGGCAGATCCCGTTCGAAGGCAGCCTCGACCTGCATGGCATGAGCGTAGAAAAAGCCCGGGAAACACTTTGGGCCTTTCTCGCCGAAGCGACCAAATTCGAAATCCGCTGCGTGCGCGTGACGCACGGCAAGGCTGTGCGCCTGGATGGCAAGCGGCCGATGATCAAAAGCCACGTCAACACCTGGCTGCGCCAGCATGCGCAAGTGCTCGGTTTCTGCTCCTGCCAGGCCCGCCACGGCGGCGCCGGCGCGGTTTATGTGATGCTGAAACGGACGATGATGGAAGGCCGCGACGAATAAAGCCGTCACACCGAACTTGCAGGGTTGTGTCCGCCACCGTACCCTTGCCCTTTGCGAAAATCCCCACAGGTAGTTTCATGTCCCTGGAACAGAATTACACCGCCATGTTTAGGGGGGTTAAGTAGGTTCTCAGGTTTAATGAAATCAGGGACTTAGCACCCAGGAAAACCCTGATTTTCATGCTAATACACAGCTATTGGTACGGAAATTGGTACGGGATCACTATTCCACCTACACCGAAAAAGCCCCGCATCGCTTATAACGATGCGGGGCTTTTTTCATTTTTGAATGATGGCTTGACCGTAATCGAATGGCAGCTTTCGGCCAAAAGCGGACATATGCTCATGTACGTTTCCAGGGGCGCAAAAATGTCTATTGAGCGGGTTAGCGCGCTTATTCCCGTCAGAACCGTAGCTGGTTGCTCGGTTTCCCGCGATTGTGATCGAAGAAATGAGCGGCGTATCTATCCGGATTCAGACGCAAAACCATCAAGCTAAAAGCTCGTCGATGGCGCCATGCAATGCTTCCAGATCCACAGGCTTGGGAAGGAATCGCGCATTAGATGGTAATAACCCTGAAGGCAATACCGTGTTTCCGGACATGAGTATCACTGGCAGTTCAGGCCATTGCGACCAAATTACACGGGCCAAGTCCAAGCCGTCGAGCCGTCCCGGCATGCGAACGTCGCTGACTACAAGACAGAACGGCACCACACCCTGCAGCGCTATCAAGGCCCGATCAGCGCTTGGGCATTCTGTGACCTCGTAACCAAGGATTGATACCGCATCTACCATCACTGCACGTAAAAACATGTCGTCTTCGACGAGAAGTACATTTTGCGACACTTTTGGGCTCCCCAAATGTCCACTATGGGTCTGAAACAGTCTGGCAAACTGTGCTGGGATGGCACCGCACGCATCAGCTCACTTTCATCGGCCTACTACAGGGACAACAATGAGACTGCACAAGTTTATCCTCAATAACCTCGAGCTCATTTTGTCCGCTTGGTCGCGTTTCGCCCGTACCGTAGATACGGGCAAGCCAACGATGGATGAGAAAGGGTTGCGGAATCACGCGCAGCACATTTTGAAAACGGTTGCCCACGATATGCAGTCGTTTCAGTCCGAATCACAGCAGATCGCCAAATCCGAGGGGCGCAACCCTTCTACAGAAGACGACGCGCCCTCACAAACGCACGCGATGACACGATTTATTTCCGGATTCACTATGGATCAGATGGTCTCTGAATATCGGGCTCTTCGATCAAGTGTGCTGCGGTTGTGGCTCGCCGGCGATCGCGTAAGCAATGAACATGATCTTCAGGACGTAATTCGCTTCAACGAGGCCATTGATCAGGCGCTGATAGAGTCTATCGCGACGTATGGTGAGGCCGTGGAATCAACGCGTAAGACGGTATTGGGGGTGCTGGGTCACGACCTTCGCTCGCCACTTGGAGCCGTGCTTATGGCAAGCGACCTGCTTTGTGAAAGCGGCGACATTTCTGTCAGGGACAGAAAGCTGGCGGGGCAGATAAGTGTCAGTGTCCGGCGGGCTAACCAAATGGTGGGTGATTTATTAGATCTAGCGCGTTGCAATCTAGGAAGCGGTTTGCCTGTAAATCTGGAAGAAGCGGATTTGAAAATCTTGTGCGAGTCAGTGGTTGAAGAGCTCCGCACAGGATACCCGAGGGCAGATATAGAATTAGATACAAACGAAGCTACGGGCATGTTCGATCCCTCTCGAATCGAGCAGGTCATCACCAACCTGCTTAGCAACGCCATTCTCCACGGGGATCTGAAGCATCCGATCCGCGTCAGCTTATCCCGCAAGGACAGTTGGTGGGTTTTCAGTGTTCAGAATCGGGGCGAATTGATTCCTGAAAGCGTCATGCCCCATCTTTTCAACCCGCAAGCGCGTTACTCAACATATGCGGCGAGCGAAAAGGGAGCATCTGCTGGACTAGGGTTGGGGTTATTCATCGCGGCGGAAATCGTTCAAGCCCATGGCGGGATGATTGACGTCGTTTCCACACCCGAGTTGGGCACCCTGTTTACCGTTCGACTTCCGATCAACCGCTGATCGATCTAATTTTGCGTAAACAAAATTGCCCCATATGATTAAAGATATGAGGGGCAATTGCTCCCCTCTCATAGTTCACTCTCATACCACGGTAGTAGCATGCAATCGGTCGCCAAAGTAGCAAATTGGAACGTAGCCCCGATTTAGGTTTATGTTATCTGTGAATCGAAAAAATTAGTCATCGTCCCATATGACGGCAGTGGATTCCCGCCATTTCACGCAACTAACGCCATATCTTTCAGCCAGAGGCTTAGAAAAACGCCTTAAAGGCGGTCGTCCAGGTTTCGGTATTGGAGTTAACCCCGCGTCGCAGCTTGCCCATTGCCAAGCCTCTGCGTTGTTCATCTCATTAAGACGAATGGTAAATGATTTGGGCTTCCCGTGGAGCAGATACTCGACGAAATATGTAGCACTCATGAGTAGTTCTCCTTTTGCTCATGAGTGTGTGAGTAACTTGTGGTGAAAGGAATTCAAATAATCGTCGGACATTTTCTAAAAGTGAAAATGACCACAGAATTCGTGGGTCTCTGGCCAATCAAGCCTAGATGCCTTCAAGCGCGTGAGGTTCGTCGTCGGTTGGCGCTCCGAGCGACGACTTCCCTGCTAAGGCGCAGGTGGATGACAAGGGATCGAGTTTGCGCGCAACTAGCGTTTAGCGCTTTTTTCTGAATTTGGCCCTTGCTTGATCCCAGGCATTTTTGCCTTCAAGGGTCATGGCGTCAGCTGCGGCGCGCGCTTTTTTAAATTCAATCATGGCTTCGGGCGAATCCGCCGCATGTGCTAGCAGCTCGTACGCTATGGCATTGAGACGATCTGCTTCTCGGAAGAGTTCGTTGCTGTGGTCGGTAGCCTCATGCCAGGCGGTAGTAGTAACTGGGTTGTTCTTCATGTCGTCCTCGCGTGTTCTTTTGCCTCGACATGTGGAGCAAAGCCACAGTCGTTCCTTGGTATCCATCCGTTATGAACCCTTTGACCCATTGGAACAAGCGAAAGCGTGTAACCATTTTTTGGTTCGGCGCTTGTGCTTTCTCCCGCTAGGCTGCGACAGGCCTCAACGTTGGTGGAAAGATGGAAAAAAGGGCAGGAATGAATGTTTCGTTCGTCCGCGTGGCACGACTTTGAACTTCGGCAGATGTCGCGACGATCGCTCATTACTGAAGGCGCAACGCTCTGTTTAGCAACAACTTTTCATTCCAAATGTCATCACACTACATTTCCATGAGATCCGAAATCGTTAGCCGCTGCCCCTCATTCATGGTAGTCAGCGCCTGCAACAGAACGCAGATAGGCCTCGTCAGCTTCAAGTCGCAGCTCTCGCCATTCTTGCCAATTTATTACTCCAAGCCTGTCCATTTCATCCGCTTGGCGCAAGAGCTCATCGTGATAAGCGTCCGGGCATTCTTTTCGAAGCGTTAGGTCCTCCAATGCTCGATGCCAGCTAGCATAGGCCTCGAGTTTAGCTTCCTGATCTGGAGAAAAAAGATCCCTGCAAATGTTCATGGCAATCGCTTATTGGTGGTTTGTCTGTGGAGCAAAGTTTCGCAGCGAGAGTTCAGATGCGCTGACAGGAGGGAAGCGGAGAAGATGTCCGCCTACGGTAGGGAGCGGTCGCTTGTGAGCGTCCATTTATGACCGAAAGCGGCCCGCTGGCTGGCTCCAATGATGGATTGGGTGTAGTCCCTCGTCTGCCCCCCGGCCAGCCTGGCTAATCCCTCGAAAACGCACTGCCTTGTAGCAATTTCTAAGCATGCAGCAATTACTGCCCACCAAGAGCACTACCGGTACTATGCTTTTTCTTTTTCGAAAGGAGTCGATGCGATGGCAGACGAATATTCGTTGGCTGATGTGCTGGAAAGGATGTACCAGAATCAGATTGGTCTAGAAGCAGCCTTAATGGAGCTTACGCTTCATGCTGAACAGCAAGGCTTGGCCGAAGTCGGCGACAATGTCCGGGGTGCCTTGTGGGTGATAGGAGAGAATGCCGGACACATCAAGCAGGGCTTGGCAAAGCTCCGAAGTAAGCGTCTCTGAACAGCCACACTCCGATTGTGTTGGAGTAACTGAGCTTTTAGGCCCTTATCCCTAGTGTTTCCTGGGTTAGGATGCCCATTTGATTAACATGCATTTATGCATGATTGGCACTGAGAGGCATTGTTTGGCGTACGGTTTGCCCCATTTTTGCCCCATGACAGCCGGACGCTGATTGAGCGTCAGAGTACTCACCATCGATAGACTTCCCGCACTATTGCAGAACAGACGCTCAGGAATTAGCATCGATCCAATTCCAAGGTGCAAGCCCGCCAAGCCCCACAAGGGCGATTCTGGGCAGATCTTCATCTTCTCCAGATCGATCTCTGGGTTGCTTTGAATCAGCCGGGAACTCAACTTCAATTTCTGATTTGGGTACCGACCAATGTTAAAGCACCTCGCGGCTTGCTTAAGAATTGTTGCTACATCGCCTCAACTACGATTTCTTTTGTTCCCTATATCATTTTCCATTCCAGTCTTATCCATCGCCTTGCTGATCTGGGTGTGTCACGCCACGTAGTCACAAGCAAACGGCTCCTTTCACTCATTTTTACGACCGTTGAGTAAAGCAGCGATTGGATTATTACTTAGGAATGGGATCTGAACCGCTTCTGCGCCCCCTCCCTACCACTGCAGTCCATATCACTGAACTTTTGCGAGGCGTCGTTCGCCTATAAGGGCTTACCACGGGCCTAATTCTGTACTGGAAAAAAGCCCCAGCTTCTTCCGCGAGTCTCTATACCCCGCCGCCCTGGCAAGATATGCTTCCCCGGTTCCAAGCGGCCCCGTTTACCAACTTACTCATCGCACTTTCGGAATTGAAACATGGAGCGTACATGAAAGAACTCGGAATCACAGATCGCCTGATTCATTCTACGGTGCGAATCGAATGCCAAGACGCTGCCGGGAATATTTCTTCCGGGAGTGGTTTTATTTTTGGCTTCGCGAGATCTGGAGACAGGTGCTTCCCAGGACTCATCACGAACAAACACGTGGTGAGGGGAGCCGTGAAGGGTAAATTTCATATGACGCTAAGGGCTGCTGACGGCGGCCCCAGCCTAGGTCACCACGTAGCGACCGAGATAGCGGATTTCGAAGGCCAGTGCTTTATGCATCCAGACCCAAATGTGGACCTGGCCGTATTCCCGCTTGGTCCATTCTTAAATGAAGAGGAACAGCTTGGTCGAGACTACTTTTATATCATGCTCGATGACTCTACCCTTCCGCAGCCGGAATTCATAGAAAGCCTTTCTAGCATGGAAGACATTATTATGATTGGTTATCCAAATGGAATCTGGGATACCCACAACAACCTCCCAGTAATCCGCAAGGGTATTACTGCAACGCACCCGGCAAGGAGCTTTGGCGGAAAGGATGAGTTTCTAATCGATGCTGCCTGCTTCCCAGGCTCGAGTGGATCGCCCGTATTTTTATGCAATATCGGAAGCTATCCGGGCAAGGAAGGGAATCTAATTGTTGGTACACGGCTAGGACTTTTAGGGGTGCTCTACGCGGGCCCCCAACATACTGCAACAGGTGAAATCGTTCTGGCACCTGTCCCGACGAATCAAAAGCCAATATCGGTCTCGTCCATCCCTAATAATCTCGGGCTCGTTATTCAAGCAAAAAAAATCAGAGATTTTGATGTGCTATTTCGAACGTTTATGTAAGTTTTAAACACGTAGATCGATGGAAGCTTTCGGCCCACGCACGCGCCGAAAGCTCCCGCGTGTCGAAGCTGCTCCGCGGATACCAAGACTATCATTACCGAAATTGTCGTATGGCCGCAGGTCAAATTGCGACCTTCAACATAGATTGAGTTTAAACTGTGCTCCTTGCGAGCATGTGTCACACATAAATATCTTTTAACCGGCTCACAAGCCACCTATTCCTCAACATAAGAAAATGAGTAATGGATAAAATTTCCAAAGGTATGGGCGCAGTCTCACAGCTAACCGCAGTATGCATCGTCCTTACCTTTATTGTAGGAATGCGATGGCAAGACGGCTTTTACAACGAACTTGGTTTCCCTTGGATGAGTAGCTACTCAAACTATTTAGACACCATCAAGGCGGGCATAGTAATCATAAAACTATTTCTTCTAGCAGGAGCCGCCGGATGGTTTTCCATCTGGGGATTGTCCAACTGGAGATATGATGCCGCAACAATGACTCTAGTTTTCTTCGTTTTTATATTGGCTCCATTTGGAGATCTCGCCGCCTCACTACTTGCACAAAAGTCCACACCTGAATTTTCAATCTTTAAGAGTCAGTACCAAATATGCATTACAGGCTTCATCCTCGGTGGAATAATAAAGCTTCTTTCAAACGAAAAAACCACTCCCAAATTTGAAACCGAAGAGAGAAAATTTCAAATTCCGATCTATTCTTTGCTTATTCTTTGCACAGTAATGATAGGGATATTTGATTCTCCTAAATCTCTAGGAGCCGCAGCTGCACAGAGCGCTATGCGCACAGGGTTCAGCAATTACTCTTCAGTTAAGGATGGCAAAGCAGAGCACTGGAAAATCATAGGCCAGAACCAAGGCAATTTTATTCTTGCGCGCCCGCTTTACCAAAACAACACGATAGAAATCAAAGTTGCTAACAACACATCTGAGCTTATCATCTACCCGACCACACCTATTTCTGCCGGAGTTATTGACACTACGGATAGATAAGGAGTCCGTGAAAAAGAATGCAAAGGCTAAATGCAAGGCCTTACTGGCAAAATTATTTACATGATACCGTCCATAATTGATTGAGTTTCGTTGTGTAACTCTGGCTCATCATCTCCCGCCGCATGCCCCAATCTGGGTTGCTCGGTACACTCGCGGACCGGAGCGTACCCCTACCCCACCGTCCATTGATTTTGTCCAACACCGCCATCACCCTGGTCGCCTCAGTAGGCTGAGAAATGGCAAACAGATCATCCGTGTATTCACCCGGCTGGCATAGATTCAGCAATAAGACTTCCGCCTTGCTGTAACTGAATCCAGGACGGAATACGCGATCAAGTGCATCGACCGCTGCCGTCGTTAGCAGCCGAACGTCATCCGTTGGGTACGGTAGATCGATCACTACACCGTTTGCGTATTTAGCTTCATCGGGATTGAACATGCCGGTGCGAATGCTGACCCGGATCTTCTTGCACAGCGACTTCTGTGCCCGAAGCTTTTCCGATGCCCGCATCATGTAGGTCGCCACTGCCTCCTTGATCGGTGGCAGCTCCTTCAGCATTTTGCCGAACATCCGGCTGCAGCAGATCTCCTGCTTAGGCGGATCTGGCTCGTCCAGCTCCAAGCACGGTGTGCCGGCCAACTCTCGGGCGGTTTTCTCGATCACCACGCTGAAGTTTTTTCTCAACGTCCAAGGGTCGGCTTTGGCCAGATCCATGGCGGTTTTGATCCTCATGCCGTCGAGGTGCACTTTCATGCGCCGCCCTACTCCCCACACCTCCGCTACGTCCGTGTTACGCAGCACCCAGTCGCGCTTGATTGGGTCGCAGATATTCACGACTCCACCGGTTTGCGCCTGCAGGCGTTTGGCGGTGTGGTTGGCCAGCTTGGCCAAGGTTTTGGTGTGAGCGATACCGACACCGACCGGTATGCCCGTGCAGCGCAGCACCTGGCTGCGGATCTTGCGGCCGAGGCCGTCCAAGCAATTGATGCCGGTGAGGTCGACGAACGCTTCGTCAATGCTGTAGACCTCAACGGCCGGCACCATCGATTCGATCAGCGTCATGACACGCTCACTCATGTCGCCGTATAGCGCATAGTTCGAGGAGAACGGGACGATGCCATGCTGCTTGAGCTTGTGCTTGATCTGGAAGTACGGCTCGCCCATTTTCACGTAGGGCTTGGCATCGTAGCTCCGCGCGATGACGCACCCGTCGTTGTTCGACAGCACCACGATAGGTACCTTCGCCAGGTCAGGACGAAACACGCGTTCGCAACTGGCGTAGAAGCTGTTGCAATCGATCAGGCCGAATACCGGCAGCGTATTAGACATGGCTGCGCACGCTGCTGGTGATCACACCCCAAATTGCCAGCTCATCACCCTCAAGGACGTACCGTGGCGGATATTTGGGGTTTTCCGACATAAGTATTACGTCACTCCCGCGAAGGCAAAGGCGCTTACACACGGGTTCGTTGTTCAATAGCGCAATGACGATGTGGCCGTGAGATGGCTCGATTGATCGATCGACAATGGCCAGGTCCCCTTCGTAGATCCCGGCGCCCTGCATGCTTTCACCGGTGAGCGAGACCAGATAGACATGTGGCGCGCGGATGTTCAGTACCTCATCCAACGATATTTGCGCTTCGATGTGATCTGCTGCCGGCGACGGAAAGCCGGCCGGGACTCGAAAGAGACACAGCGGCACTTTTAAGCCGCCCTGACTGATGGGACCTAGAATTGAGTAACTCATGACGCACGACTTCCAGAACTGTACGAATATACAGTTAACTTTCAGAATGGCTTGCGGTCAATTTTTGTAGGAAATATCAGATAGGCGGGCGGGCAATGTGCGGACGACTCTCGCAGTACAGCGGCATCCACGACTTCGTTGCCGCATTGAGCATGCCCAACGCACTCGTCAACCACATCGGAGATCTACCGCTCGAACGCTACAACGCAGCTCCCACAACACAGCTTGCGCTCATTCACCAGGAGGAAGGATTTCTGCATGCCGACATGGTCCGCTGGGGATGGCGGCCCCATTGGGCAAAAGATCGTGCAGCCCCCATCAATGCTCGGGTAGAGAAAGTCGCGCACGGCCCATTCTTTCGCGCCATCTGGCCGCATCGAGCTATCGTCGCGATTAATAACTGGTTCGAGTGGGTGGATGAAGGAGGACCTAAAAAGCAGCCGTACTTGATTCGCCGCCGGGACCGGGCGCCCATTCTGTGTGCTGCAATTGGGCAATATCCAAGCGCCGGGCGAGAACCTTCCGAGCATGACGGCTTCGTAATCATCACCGCTGACAGTGCCGGTGGGATGGTGGATATCCATGACCGGCGTCCGGTAGCGCTCTCACCCGAGCTAGCGCGTGAATGGCTGGATCCAGCCACACCTAAAGAGCGCGCCGAAGAAATGGTGTTTCACCAAGGTGAAGCGTCAAAAGCCTTCGAATGGTTCAAAGTTGATCAAGCAGTAGGCAATGTAAGAAATCAAGGTAACCATGTGATAGTCGCTATTTAACTAAACCAAATAAAGCGCGTTACTAAGCCACATGCAAAAGTGGATGATTTTCGTCATAACGCCCCCTCCCAGCAGCGATGAAGTCAGCAATCTCAACTTCGTGTAAACGCTCAATCACAAGCTCACCATCCAATAGCCTCTGCCCACCATGAAAAACAATCTCATGAGCTTTCGGAATCACTAATCGGGCGACCCCCGCAAAGTCGCAAAGATTATCAAAATAGCTTTTAACTATTCTGAAAGCAGCGAGCGCCTCAATTGTTGTAGTTCCCATCGTAACCATGTCATAGCCAATCTGACTCGCATCGCCACTTTTGATCATTACTCCCCTTGAAACCAAACCTCTAGCGACATCGCGAACGTGAAGGCTTTGCGCTGCCAAGTATATGTCATTACAAGCGTTAAGATAACAATCCAATGCTGACATGTGACTTACTTCTGAAGGCTCTAAAGCTCCCATCAGAAACATAGCGCCGGCGGAAATATTGCGACCGACCCCTTCAAATACCGCGGTATTCGCTTGCGGCCAGCCTTGAGTTGGCGTCCCTTTGAAAAAACGAACATGGGTAACAGGATGCAACTTATATTCAATATCGATCACACCAAGATAATTAACCGAGGGCATCGCATCAAAATACGCCAACAATTCTTTACGATGCGTATAAAAAGCATCAAGATTATTTTTGAAACTAACCACCTCTATTTGTCTCGCCGTTTGCTGTGTCGAATGAAATCTAGAAACCAGTCCAGCCAAAGGAAGAGACAGGGACATTACTGCCAGGGGAAGAATACTTATATCTATGAACCTTTTAAACCCTTCCGATGAGAGTTCGACCCGGTAACCACTCCACACCCACCCACCTAATGACATCGCCAACATTACGGGGGTGAAAATGGCCAACCATAGCAAACCTTGGTACACGAGCCCGTTGCTGGTATCGAGATAAAAAATAGACTTAACCTTATCTTTACCTCTCTTCCCACTTCCGAGAAGAATACTTACTAGCACGATAGTAATAAGCACGGGAATGAAAAGTGTTAAAGCTAACAGGATTCCATCTACCATGACTTCCCTCGACACAAAATGATGAACGCTCGAAAAAGCAGAATAATCGGCATACTGAATTGCACCATCGATGGCGCAAGAATACCAATATTAGAACAAGTCACCCAAAGCGGCAGGTTCCCAATTCATGATCAGCAGCTCCCCACTGATTTCGGCCTTCCCCTGTCGCTGGTTGGTCGTGGTGTAGCGAACGTCCAAGGTCTCAAAATGGAAGCCTTCGAACACACGGCGGATGTCCGGATGGTCGTTGATGCTGACCATCACCTTCCCTTTGCAGCGGCGCATGAAGTCGGCCATCCGCTCATAGTTCTCGAACGGAAAGTGGACGCCGTAGCCGGCGGTCTGCCAATAGGGCGGGTCCATGTAATGGAAGGTGTGTGCACGGTCGTAGCGTTCTGCGCATTCAAGCCATGGGAGATTTTCGATGTAGGTGCCGGACAGGCGCTGCCACGCAGCCGAGAGGTTTTCCTCGATGCGCAGCAGGTTGATGGCCGGTGCGGTGGTCGCCGTGCCGAACGTCTGACCGGAGACCTTGCCGGCGAAGGCATGATGCTGCAGGTAGAAAAATCGGGCAGCGCGCTGGATGTCGGTGAGGGTTTCGGGGCGGGTCATTTTCTGCCATTCGAACACCTGTCGCGAACTGAGCGCCCATTTGAATTGGCGCACAAACTCTTCGAGGTGGTTCTGCACGACGCGGTAAAGCGTGACCAGGTCGCCGTTGATGTCGTTGAGGACTTCGACCGGCGATGGCTGGGGCTTCATGAAGTACAGAGCGGCGCCGCCGGCAAAGACTTCGACGTAGCATTCGTGTGGCGGAAAAAGTGGAATGAGGCGATCGGCCAGGCGGCGTTTGCCGCCCATCCAAGGGATGATGGGTGTAGACATTGAAAGCAAGACCTTTACTGTATGGATAAACAGGTGCTAGGCTCGCCGCGCTTTGTGCACGGAGCAAGAGCCTTGGCTGGACTTGCAGGGACAATCTGCAGGGACGGCGGCCGGTCCGGATGTTGACGCATCTGGATCGACCGCTCTTTTTTCATGTACTCAACTTTATTCGTTTGACCTTCCTTGCTATTAGCTGCCATTGACCTAGCATCAATCAGCCATCACAAAGGAATTAAAAAATGTCGAACGGAATATTCGAAGTCAGATTTAAATCAAATCGCCCTGATAGCGGCGGCGGTCTTGTTGTCATCAAGGACGGATCGGTAAACGGCGGTGACGCCAATTACCTCTATCAAGGAAACGTCCCAACCGAATCAGGAAAATTTTCGGGTCAATTCAAGGTCTCGATGTGGAAACCGGGCAATACAAACGTCACCGGCCACGACAACTACACGCTTGATGCGACGGGAGAAATAAACTACGAAAGCGGGACAATCTCTTTGACTGGAACAGTCGTTGGCGATTCCCGCATGCGTGTAGAACTCGCTGGCAATAGAATAATCTCCGCCGTATAGAACCAAGCTAACAACTCGATAGCTGAGATTCTCAGTTATCGAGTTTTCTTAGCGCAGATACTTCTTTCGCATACGACTGACAAGCTGCAAGAGCGAACAATCCTCGGTCGCCGTCATCGGTGATGCCGACAATTCTCTGAGCATGCGCTGGGTCAAGTTCGGCTCTTGTGGGGCCATGAACCACGCTGCCGGTGGCGGTGGTGGCTGACATCGATCCGTTGGCGCCGCCGGTGGTGGCGTCGAGTAAGACTGACAAGCGCAGATCAGCAGTGGCAAGGCGGTCGCGCAGGCGACCTTGATCACGTTGGGCATCACTCAAGGCTCGGTAATGGGTTTGTTCGCTGGATGCCAGGCGCTGCTCGAGCGCGAGGCGTTTGTCCTGTTCGGCACGCTGTTGCGCGGCCGAGGCCAGATTCAGTTGGTTGAGGGTTTCGCTGTGCAGCCGGGACTGCTCGCTGAGGCGACTACCGTAGCGCCAGTCCTGCACTTGCCAGGTAATACCTGCAGATGTGCCGGCCAAGGCGATCAGCAACACCACCTTGGCCAGCAACTGGTAAGGCGCTGGGATCAAGTCGCCGAAACGCATAGTACCGCCCTCGCCCGCCCCCACAATTCCAGCCGATCCTGCAGACCGTTCAGACCGCCATTGATCCTGCGGGTGATCGTGTTGAATTCGTTTTGATCGGCCAGCGCGTTCAGCCCATTCACGGACCAGAACCATGCGGCCGACTCGGCGGCCCACTGCGGCAGCTCCAGCAGTTCAGGCGTGCGCAGCAATCGCTCATCACCGAACAACGCCAAACTGCAGCGCAGGTAGTTGTCGTGGCCAGTGACCTGAATCAGACCGCGACCGCGATAGCGCTGGCCATCGCCATCCGCTACCGGGGTGTTGCCCAATCTCGCTGCCAGATTGCCAGTGTCGTATTTGCTCAGGTACTGGTCGCCACCCAGTTCCCGGACGTAATGCAGTTGTCCCGACTCATGACCGACCTGCGCCAGAAACGCGGCTTGCCGTTTCGGTGTGTTGATCTGCCGGTGCGCCATGGCTGCGTTGAGCGCGGATACAAAAACGCCCGCTTGGCGGCGGGCGTTGGGCATGATGGTTTGAATCTGCTGCGTCGTTATCTGCATAAATGCTCCAAATGAAAAAGCCCGCTTTACGCGGGCTTCTCAGTTAATTGACCTTTCGATCAAAGGGTACATTTCGAGGTGGTAGGGTGGCGGATCATTTCATGCGCGCATTCTAAGTCAGCATTCCTCTTCTCAACGAATGGCGGCAACGCTGCTGCTGCAAATGCTAGCATCGGCACGAAATACAACGTTAGGTACAGTCTTCCAAGCATCACAAGCTACCTTTCTGGTGGGTTTCAGAGACGCTAACGAAAAACCAAACTCCGTGCCATCGAACACGATGTAGTTACTCGAATGGGGTTCGCTTTCCATACGATCAGGGACGCTTCGCTACTGCTTCAGCTGAACGACCTTCAAATCCTTCACCGCTTTTTTCTTCCTGCCTTTCGCTTTCGCCTTGCCCTTCTTGCCACCGTTGCACTCGACCGTTGTGCTCCAGCCTGACTGAGTGAACACCTGCTCCACCGAGTCAACTAGGTATTCACCATCGAGACCAATCTTGAACCCTTGGGCATTGATCGATCGCTCGGCGAATAAGTCGGTGCGCCCAGGCATTTCCAACCGGACGCCGGCCGTAGACCGATTGAAAGCCGCCAGCCGTGCCTTGGCGGCTTCCTCAGCTGCAGACTTGTTCGGGTAGATATGGCGGTCGGTATGCACCGGCGGCAGGCCGTCCGGTGATTCGTCGTTGTCGAGAGTGACCACCGCAAGCTTTCCGGTTTTCTTGTCTTGATGCTTGGTCGACACTGCCTTGTGCGTATTGCGATCACCGAGTCGAAAATGGAAGCGACTCACGTCACGCCGCTGGATCAATAAAACGCCAAAGCTCTTGCCCGAGGCGCTCTGCCCCGCTTGGCGAGGTATCACCAGCAGCTTTCCGTCGGCGACCTTGGCTGTGCAGTCGTACTGCTTGGCTAGGCGGGTGATGAAATTGAAATCCGATTCACTGAGCTGGTCAGCGCGCGACACCTTGGTCTGCACCGGGCATACCGGTTGCCAGCCATTGCGTGCGGCGACGTCGGCAACAATCCGCGATAGCGGCACGTTTTCCCAACTGCCGCTGCGTGTGGTCTTGCCGCTGCCACGCATGTTGCTGGCTTTGCCGGTGATCACCAGCGTATCCGGTGGACCGGACAGCTCAATCTCGTCGACGACATAGCGGCCGATGCGGGTCAGCGACGTTTCGACATAACCAAGGAAGATCTCGATGCTGGCTCCGCGTGGAGGCAGCACCACCGCGCCGTCGCGGTCATCGATGCGCAGCTCGAACTCATCGGATTCCATGCCGGGCTTGTCGGTGGTTTTCAGCTGCAGCAATCGGTCATTGATCAGTGCGGTGATGTCGGCGCCATCTGCCACGACGCGAAAGGCTGGGGTCATATGTTTCGTCCATAAAAAAGCCCGCAAAAGGCGGGCTGAGTTGTTTGCAGGTTGCAAGCGAAAGGAAATGCCGATCAGTCGATTTTGATGAGGACCAGGCTGTCTTCTCGCACATCCATGCAGCTACCGCACACCGGGCAGGCAAAAACATCTGTCTTGGGGTCTACGGGAAGCGTTTTGGTACAGGCCGGGCAGTTACCCACAAGGAAGGTTTCCCGAAAACCAAAGGTTTTGTAGAGGATTGCGAATACCAATCCCAGTGCCAGGATCCAACCCAATACCGGAATGAAGCACAGCAGAATTGCACCAATGGTGCCGAAGATTATCCAGTTCAATCGGTAATTGAATTCACCCCAAAGGCTCCGTTTTACTTTCCTTAACTCTGTCGATCTTTCCATGAGGGGGCTCTCGTACCTTTCAAAAAAAAGGCAAGTCTATCGACGCTTGAAATCTACGGCAAACTGCCACCACTGAATGTAAGCTCGCTTCAGCCCCACAACATCACGTCACCATTGCTTGGTGCCGGCAGATCAGGCAACTCAATCACTATGCCGGCGCGGTAAGGCTGCGGCTCGTCAGCCAGTCCCTGATTGGCATCGAGCACTGCCTCGACAGTCCCCTCAAGATGCCCATAAGCGTGGTAACAAAGAGTATCGAGCAGGTCCCCATCAGATGTTCTGCAGGTCATCGCCATAGCGTACGAACTCCAAGGTGAACGCCTGCTTGCGCGGGATCCCGCCCTGCAGCAGCGCGCTCTGTTCTTCTTCAACGTTCTTCAGGCACCAAGTGCCCAGTACGTCGCCATAACCCGTGGTGAGCGTCAGCGGCCGCAATTGGCTACCGAGACTGCGCAGGGTATCCAGTTGTTTGATGCCGCCTTTGAAGCCCGGAAAAATCGCCCCCTTCAGGGTGATTTTTTCCTCACCGATGCCCACTGCCTGTTGCGCCGGTCGACGCGTCAGGCGTTCTTGAGACGCCCAGCGAAACTCCGTCGAGCGCCGCAGCTCATCAAACGCAGCCGTGTCCAGGTTGAAGTAGTACGGCTGCGCGTTAGGATCGAGCGGCTGCACGATCAGCAGGTGCGGAAATGGCTGGACAGCCTCCGGCAGCGGCGTGGCATCACCGGACAGCGAACCGGTGGGCACTATGTTCGCCAGTGACGGGCTGACCTTGCCGGCGATCTTGTTGATCGCGGTGGACGCCCGCGCCGCCTGTTCCTTGAGTTCACCCATGCGCTCATCGATTTGAGACACAGCGCGAGTGGCCTTGTTGTAGGTCGCCACGACCTGACCGACCTTGGCTTGCGCCGCATTGACGCTGCGCATCAGGCGCTGCAGTTTTGCCCCAACCGCCGGCCCCACGATGGGGATGCCTTCCAGCTCCGAGGCCGCGCCGCTGATCTCACCGATGGCGCCGTTGACCGGTCCCAGCATGCCATCGAGGCTACGCCTACCGGTCTCCCCTGCTGCCGCCAGATTTTTCAGGCCCGACTGCAGCTGTTCCATGTAAGCCATCGATCCTCCTTACACATGTGGTTCGTCATACAGCTTGCGGTTCTGCAACTGCTGCGTGGCCTGTTGCATCTGCTGTTCGATAAAGGGCCGCAGCTCACGGGCCATTTGCGCCGGGTCCTTCGCATCGCCTTGCACGGTGATGTGCAGCGGCGCCGAGATCTCGATGCGCTGCTCAATCTTTGGAGGCTCGACCTTGATCGCTGCAGGCGGCGGAGCCAGCAGTGCCGGTACGCTCGGCGGTGCGGGTGCGCTCAGTGACCGTGTCACATCGCCCATTGCTGCCGCATCGGCGGCGCGCTCCGGCAACAGGCTCTGCACAGCCGATGGCGTGGCAACTGGGCTCGCAGCCACGGGCGCAAATGATCGGACAACGCCGCCCATCACTGGCGGCAAGTTCTGCCCTGCGTTGACCATCATCAGTGGCCCGGCATCGGGTACCTTTTTCAGTGATTCATCCGCACCGAACAGCGACTTGCCAAGCGAACCGCCCAAGGCATCACCGCCCATGTAACCGAGATAGCCGCCAATCAGTCCGCCAACCATCGTGCCGATGATTGGCACCGCAGATCCAATGGCGGCGCCTGCAGCGGCACCGGCCAGTGTGCCCGCCAGGCCACCGGCCGCTTGGCCGTAGCCCTCGGCTTTTTCGTCCTGGGTTTCGGCATTCTGATAGGTGTCGTAAGCCTGATATCCCGCCTGCGCAACGGCGAGGATTGCGGGGCCTTTCATGCCGCCTCCGATCCTCGCGCCACGGGCGCTACCGCCCCGGCCACCACTCTTACCACCTTTGCCCTTCTTGCCGCTCCCTTCGGCATCAACGCCGCCGCTATCCAGCCCTGCGCCACCGGCCGGCATGTTGGTAACAATGACCTTTTGCGGGATGTTCGGGTTACCCATCAAGGTCCCGCGCCCGATGTTCATCAGCCCCTTGCCGACCTTGAAGGCGCTGACGGCACCTTTGAGTGCAATCAAGCCGGCGACGGCAGTGCCGATGCCGGTAGTGACGCGGGGGAACTCATCAGAAAACCCTGACAACTTTCGAGTGACTCCCGTGATGCCCACCGCCACCGCATCGGTAACCGGTCGAATCGCGTCTCCGATACTGCGCATCGCATCGTCCACGCTTTGCGCCATTTCAGACCACTTCTGCGCGGAGGTCTGCCGGCGCTCGGCGAGGTTTTTATCGAGAATCCCGGTGGCGTCGGCCGAGTCCTTTTTCAGTTGGTTGTACAGATCCTTGTTCTGCATGTAAGCGGTCAGCGCAGCCTTGACCTGCATGTCGGCAAACAGGTCACCGGTACGCAAAGCCTCTTCCAACGCTTTCATCATGCCCTTGGCTTTTTCCGGGTCGCTTTCCTGGCTGATGTTGGCCGTGGCCTCGGCCATCAACTGAGCTTTCTTCGGATCGGTCGCGGCGATGTATTTCTGTGCCAGGGCAAAGCTTGATTCCAGCGTCGACATGCCGTTTTGCAAACCGGTATTCATCGACGCCTGATAATCGATGCCTGCTTTTTTGTAGGCGTCCACCGTCTCGCCCGAACCGATTTTGCCCATCCAGTTTTTCAGGTTGTTCGCCGCTTCATCAGCACCGCCGGCTGTCTTCATCTGCACCTGCAGCATCGAACCCAACTGCGTCACGGCGTCCATACCGTAGATATTCAAGTTGCCCATGTTGGCCAGCAACTCAGGGAACCAGCGCGCCATGTCCGCTGATTCGAAGCTGCCCGCCTGACCTTGAAAGGCGATCGCTTCCAGCGCCTTTTGCATCATGGCCGGGTCGGTAATCTTGGCGTTTTGGCCCAGCGCGTTGATCATCTTCGCCGTCTCGGTACCGTCCGAACCTTGGCCGACAACGAACTTGGCAGCGGTCGGGGCATAATCGAGCGCCTGTTTCAGATCCATGCCGGCACCGACCAACGCATTGACCACCTCGGCCACTTGATTGCGCCCCATCCCGGTATCTTGCGAGGTGGTGATGATGGTGCGCGACATGTCCTGCTCTTGCGCCGTATTGGCAATGCCGGCCTTGATCGCGATGTCGCGAATGATCGCGCCGTAGTCGGCACTGACCTTGGTCGGAATCGCGGCTGCAGCGGTAAACGCACCGGCTTGGCCAATGGTGCTTTTCAATCCTTGCCGGCCTTCGTCCATTTGCCGGTGACCCAGCGCTTTCAATTCGGCACCGGCAGCCACTCGCCCCATCGTGGCGTAGGCCTTGCTCAAGCGGCCGACCTCCACGCCTTGCTGTTTCAACAGGGCGAGGTTCTTTTCATACTTGCTCAGCAGCTTGTCCGCGCCTTCTGCGCCGGCCGTGTGCGCCTTGCGCCATTCATCGCGCAAACGCATGGTGTCGCCGATGGTGTTCTGCAGAACACGGGCTTTGCTGCCGACCGTATCCAAGTGTTTGATCTTGCTTTCGACGTCCTTGAAGGCTTTGCCGACCGTCGAATCGACGGCGCCGCCAATGACAAAGCCAAGCGCGATGTTCTTCGCCATGTGCGTGCCTTATGCGCAGGAGGTTGCCGTGGTGGCTCAATCAGAGAGCCACCACACCATTTCATTAAAGGGCATGGCCATGATCTCGGCGGCGGAGAATCCACTCTCCTTGGCAAGGCGTTTGGCCAGCGTCTTCAACGTTGTGCCGTCGCAGTTAGTCGTCCGTGACCAGACGAAAGTAGCCGGCCTGCAGGCGCATGTAATCGACCATCTTGAGGGCGACCAGATCGCTTTCTGGCGTCTGTGTCAGCGACGCAAAGAGCGACAGCTCGCGCTGTTCCGCATCACCGTTCGATGCGGCCTGTGCCGCACGCACATCGCGAACGCATGGCGCGCGCATCGACACGGCGTCGACCTGAACGCCATTGAGTTCGGTCGGGTATTTGAGGCCAATGCGAAAACCGTCCTCTGTGAGTTCCAGCCACTTCGGCAGCGGCTTTTCGGGTGTTGCCTGAACTGTTTGAGTCATTGCGTATTTCCTTAAAGGCCCAGGGCCGAGCGTTCTTCAGCGAGTTGATCGACGCCATCGACCACCAGCACCATGCCGACCATGTCGATCTCGTAGATCAACCGGCCGCCAACTTCGAGCTTGTAGTAGGTCAGCGCCATTGTGTGTTTACTTTCGGCCTTTTCGCCGGCCTTCCAGTCGCCCATGTCGACTTCCTTGATTCCGCCTCGCATGGTGACGATGACGGGGGTGACCTTGCCCTTAAGCCCTTTGAACGAAGCCCGGAACACGGCATTGCAGGCGGTGCGGTCGGACAGGCCGAACCATTTCAGCGCCTCCCGACGCACGCCGTTGGTGGTGAATCCGGCCTCGAGCTTTTCAACCCCGGTCGGGATCTCGATCTCACCCGCCATGCCGCCGCCTCGGTAGGTTTCGGTTTTCAGCACTACCTTGGGAAGGGTCAAGCTAGGCATCTCGCCGGAAAAACTCACACCGTCGATAAACCCGGCGCAGTTGGACAGAACTTCAGGAATCATCAGGTGGCCTCCTTAGGCGGCTTCAAGCACTTCGGTCATCCACTCGTTGGTGACTTCGAAGAGGAAATTCGGGTTTTCGGCTGGCGGCACGTCGGTGAAGCGGATCCGCCAGTACACCTTGCCCTGCTCAATCTGGCTGGCCGTGTTCAGCTCCTGATCGGCATACACCTCGAAGTTGATCACCGCGCCATCGTTTTTCAGATCGCGCATGAAGGCTTCCAGGCCGTCGGTGACGTCCTTGACGTAGGTCTTGGTGATCGAGCGGTCGACCGCCCATTTGTGCCCGGCCTGCACGGCGTCCATGAGAATGAACAGCGTGCGCACACGGGTAACGAACGCCCATTTAGGATCGCTCGACAGCGTGCGGTTGCCCCAGAGGCGGTAGCCGTCGTCGCGAATGATCGTGGTGATGTTCGCGTTGTTGAGCAGGTTCGCCCGACAGGTTTCGTCGCCGTCCAGATACTCGACGGCGCGAGTAGTGCCGGTGATGCCGGTGAGTTCCTTGTTCGACGGCGACGCCCAGAACCCGTAAGTCGCATCGGTCCACGCGAACAGCCCCGCCGCCCATGCCGAACCCGGCGCATCCACTGTCTTGCTCTCGCCGGTGTCCCAGAACTGCACGCCGGGGTCGACCATGAACAGGTTGCGGCTGCCAAAGTTTTTGGCGTAGGCCATCGCGGCCTCATCGGTGGTGCACGGCCCGTCGATGATGCCGATTGCCCGCAGCTTCTGCGCCAGGCTGTCCATGGCGGTGGCCACCGCTTGAGTGGCGGAATGGCCCGGCGCGATCAGCAAGCGCGGCTGAGCGTTGAACAGACTTTTGCCATCGAGCAATGCGTGCAGGCCGGTACGTTGACCGGAAGTCAGAACGCCGCCGATGATCGCCGAAGTCTGCAGCTCCGGATCGTCCATCTTCGGCACGCCGATGGCGACGATCACCGCCTTGGCCTTGATGTAAATCGCTTGGCAGGCCCTAGTGATTGCCGAACCGGCGCCGAACGCGGCAATGGCTTCGCGCTCGGTGGTGATCAGTTTCAGCTCACCAGCCTTGGCGGTACCGCCGCCGATCAGGCCCGGTGTGAAGGTGTCGCACAGGCCGATGATCGACGAGGACGGTAACGAGATGGTGCGTGCGCCGGTGTCGACCGAGGTGGTCGTGACGCCGTGAAAAAAACTCATAGAGGTCAATCTCCAGATACGACGAAGCCCCGCATAAGCGAGGCCGCAATGTTGAATTGTGCTATGCAGCGGAAAAGAAAACGCCCCGACAATTCGGGGCGTTTATAGGGGCTCTGTAACCTTGGGAATTGATGAGTCTGGCCATCCCTCAGTCAGCATTTGCTCGGTGTAATCACCAACCTCGAAAGCTCGCAGCAAAGCCAGCTCACGGTCGAAACATGCCTGCACGTGCGCCCGCACAGCCTTGGCGATTACCGCGATTTGCTCGGCGCCGATTTCGACAAACCCCGTCGCCGTTTTGAAATTGCAGCGATAGCCAGGATCGTAGAGGGCCGCTAATCCGGTACTGGCAATCAGCGCTTGGCTTTCGCGAGTCGTCTCGATCAACAAACCCTCGACCGTGACGCCCGTCCCCTCCCGCCTGAAACGCTCGGCAGCAATGACTTGGTCCAGCGGTTGCGGCGTCACTACCGGCAACCCCGGCGGCGAGAACTGCCAAGCACCGTCGGACTTGATCGCCTTCCAGCCCACCGTCGGCATTGGCTTTATGCCGTCAACACATACCCACACCATGGAAGGGTGATACAGCGTCGAGATATCCCCGTCAGTCTCGATCAATTCGAACACCTGATCGTCGTAAATCCGTGTATAGATACTCATGTCCATTCCTCAATATCGATCCAGCCATCAGCACCATGACCGCCGCGCAAATGCGCAGGGTAGGAAGGAAGCGCAACGGCACCGCCACCACCCGAGCCCGGATTGACCGCGTCAGCCCCCTGCGAACTGGTTGAGATTGAGTTACCACCCGGTCCCATTTCGCTCGCGCCGCCCTCGCCAGACACGACAAAATCCGTCTTTGGCCCAATGACGCCACCGCCACCCTTGCCCGTACCGTTCTTGACGGTCGCGCCAACAGCCGGCTGTGAATTCGGGGTCTGGCCGAGGTAGAGCGGCGGCACCACGTTCGCCGACAACCCGCCACCGATACCGCCCGGCGCGGTGACATGTGTGCCGAACGAAGTGGCCCCGCCGTTATTACCCGGACCAACCAGCACACCGGTACCGCCCTTGCCGATGGTGGCCATCACACCGTCGAAACCGCTGGTGATCCACGTATCAAATGGCGCGCCCGCACCGCCACCACAACCGGCGGAAACCTGACCGGTAGCCGTCGATGCCGCACCGCCGCCAGCAGCGCCGGCACCCTGCCCCCTCGCCCGGACTTTGTTGGTTCCAGGCGTCGACCAGTAAATCTGAGTCGCGCGAATTCGGCGCGTGCCAATCATTCGGCCTGTGGCCAGACGCACCTCATTCGCCAAAGCACCGACGTCGATCACGCCTTGGTTAACTGGCGCGCTCCACGCTTTGATACACCACATCACTGCGACGTTACGCGGACGCATCACGCCGCCGCCTGAAGGGTAAGGGCTGTAGCTCACGCTGGCGGACGTGAAGGTAATCCCTACACCGGGATAATCAGCCTCCTTGTAAACGTCCGCTTGAGCCTCGACAGCAGACCCGCGCACGATGTCGACCGACGCGCCGCCGGGGTAATTACTGTCGAACACCGTGAGCGTACCGAGCTGGGCGCTGCCAATTGCTCGCCCCGTATCAATTCCCCGGCCATGATCCCAGCCGCGCAGAAACTCGGCGCGCATATCCGGCAGACGGAAATTACCGGCGCCCTCGTTGCCCTTGTTGAAGGCCGTCCCGAGGAAGGCCGACAGATCCGGGTACGCGGCGATACTCTTGGTGCTGCCGTCCAGCTCCAGAAACCCGGCCGGCTGTTTGTTGACCGGGAACGCCACAACGGTGCCGACGGGCATAGCCGTTGCCTTCGCAATCAGTTCATCGACCTGCTCTGACGTATAGGTGTCAGTGATCCCCATGCCGGCGAGCGTTTCGGGACTATCGCCCGACACAACAACCCCGCGATCGTTGACCTTGACGCGGGTGTATTGGCCCGCCGCTTTGTTCCTGGGCAACACCTCCAGAATCGCCGCATCGACGTAGGCCCGCGAGGCCAGCACCACGGCCGGGTCAATCTTGAGCTGAATGTTTCCGGTGCTGGTGACAACGAAGTTCATTCGAACGATTTGCGTACGGCCCGAGCCTTGCGACAGCAAAGGCTTGAAGCTTGGCGCGCAGTTGGCCACCGCCACCAGATCGCCGTCCGCATCGTAGAGGCCGATTTCGCGAATCCACTTACCGCCCTCATCGGCAGGAATGACCTGCTCGGCAATGATGATTGCCGGATTATTTGGATCAATTTTCAGCTGATTCAACGGCCGGCGCCGCCATTCATTAATCAACTTGGTTTGCAGTCGATCTGGAACGGGGTCAGTACCGTTGGCATCACCAACGCCCATTTCGCTGATCAACCAGGGAACACCGAGTGCATCGGCGTTCGCTTGTTTTGCCTCTCCGACCTTGGTCAGAATGGCAAAAAATTGTGAGTTCGCATCAATCATTGGTAAACATCCAGAGTGTCTACAGAGTGTTCGCGCCCAACCACACCGAAGCTGCCGGTGACTTCGATGTCACGCATAACGGGTGGGTAAACGTCGATTTCGTCGCCTTCGTACAGGGCGACACTGATGTTTAGGTTGCCTTGGGTTTCAAGGCTGATGGCGAGGCCGGTGAGTTGCCGGCTGACGGGTTTCGCGTCATCGATCAGGCGATCCAGTTCGAGGTACATTTCTTCGGTGATACCGGTATCCAGAACGCCGACCTTCAACGCGAAGGTGCCCGGCACGCCTTCCGGAACGGTCTGCCACCATTCAAGTACCTCGATCAGATATCCCAGCGGTTCGACAACGCGGCGCAGCGCGCCGATGGTGCCCTTGTGCTTGTGGATGTAGAACGAGGCCTTGATCGCGGCGCGCTTGACTGGTTCAGGCCAAGCCGGGTCCCAACGGTCGACTGACCAGGCCCAGGCCAAATGCGGCAGCAGATGAACCGGACAGTTATCGGGGTTGTATAGCGTGCGCAGCGGAACCAGCGTGTTCTCGGCAAACGTCGCCTCGATCGCTCGCTCCAAGGGAGTGCTGTTGAGCGGCAAAAGACTACGCATATCAGCCTCCCAACACGACTGTGAAACCGGTGCAATACGCCGCCTGCGCCTTGGTCGGTTTCAGATCGTTCCAGTCTTTGAGTTCGACGCGCGCGACACCCGCTACATGCAACTGCGCGTCGACACCGGAGCGTGCCACCTCGACGCCCAAACGACGGCGAGGGTTGATCCATGCTGCCAATCGCTTCATAGCCTCGGCCAGCGCAGCATCGTTTTCAGGGCCGGTGCCTTTCATATGCAGCACGGCATCGATCCGGTACGGCAGGATCTCGGCGCCGCGTACTTCCACCCGGTCACCAACGGGGCGCACGTCGTCGTCATTGACCGCCTCGGCAACCAACGCCAACAACTCAGGACCGACCGCACCGTCGCCTTCAAGTCCCAACACCGTGACATCCACGCAGGCCGGTTTCGGACTTTCGGCGGTGGCATCAGCGACTAATGCAGAGGCATTGCGCGCATGCAGGATGTAGCTGTTGCGTGGCCCAGCTGTGGTCAATCCCTCGTACGCCATCTGCACCCGCTCGCGCAGGGCATCATGCGATTCCATGACCGCCGCAACCGGCGGGACGGCGAGCAGATCCGCCGCTTGTATTACCAGGCGTTTGAGGTTGACGTTGGCGGCCAGTTGATCAAGGTCTGCGCCGATGGCGTAGGCCAGAAATTGAGCCTTGGCCGCGTCGTTGACCCGCGCTCGGTTGCCGACCTTGATGTAACTGCCGACCTCCAACAGTTTGGTCACCGGATCGCTTTCCAACGCCGCCGTCCAGTTGTCGCCCATGTAACTGCGAAACACATCCACCGCCTCGCCGTACACCTCCTCGAAGTCCAGCGGCTCCAGCACGTCCGGCGCGGGCAGTTCGGTCAGATCCACCAGCGTACTCATACCCACACCTCCAACGTGCCGCGCTCACCGAGGTACTCGCCGCTGACTCTGAAATTGATTTTTCCGCCCAGTACCGAGGTGACGACGATGCGCTCAAGCTTCAGGCGCGGCTCCCATTGACGTAACGCCCGAGCTGCTTCTGCTTGGGCAGCGCTCTTCCAGCCTTCGTTGATGGGCAAGTCAACCATGCGTCGCAGCTTGCTGCCGTACTCCGGACGCTCGCGGCGGCTCAGCAATGGGGTGCCGAGGATGTCTGCAACGGACTGGCGTAAATGCTCGATGCCGGAGATGGGCTGCCCGGTGTGGCGATCCATTCCGATCATCGGTTTACTCCTTCAAAGGCTCGAACTCAGCGTGAGCTTTCAGGCACTTCAGCGCCACGTCATCAGCGCTATCAACCGACACCACGGCTTTCGCAACGGCCAGTGTGCGACCGTCAGGCAGAATGATCGTGCGCGAGGTGTAGAGGGTGTCGCGAAAGGTTACGGTAGAGGTCATCCGCGCCTCATTGACGAGGACGGGTTGAGCCTCAGTCGAGTCATCTTGCTGTTTGGCCATGAGATCTCCAAGAATGAAAAAGCCCGCACGCGGCGGGCTGAATGAATGAATGAATGATGGATGGATTAGTGCTTGTGGTGATTGTCGCTTTGGCCAGCGGCCAGAATGTCGGCATCGCTGGTGATGCTCTGTGTAGCGTGCAGCAAACCGTCGATGTTGACCGGCCCTTTGATATTCACGGCCCCCTCCAGATAGATCGTTCCGGATTTCACGGTGACAACGTCGTCGTTCACTTCGGCCTGCGTTGAGCCGACCTTGATGGTGACCGTACCGCTCGGCAGGTTGACGCTGTAGCTGTTGGCCTGCCAGTCGTAGACCAAAGAACCGCCGTCCTCGAAGCGCCAGACCTCGACATGATCACGGTTGTCCGGTGGCGGTCCGCCGTTGCCATACAAGCCAGGAATAAAAGTGCCTTGCGCCACGTCGCCGCTGGCACTGATCAGGGTGCCCTGCTCGTTCAAACTCGGTGCCCGCCAGTGCCGCGCCTTGCCGGCGGCGATGCTGTGCCAGCGCACCCAGCCGCTGATCCATTCGCCGTCCGAAACCCGGCATACCGGCGGTGAGGCGGCGAGATCCACCGCTACTACGTAGCAGTCCTTGACCAGGCCTGCGAGCATTCGGTCGTGCTGTGCAGCTACATAACCAGAACTCATGGCAGGTCCTCCGGACGGAACGGACCGTCGCCAGGCTCAATGTTCAACACAAGGGTGCCCGGTGGCTGATCTGGCCAAGGCCAGTCGGCGTTTCCGAGGTAAATCTGCTGCGTCCATTCCACAGCCCAAACCGTGTAACCATCCAATTCGGGTTTGGTCCAGTCTTGCATTGCCTGTACGAACTCGGCGGGTTCGACCTCCACGCCCCACGACTGCATCCGTAGCAAGACGGCCAACTGCCCAGCGATGAACACTGCCTGCTGATGGTGATCGGGCTGAATCGGGTCTGTGATGACCCTCGCCTCGAACTTGCAGGACACCCCGGTTTCACCCGTTCCCGGATCGAGACCCGGTTCCAATTCTGCGAGTTCGACCAGCACCGCCGGCAACGCAATTCGATCATCGATGTTCGGCCAGACCGCGACGGTCTGAACGCCCGGCAGATGGCCCTGAATGTGTCGCTCGATGGCGCGATACAGCTGCTCAAGGCTGAACGGCTCGTCTTGATCCATCACGTCATCTCCCCTTCAGGTGCTTTTGCACTTCGAAATTGAGTTCCTGCCGCAGGACATGCAACAGCTGTTCGTCAGCTTTGCGAACCCAGCTTTCGAAGTGCGGTCGGGCTTGCTCCAGCGATACCTTGGCCTTGGCCAGTGGGAAGCGGTTGTCGTGTTCGGCGATCCAGCCCGAACTTGCGCCGACCGCACCGCTGACATCACTGTCGGGATAATCATCCGCCCTGAAATGCTTGCTGCCGGTGCGGATCCACACGTCTGCGCTGTTGCCGTAGACCTTCTTAAAGAACGCACCTTGAAAGCGGCGCCCCGCCACCGACACGCCGGAGCGGCTCTGCCGAGGTCGGCCGATGCGGCTGGCTTCTATTGCATTGAGACCGAACCACAACTTGCCGCTGTTGGCACCGCCACTCACCGGGTAGGCTCGCAATCGTTGCCTTACGGCAGCGACCGCAATGCGTTCCTGCCGGCCGACGGCACGGGCGATTTGTGTGGCAAGCCAGCGCAGGGTTTTGTTGATTGCACGTCGTTGGGCATTGGCCGCTGCTTTCGGTAACAACGCAGCGAAATCCTGAAAGGTTTTCAGGTCCGCCGCCGAGGTCTGCAGCGAGATCATCCCGCCGCCGGACGAGGGCTTGAAGTGGCTGCCGACACTCATGGGCGTTTCCTCAGTATCAGCGCAACCAAACCATCTCCGCCCGGCTCCAGCTGCAGCAAGTCGTAGTCGCCACCGCCATCCAGCTCCGGCAGATCCACACTCACCAGTAGCCCTTTTTTCAGACCATGCGAATCGCGGACGCGGACCTCAAACTTCGGCTCCCGCAGTGCCGTTCGGATATTGCCCATCTTGGGTTGCAACCAAGGCGCGGCGAACATGCCCAGCACCGGTTCGTCGTAACCCTCGATCCGGGCCGTGTCGCCCAGCGTTTCGAACACCGTGTCGTCGATGTCCTCCACCAGTTCCCGAAAAGCCACGGTCAGAGTTCCAGAAGGACCTGCGCACGTGGTCGCGTGCACAGATGCAGCGGATTGGACTGAGCTTCACCCGCCATCCCTTTTTTAAATGGCAGCGGTTCGATCATGCTGTAGTACGGAATGCCCTGAGTGTTGACCGTTTCCATGTAGTCAGCGGGCGCAAACACCGAGATGTACAGATCCGGCACACCTTCAGGGATCAACAGCGCCTTGTCGTCGTGCACGAACGACACGCCGGCCACCTTGCCACGGTAGCGCTCCCAGATGATGCCACCGAATTCGAAGCTTTCACGAGCATCACCGCGCAGAGCGGCTGCCTGTTGACTGTTGAGGTAGGTTTCTTTGACCGATTTGTGAACGATCAGCTTGTTCCAGAAGTTCTTGCCGCAGAAGGCGCGGGACCCGGTGCTGGTGATACTGCCAAGTGCATCCTCCTGCATGTCCAGCGCTTCACCGCATTTAACCCGCAGCTCCGTGCCCGCATCCGCGAGCCCCATGGACAATTTCTGTCGTTCCACACCGAAGCGGTCGTAGAGGTCGAGCAGTACGGTCTTGCCATCGGCGTCGAGGATCTGACCATTGAGTGCGCCCATGCGCTGGAATTCGTGCGTGGCGTCCAACTGGCGGCGCGCCTTGGCCAAGCGCGCGTTGACCACGTCCTGTACCGCTTGCAATTCGGTGCGAGTGCCAAAGGCGCGGATGCCTTGGATCTCGTCGGCCTTGATCGTGAAACGCTCCGGCAAATGCACGGTGTTGAAGGGAATCAAGTTGCGCTTGCTGGCTGCAACCACCAGACCAGAGGTGCCACGTTCACCCGCTGGTACCAGGGCCAAGGTGTCACCGTCCTTCTCGATTTGCACGGTCAGGGTGGTGATGCCCTCCTCGCGAAACAGGCCCAGTGCACTGATGCGTCCTGGCAAGTAAGGTTGGTCGTTCAACGCAGCGGTCAGCGAATCGACGCTAAAAGCTTCGTCGTCAAAAATGGCGATATCGGCCATGGGTTCTCTCCAGAAACGAAAAATCCCGCGCGCGGCGGGATGCATTTAAAAAGGATCGACTCAGCGGACGATCAGATGGTGTGTCGCGAGAGCTTTCTCGGCGGCCGGGTCGAGGCCTGTCAGGTGGACCTCGCTGACCTCGGCAAGCCGGACAACAGCGCGACCGCGACGAACGACGTCTGACTCGCCGAGCGGGCCGTAGAGAATGGCGACGGCGTTTTCAGTGCCGTCTTCGGCGATCGGGTTGTACGGGGCGAACTCGCCGGTTGCGGTCTCCAGGCCGAGGATCTGTCCGGGTTCCAGAGCGGGGCCGGCCGCGACGTTGATCGCCTCGCGAGAAATGGTTCCGGCGCCTTCAGACAGCAGGAACTCGCCTGCATGCATCGGTTCGCGTTTGATGGTCATGGTCTTGCTCCTTTAGAGGCTTGAGATTGTGCGGCCTGACGCGCTGCCCAAATCGAGGGCGGATCGGGTTGCTTGGCTTGAATCTTGGGTGCCGGGCCTTCGTTCTGTGGCAGGCTGTTGTCGATCTCGAAGCCCCCACCTTTCCCTACAACTTTGTCGAACAGCCGGGCACGCACGGCGCTGGTATCGAGTCCGGCCTGTACGAACTCCACCGCAAACTCTGGCAGCCGGGCAGCCACACACAGATCGCGGATCGACTTGGCCTGAGTGATCGCGGCTTTCACGGTCGCTTCATCTACCAGCTTGGTAGTGGCAAGCAGTGGCTCGATCAGGTTGCTCATTCCGCCTTGGTTGCAGGACTTGGTGATCAGCAGAGCCAGCGCCGCCGCATCCGCACTAGGTGCCGATGGCTCAGGCTTGTCGACCACCGGCTCGGTGGGTTTCGTGGGTTCGTTGAGCAGATCCAGCAGCGCCTGGGGCGTGCGTTGGTATTTCTGCATGACCGTGCCCTGCCCCAGACACGCCTTGATTTGCACACCGTCGCCGACCTCGTCGGCCAATCCGAGGGCCACCGCTTCGCGGGCCGTTAGCCAGGTCTCGGCATTGACCAGACGCCGCAGCTCGACCTCGTCAATGTCCGGCGCCTTGGCCTTGTAGGCCGTGATGATGAGTTCCAGCGCTTGATCTAAAGCTGTCGCCACCTTGCGCATATCCTCGGCATCACCCGAGGCATAAGTCCACGGGTTGTGGATCATCAGGGCGGCGTTTTCCGCGATTACCACCCGATGAGCGCCGCAGACTGCAACGCTCGCGGCACTGGCAGCCAGGGCATCGACACGACCGGTGCAGCGCTCCCCCAGACGCGACAGGGCGTTATGAATGGCCAGACCGTCGAACAGGTCGCCGCCGATGCTGTTAAACGCCACTACAATCGGTGAAGTTCCGTCATCCAGCGCGGCTAGGTCACGCACGAACTGATTGGCCGTAATGCCCCAGGTGCCGATCTCGCCGTAGACGTACACTTCGATAGTGCGCTGTTCGGCTTCACCGCTGGCCCGGAAGCTGTACCAATGTTTGTCTTGCATGGGCAGTTGCCCGTCCAGTTTGTTGAAGATTCGTAGAGGGAACGGCGGTTTCATGGTTTCTCCTGATCGTCTGGGTGGGTGTCGACCTCGACGAGCGTTCGGTAATTGAGGCCCAAATCGCGGGCACGTTTGGCGTCGGCTGCGTTTTCAGCGTCGACCGTTTCGGCGTCGTAACCGGTACGCAGGCACATCTCACTGCGCGAGCCGAAACCGGAATTGACCTCAAGCATCCGCGCCTGCACGTCCTGCACGGGTTGAATGTAGGCCCAGCCTTGGGGCACCCAGCGCGTGCGCAGAAATTCTCGACGACGCTTGGCGTAGTCCGGCAACTCGATCACGCCGCTCAATACCGCCATGTCCAGCCAAGCAGCGCGAACCGGCCGGCAAAGCTGGTGGATGTAGACATTGAATTGCAGCTGTTCGAGGCGGCGCCGGAACTCGTTGAGCACGACGCGCAGCGCACGGTCGTTGATGCCCTTCATGTCACCCGTGAGGATCTCGTAAGGCGTGTCGGTACCCGCTGCCGCTGCCATCAGTTGCTGACGCATGAAGTCCGGGTAGTTGTTGCCGGCATCCGGTGGCTTGGAGAACTCGACCTCCTCACCCGCGCCTAGCTCCTGCATGGTGCCGGGTTCCAGCGCGACCATTGGCGTGAAGCCGTCGCGGTCGGCGGTGATCAACTGGCCGGTGACTGGGTCGCGAGGTACCTGGCCCATGTCCGGCGACGGACGTTTGATGAAGCCGGCGAACAGATTGGAGACTTCCTGCCGGAACAGCACCGCATCGTCGTAGTTGTCGAGACTGCGCAGACGTTTGAGAACCGGCGACATACGCGGCACGCCGCGCAACTGGCCCGGTTCCAGCGGTTCGAAGATGTGTAGCACCTGGCTGGCCGGCACGCGCACCAGTTGGTTGTAGCCGCTGTTGAGCGACGACGCATCACGCGGGTGCGAGCGGTACATCCAGTAGGCCACGCGCTTGCCGGCCGGGTTGAACTCGATCCCGGCACGGATGATGTTGCCGGTCTTGGTCATCTCGAACTTGTCGTGCGGTACGAACTCCGGTGCCAGGGTCTGCAGCTGCAGCGGCACCACCAGACCTTCGTCCAGCCCACGCGGGCGCAGCCGAACGAAACATTCGCCAGCCGTTTCGACGGTGCGAGCTACCAGCGCCTGCTGGCCGTAGAAGTCGCAAAGGCCGTCGGCATCCGACTCGTCGGCCCAGTCGTCCCACAGCTCCTGCAACAGGTTGCGCAGCTCTTCGTCCTTGACCTTCGGGCGTGGCGTGATGCCGGTGCCAATTAGGTTGCTGACGCGTTTGTTGATGGCATTGGCCGCATACGGGTCATTGCGCACCGCTGCGCGCGAACGCGCACGCAGGTTTCGCAGCGCCGGGGTGTTGATGCTGTTGATGCCGTTATCGGAGGCATCCCAACTCGCCGAACGACGGCCCTCCCCGGCGCCTTCGTAGCTGGCCTTGATGTTCGATGGCAGCAAAAATCCGCTACGTGAGAGGGCCGGGAATTGTCGAGCCATCAGATTCCCTTGCCCCCATGACTGAGGCGCACAACCCGCGAACGTGGGCCGGCAGCGCTGGTGAGCGAACTGCGGATTTCTTCACGGGCGCGGAGCAGTTCGTCGACGTCGCGGTATTCCACCGTTCGGTCGCTGTAGCGCACGGTCTTTTCGCCACGCGCAATGGCGCGCTCGATGGCGTCGAGGTGCTTTTGAGTAAAAGACATATCAGCGTCTCTTTAGGTAACCGCTGGTGGAACTGCGGCGTTGAGGGGGGGCTGTCGGACGCGGCTGCGTAACCGGTGCAGCGGGTTGGGGTGCGGGTTGGGCTTGGCGTGCAGCAGCGGGCGCCGGTGTTGGCTCAGCATCAAGTCTTTCGCCCTGAACTGGCTTGATGCTCAAGGCGTCATCGAACAAGCCGGACTGAGCGAGGGCTTGTCGCACCCTGTCCCAATCGTGCTCCTGGTACCGGTTGATGCCGAGGTAATGCGCCATCGCGAGGCAGTACACCATCAGGTCGAGCGCTTCGTTGCGCTCAGCCTTGCCCTTCACCCATTCGATGCGTTTGTGTCCGCGCACGTAACGCACAACTTTGCGCTCGGCGACGCACTGGGCGAAGAACTCGTCCGGCAGGTCGTTGGCAAAGTGCAGCGAACCGGGGCCGTCCGGGAACGGGTAGCGGTTGTAGATCCAGTCTTTGGCGGTGTCGGTACCGACAAACCACAGCTCGGCGCCGTTGCGTTCGGTCTGGCCCTTCCATGTCACGTCGACCATGGACGGGCGCTGGGCAATCACCGGTCGGCCCGGCTTGCTCGCGCCCTTGATGGCGAAGATGTTGCGCCAGCGGCGAACGCGGCAGAACTGGTAGACCTCATCGGTGTGGTGACCGCCGGAGTCGACGCCGACGGCGAGAATCGCCAGACCGACACCACAGGGATGCCGGTAACGGGCCTTGAGTTTCTCGTCCAGTACAGCCCAGGTGCGCTCGTCTGCCGGATCGCCCCAGATGATCTGGTGATCGACCACCCAGCGCTCCATGCCCACGCCGAAGCCCATCACCATCAGTTCCAGGCGGTTGGCCTGGACGTCGACGGCGCCGGTCAACATCAGTACACCGGCCGGCATCGTGCCGAGGGTATAGGTCTCCAGCCGCGCCCGAGCGATCAGCACTTCAGCCTTCGTCTGTTCGAGCGCGCTGTCCCAGACCTTGGCCAGACGGGTGTTGTAGAACACCTGCATCAGGCTCGTGTCACCTTGAGCCTGCGCTTTTTTGGCGTCTTCAAACTCCTCAGCAAGGCCGGCCCAATCCATCCAGCCAGTCGGCGAATACAGCGCGTTGAGATGAAAGCCAACGGTTTTGCCGTCGCCACCCGCATGGGCACGCCACTCGCCTCGGGCGAGCATGTCGCTCTTGTGGTGTTCCTCGATCAGCACGTCGCATTCAGGTGATGCGCACTCGTAATGCACAGTGCTGAGGTCCTTGCTGTAGTGCAGCCGCTCCCATTCCAGCACCTGCATATGTCCGCATGTGGGACACGGCACGTAGTAGTGTCGCTGGTCGCTGGACTCGAACAGATCCGCTATCCGCGAGGCGCCCTTGATCGTTGGCGAACTGGAAAAGTAAATCTTGGCGTTGCGACCGAAGTTGGTCGCCCGCGTTTCTGCAAGCCGGATGGGATCACCCTCCTGGCCGACGTCGTTCTCCCAGCGGTCAACCTCATCGCCGTAGATATAGCGGGCCGACAGCTCCGACAGGTTGGCCGCAGAACCGGCGGTGGTGACGTACAGCGAGCCACCCTCGAATTCCTTGGTATCCATCGTGTTGCGTGCGTCCCGCGAGCGGGTGGCCGCGACCCGCTCGCGCAGAACGGGGGTGGCCTTGATGGTCTTGCTGATCCGTCCAGACACCCGCTTGGACAGGCCAAGGCTGGGAAGCAGCGCCAGGATGTTCGACGGCGCCATGTGGATCAGGCCGCCCATCCAGTTCAAGGCGATCTGCGTTTTCATCAGCTGCGAGGCCACCATGGTGACCACGCGCCTGCAGGGGTGAGCCGGCGACAGGCAGCGCATAGGCTCTCGTGCATAAGGTGTGCGAGAGGTGCGGTACTGGCCGGGCTCAGGGGCACCGGTGTCACGCGGGATTCGCATGTACTCGTCGGCCCATTCGTCGATCCAGAGATCGGGGTCGGGGCGCAGTCCACGGAAATAAGCCTCACGGTACACCTCTGCACCGTCAGGAAATTCCGTGTGCATGGGTTCAGTCCGTTGTCATGGCGTGGTCAAGATCTGCCGAAGAGAGCCGCTCGGCTTCTTCCAGCGTTCGACGGAAGGTGGCGGTCAGGTGCTTTTCGATCAGCCAGGGATCGGTCATGGCCGCCAGGTCATGGGACAGTTGCGGTAGCGGACCGAACAGCTGATCGCGCAGCAATCGGCCGGCGTTGTAGGCGCCGGTTTCCACCGCTTCCTTGGAGACCAGCGAACCTTGAGCTTTGCCCAATTCGATCTCCGCCAGCTTGGCCATGTTGTGCTCACGCAGGGCGCGGGCCTTCTGGAAGTCGGGCTGCTTGCCATCGCTGGTGAGAACCTGCGGCGGCGCAGCCGTGGAAGTCGGCTCGATCGAGGTGGAGAGTTGGCTGTAAACATCACGCTGAATCCGGTCCTGTTGGTGCCGATCAGCGACGGCGGTTTTGCTTGGGTCAGCGGTGTCGCGAATCAACGCTTCGCTGGCCTGCACGTCTACCAGTTTTCCGTCCGGCGTCAGCACCAGGCGGTTGTTGTTTTTCAACCAGGTGATGTAGCTCGGCGCCCTGCCGATCCGCGCCGCGAAGGCGCTTTTTGACAGGTAATTTGGTTCTGTCATAAGCCCTCCTTTCAACGGCTTTTCAATGCAGACCTTTCAATTTCAATGGATTGAATTTCAGTAACCTGGGGGCGCTCCCGCTAACACTTTCCCGCGGGTTTCCGACCCCGTACCCTCCGAATAACCCCAGGGTCCCCGGTGGTTTCAGGCTGGTCCGCCGCCATTCGGCGGGACATCGCACACGCCAAGCCGCTTGGCAGCCCAGCGTTCGTACAAGCCGATGGCAACATCTGCACCGGCCATTGCCGTGAGACAACCCAAGGCGCCCGCCGTCCAGAGCGACATGCCCGCCGCGATCATCAGCATCATTGCCGAGACTCCGCAGACAATGCAGGCACCGGATCGAAGCGCAAGCCGACGCATTAACGCCCAGCCCCGGGCACCATCCTTGTCTGCTCGCCACATCTCACCGGATACGCCGCCGACCAGAGCCAGGACGATCACCAACCAGATCGGCATTTCTGCCAGCGCTTGCTGCTCATTTGTCATGTTGTGCCTCAAGTGAAGGAGCATGCCGAACACAAAAAAGAAAACCCCGCCGGAGGGCAGGGTTTTCAATGTCGCGGCATACGCCAGGACGAAGTGCACAGCACGTGCTCGGGGAAGCGCCAAGGCGCAGAATCCATATCGTGGGGACTTTTTACCCCCTGAGTACGGAACCGAAAAGGGGACATTTTCGGTTATCCAACTTGACGCAACTTTGACGCAACTTTGAGGAGACTTTGAGGCAAATCGCCCCGACCAACGGTAAGCCACTTTCGTGCGTCCTTGCGCTCGGCCAGCACCTCAAAGAGTCGCACATGAAGGCGGTGTACAAGATCGTAGTAGGTTTGCTTCGCCTTTGAGACGTAGCCCAGTTCGTGCATCTGCGCTGCCCATGTTGGTGCAGGGTCAAAGCCATAACGCATAACCGCCAACTGTTGCAGCCTTTCACCCCGACCATCTTGCCGAGCTATCTCGGAAAGGGCGGCACCAACTTCCTGCGCAATTGCATCTGGTCCCGCACCACCGCCGAGAAGGATCCGAGAACCGGGTGTGCTTCGCGGCGCGCAACCGCCCCACTCCATGATCGTCGCCATCGGGCTACCCATGCCTCCGGCTTCACCGCCGTGTCGGCACTGCTCGCCCCAATGTTTCAGCAATAACTCCATCGCCTCAATCATTGCCCTGCCCCCGTAAAACCCAACCCGACACAGAAATACCCCAACCCGACACAAACCCAACACACATAAATCCCTTTAAATTCAATGCTTCAATCAAACTTGAGTTGAGTGTGTTGGGTTTGTTGGGTTTATCAGTCTTCGCATAAGAAAAAATTCCTTCCGTTGAATGCGTTGCAAAGAACGTCATGCATGCGCGTGCGCGACACAAAACCCAACACACCCCACACAACACCCGCGAAGGCATGTAATTCGGGCACTCAAATTGTGTGGGGTATTCAAAATCAACCTGACACACACTCAACACACCCAACACACTTTTGAAAATAGTCATGCTGCAAGCGCCTTGATGTGATCCCAGCTGTCCACGTGCCAGCCCGCCAGCTTGGCCTTCGCCCGCCAGTTCTCCACCTGCTTGCCCAGCTCTGCCGCCTTGAGTGATGGGGGCGGGGAAGCATCCAGATCCACAGGAAAGAAAAACGCGCCGAAGCGACGGTTATTGCCGTCAGTCCAGGGTATCGCCCGCGTTTTATCCACCTCGGAACTGATAAATAGAGAGAACTTGGTTTGACTCATCACGTGCTCTTTGTTGCGCTGGCACCATTCGAGAAACAACGAATAGAGGTCGGTCGATAGACACGGTCCCCAAAGCCCATGCCCCAGCTCGCTGTACTTCCACAGATGCAAAAATGTTTGCCAGCCGGCCCGACTCAAGGCGACCAAACGCTCACGCGCCTCTGTTGATGGCGGCCGCGTGCGCTGGTTGAAGTCCCCTAGATCGACCGACAGTAACCAACCGTAGAGCGCCGCCACTCCACCCTGCTCCAGTTCACGACCAATCGCCTTTTGCCGTGCGACTGGCAGAGTCTCCATAGGCCACATGACTAGCATTCGACGATCACTGTCGCTGATTGGCCAGGGAAGAATCTCGTTGCTGAGAAACACCGCATTCATATGGTTGGCTTCTTCCCAGCCATTAATGAATTTCGACTCCATCCGCACCGTTTTACCAGTGATCAAGTGCTTGATCTTGCCCACCTGGTTGTAACGTTGATCGCGACTGACGACCTCTTCAAAGACCGACCACAATTTGCGGCTTTGCCACGCGTTGAAACTGCTTTCCAACTGCGTCTGACCAACAGTCGCCGCGTATTGGCCATAAAGCATGCCAAGCGCGTCAGCGAACAACAGGCTCTTGCCCGAACCTTCCATAATCGAATGCATCAAAACAGCGGTGTCCATCTTGGCGCCCAAGTGCTGCAGCGGATACGCCAGCCAGCGAGTTAGCCAATCGGTTGCAGCTTCATCATGGTTACAAAGAAATGAGATCAGCCAACGCAGGTTGGCACACGCTGCATCATCTCTGACTGGCTCAAGTGGCAACCCGTCAAAGGTGTTGATGTACACCGCAGGATCCTTCGTCATGGTCGGATCAAACACGATGTGTTCAACATCGACGGTGCGGCGCTCGCTGCTGTTCAGCCACAAGGAGTAAGTGTCACCCAGCGCCATCTTCACCGCGCCCTCGGCTATGCGCCGCTTCTTTTCGCGATCCCAAACGTCTTTGGTGCCATCGATGTAAACGTAGCGATCGGTTGGAGACATTCCGAATACACCGCCTTTCTTCCCAGCCATACGGCGCGCCTGCTCGATCTCGCGAACATGATCGTCAGAAATCAGCCTCTTTCCGGTGTCGTCCAACCATGCTTTGGCCAGTGGCTTGCCCACACGAGCTTCGAAGGCGGACTTCTTCATTACCTTCGATTGGTCGCAATCCCACACGTGCGTGGTGCCCTCGACCAACGCGAAACGACGCAGAATGTGGTCCAACGTTATGACCTCCCCCGCCCCCCCGTCAGGAGCAGGAGCGGCCTCGCTGGACGGGCATGTTTCGCCAGAGATCGGCCCGCTCAATTCACCGGATGGGGTGGGGGGAAGATCATTCGGATCTGGACGGGCAGAGTGTTGCATGCCCAACATTCGCGCAGCATCCTTCACAGCCTTCGACTGGTCGCCGCCGTGTTCGAGTAAGCAGAACACTTCAAAGGCGTCGTTCTGATGTCCATTCGCGAGAGGGTCAGCACCGTGGTGCGAGTAAACCTTCCCCTCACTGATAGTTACCCCAGGCAGACCGGTGCTGCTTTGAGGATATAGCCACTTATTGCCTCGCTTGATGTATCCATGGGCGCGAAGAAGCTCCGCAACATCGTGACAACGGTTGAATTCATCAATTACCGAGGGCCGTTTGCCGCCACCGAGTTCAGGACGCTTTTGGGCTTTAACCGGTGGCTTCGGTGGCGCAACCGCCCATGGACACGCAGCTTCAGCATCTCGCTTAAAAAACTCCCAATTCTGCCAAATGGTAAGCAGCTCGTTGGTCAGCGTCGGCAGCCCGTCAGTAGCACTTGGAGCGGTTTTCCAGATGTAAGGTTTGCCGGTACCGGGATGAATTGATGGTGGAAATACGTCTTGCACCAATCCCGCACGTAGTTCAAAGACCGTGAAGCGTTTGAACGGCTCGGCTTCGGTTCGTGCAGCAGCTTCTGCGGCAAGATCACCCTGCTCTTTCGCAGCCTTGGCCTTGTCCATAAACCCTTTGAAAATCGAACCGTCCGGGTCTTTTTCATTAGGCCATGAAAGTGAATGACGCGTGAGTTCGATGCCTTCCGGCACCTTGAACACCACCCGGAATCGCAGCGGATTCCCGACGATAGTCGGGAACACTACTGCCATCGCATCAAGGTCAAGGCCCAACAGTTCATACAGCACATGTCGCGTCCATTGAACGTCATCAACATCCAATGAACAAACGCGGCTCGGCCCCAGCACGACGCCAAGGTTGTGATTTGGGTTTCGCTGCCAGAACGCCTCGGCCGTGTCGGCGTCGGTGATATAGCCTCCGGGCTTATTCCACCCTAGGCCTTTCGGAGCCTTTTCACCTGGATCAATCGATACGAGTGCTAAGTCAAAAGTACTGATGTAACGCTTTGCCCATATAGCGATGGCTGTTCCTTTGCCCGATTCACTCATCGCCGGGCCTCCCGCAACTCCTGACAAGAGATGCAGGTCTCGCAACCTTCAACCTTCTGCTGTCGAAGCAACGGGATTGGTTCGTCGCAGTCGTCACAGAACTGCGCGCTAACGCGGCTCGATGGCATGCGGCGACTGCGATGAATAGCAACATCAAGCAGGTATTGCGCCTGCTCGTTTGCGCGGTCGATATCATCAGCCATTGATGCGATCCTCCATCGCCTGACGAGCGCCCGCCATTATTCCAAGGACTTCGCGGATCACATCCATTCCGTGCTTTTCGAGATCCACGACTTCATGAAGCTCCCAAACGTTATCCGCCGCGCCGTCGTGCATCTTGGCCACGAATTCACCGGTTTCCCCGAGCAGCTTACCAACCGCTTTCAAGGCATCACGGGTTGCCGGTACGGCCACGGGCCGGTACCAAACCGCACCTGCTGGACGCATCAATGCATCCAGCAAGCGTGGATCAGCGGTCAGCCTGATCACTTCCTCAAGCTCATCTGGATTCAGCCAGCGGCGTTCTTCATCGAGCTTGAGTTTCTTCTGGAGGGTGTCGTTGTCCAACACCATTTCAAAGGCAAGGGCGGTGATTCCGCCCTTGTAGTCACGACCAGCGCGATAAATCGCTTGGCGTAGTGGCAGGACCGGACCTGCGTCCGGCAAAAGATCTGTGCGACTCATAACCGTAAATCCCCTGTTTACGGTGTAGCCATAGCCCAGGGCAAACCCTATCCTATGTCCACGACCGATGTGCATGTGCTGTGTATCGTCGTAGTCGGGCTGGGGGATTCTTTGGTGAGAGGCCCCAGCTCGACACCTTTTAAGCTGCCGACTTAAGATCGGCCGCTTCTATCTCTTGTGTGTATAGGCATTCGATTGCCTTACCCGTTACATACCGAACATCTGCACCTTTCGCGGCGCGATTGATTGTCGGCTGTGTCGTTCCTACGCGGTCTGCAATAACTCTCTGGGACAAACCGGACCGCAGCAGTTCCGCAAGCATTTCTTGGATAGTCATATCGTTCACCGATGCGCTTTCGCATTGGCCGCCACAATACACAAACGTATTGAATGATTCAATACACTCGGCGATACGTTTTTGAATCAAGGCAGAGAAAAAGTGATCGGAGACCGCATCGCCCAACGCATGCAGGAATTGGGGCTGTCAGAAGGCGAACTCGGCCGACGCTCCGGCGTTCCGCAACCGACGATTCATAGAATTGTGACGAACGCGGTAACCAGCCCACGCCATGAAAACATCGAAAAGATCAGCAAAGCTTTGAAGGTCAGTAGCAACTGGCTTTGGAAGGGAGGCGAACACAAAGACCCGATGATTGATCAGGGCGCGCCATCTGCGAATGAGACCAACGTTGAACCTGGGCCAGCTATTAAAGGCTACGTCCCTCTCATCTCATGGGTTCAAGCAGGCGCATGGTGTGAGATTGAAGACGTTAGGACCCTAGATGATGCAGAGATATGGCTGCCATGCGCCGCTTCCCATAGCAGCCAAAGCTACGCCTTGCGAGTACGTGGACTATCCATGTTCAATCAACATGAACGTCGATCCTTTCGAGACGGAGACATCATCTTTGTTGATCCCGCGAAAGATGCGGAAAATGGTTCTCTTGTCATTGCCAAGCTCATGGATAGCCAAGAAGCAACTTTCAAGCAATTGGTGATGGAGGGCAGCCGCCGGTTTCTGAAACCTCTGAATCCAGCATGGCCAGAGCCGATCATTGAATTAGGGGCCGACGCAATCATTTGTGGCGTAGTATTTTCAAAGCTTGAAATTTTCTAATACAAAACCCAAAAAAGGCCCGCAGCGATGTGGGCTTTTTTTGCATCGTGAAAAAATCAATTCAAATACGTATTGACTGAATCAATACGTATTTGTATCGTTTGCATCGTAAATCTCTCACCAAAGAGTACAGACATGCAAACAACACAGCACAACAAGGCTCGTTGCCCGGTGTACCTACACCCATCAGCTTGCACTAACCCAGAAGCCGTCAAAGAGATTCAAAAAAGCACCGGCCTACAGGTAATCGTCGCGCCTGGCACTCGCTTAGCACCGGCAAAAGTAAATGTCATCACTCACGGATGCGGACCGTTCGGGGGTGATGCAGCATGAAGCCTCTATTAATTGGCATCGCTGGCGTCGCCCGCTCTGGTAAAGACACCGCCGCGCAGCATCTGGTAAGCCACCATGGATTCCAGGCTTACGCGTTCGCTGACCCACTGCGTGACGGTCTGATGCACATCCTCAACTTGAGCCCTTGCGACTTCGACGGTGCCCAGAAGGAACTGCCGCTGCCATGGCTCGGCCGATCCCCTCGCCAGTTAATGCAATCACTTGGCACCGAGTGGGGCCGCAACAACGTGCATCCCGAACTCTGGCTGCTGCTTGCGGAACAGAATCTCGACCTACTCGCTCGCACCCACGACGAAGCACGCGGCTTTGTCGTCAGCGACGTGCGGTTCGAAAACGAAGCGGACTTCATCCGTAAACGTGGCGGCGTGGTGATTCACATGGAGCGGATAGCTGCTCTCACCGTCAACCAGCACAGCAGTGAAAACGGTGTCGTGCGCGCGCCGGGAGATATCTGGCTACCGAATGATGGGCCGGTCGAAGAGTTGTTCACCAACCTAAACCATATTGTTGACACCCTGCACACCCGTGCTGCGGCGGCCTGAGGCAGCGTGATGACAAACCGCACCCTGGACGAATCCGCCGCATTGCTCGGACCCAAGCCCCGCGCCTTCCGCACCAGTTTGCGCGAGCTGGGCATTCTCAACAGCAGTGGCGATCTAGCAAGCCAGCACCGTGATCGCGGCTATCTGTATTCGGATCCGCGCAGCACCGTGATTCCGTCCCTCAACAAGTGCCGTCATTACTCCGTGGTGATGGTGAAGGAAGAAGGGATCGAATGGCTGGCCAAGAAGCTAGGAATCATCATTACCAAAAAGGACGCCGCTGCATGAAAACCAAAAACCTCAATGCCTACACGCAAGCCCTCGGCGCCCTGAAGCTGATCCCGATCTACTTGAACTGCCCGGGGGTAGTCAGCCGCGCAACGCTCGTTGGCGCCTCGACAGAAGCCATCCAACTACTGGAAAGCATGCCCGTTCTAAGCACCGAGCTGGCCGAGGTATTTCGCTGCGTCAACAACGTGATCCTTGACGGGCAAGTCGCCTACGTTACGCCGACCAACTCGCCTGAGTTCCCATTCGGCGCCGTGGTGGCTGACGCCAAGGGCAACATCTGCGCAGCTGCCATGGGCAAAAGTAAAGAAGGCCTCGCCGAGCTGATTCGCCTCAAGTTGCTGCCCCCATCGGAGGGGTTCGGGGAGAACGCAGCGTGAGCAACACACTTGAACAATTGCGACGTCAGTTCGCTACTCCATGCCCAACCCTGGCGGCAGTTCGGGAACAGTACTTCGCACACATTCGCACCGACCGCTACCTACTGGCCGAGATCAAGGCAGGTCGTATCGCGCTGGTCGTGAAGCGGCTGCACGGGTCGGCTCGCGCTCAACGAGTGGTGTACCTGCACGACCTGGCCGAGTTCCTCGACGCCCAAGCGGCTAAGCAAGCAGCTTGATTTCAACTTGGGTTACCACTTACACCCCTGCCGGCCTCTCACCAAGCATCCCGGCGGAGGTTTTCACAGAGGCTCACAGCACATGACCACAATCCAAATTTGCGCGTTAATCATCCTAATCGCTTTCACCGGCCTCCTGGTATGGGCCGGTTACAAAATGGGTCGTAGCGATGGAAAGCTAGAAGCGGACGATAGTCAGCGCGCTGAGTTCGCCAAAACTATCCGTCAGTTGGAGGCTTCCGCCCAGTTCATTCGCACTGATCACCGAAATCTGGCGAGGCAGTGCAGACAACTCAGAGAAAGCCAAGCATTCGGACCAAAAGAGCAACGAGTCCTGCTCGATATTGCAGAGCACCTCCGGGTTGCGGCTGAAACATTCAGTGCATTTCGCACAGGCAAAAAACTTGAGCGAGACACCCGGTTCCTCCGCGAGCAGGCGCTGATCATGGCCGGACTGCTGCAGGTCGTTGTGCACGGAGAAGGCGTATGAACATCTCATTCTCCTACTTCGGACCAACTCACTATCGCATGGCAGATGAAAGCAGCGTGCGCTTACGTGTTAGTGACCCAGTTCCGACTGTCAACGACCGTTTACCCGCGCTACCTGCTGAGAAAAACAAGCGTTGCGATGACACTGCGGAACCGTCCCTGCCCTCCTACCACCTGGACAAAATTCCAGAAGACAAGATGGCCGAGTTGGTCGGCACCACACGCCGAGCGCTGCAAGGCAAGCGCGCCAGAGGCGTCATTCCCAAAGGTGTCTGGAACAACATCGATAGCCGCATTTACTACAGCCTAAGGAGATACGAAGCATGGCTCGAGAGCCAATGGGTTTGCCCACCGGAGTTGAATTTGCTGGACAGTCCGTCCGCATTCGCTTCACCTGGAACGGGCAACGCCGTTGCGAAACCCTCCCGTATCCCCAAACGCCGAAGGGGATTAAGGCTGCCGCCGAGCTACGCGCTAACGTAACCAGCCTGATCAAGCACGGCGTGCTGGATGATCAGCGCTATGCCGAACTATTCCCCAACTCCACCTATGCCAACTACTCGGCGACTCCCCGGTTCGGGGAGTACGCCCAGGAGTGGCTCAACAGTCGCGAGATCGTGGCCGGGACACGCAAGAATTACCTCGGCTCGCTCAATCTGTACTGGATGCCGTATCTGGCAATGCTGCCCATCGACAGCATCACATCCGTGATGCTGCGCAAGGTGGTGGCCAATACCGAATGGCCTACGCCGGGCGTTAAGCGCGCGGCGATCCAGCGCCTGACCACAGTGTTCGGTACCGCAGTGAAAGACGGTCTGATCAACCGTAACCCGGTGGAGTCCATTGAGCTGCCGGTGAAGGCCAAGAAACCTATCGATCCCTTCACCGTGGGTGAGGCCAACCAGATTATCGATCACCTATATAAGACGCTGACCCATTCGATGCGGATCTACGCGGCGTACTTCGAGTTCGCCTTCTACACCGGCATGCGCCCCAGCGAGATCGCGGCGCTGCGCTGGGAAGAGGTCGACAAGGAAAAGCGGCTGGTGAACGTGTGCCGGATCGTTGCGGACTACAAGATCGAGGAGCGAACTAAAACCCGCAACGGACGCCAGGTCATGCTCAACAGCAGAGCACTGCACGCCATCGAGCAGGCCGAACTGCTGGCGAAGCAACGTGCTTTGCCAAGCCGGCGCAAACGCACCGAATCGACCTATGTGTTCCCGCCCACCAAGAACTTCGAGTTCATCCAACAATCGAGCGTGACCGACAAACACTTCCAGGCTGCATTGACTGAATTGGGCATTCGCGCCCGCCGGCAATACAACTGCCGACACACATACGCTACCATGTGCCTCATGGCGGGTATGAACCCTGCGTTTATTGCCACTCAGCTCGGTCATAGCGTTCAGATGTTGCTATCGACTTACGCCCGATGGATCAATTCCAGCACTGACTGGGGTGAACTCGGTAAGCTCGAAAACAGCTTGATTGGTACAAAATTGGTACAGACAGAAACAGTACCCCTCTGAAACCCTTATGGAATCAGCCCCTGTGACACTGGAACAGAACTACACCGCGATTCTCGGCCAATTGGGCGAGGACGTGTCCCGCGAGGGCCTGCTCGACACGCCAAAGCGTGCCGCCAAAGCCATGCAGTACCTCTGCCGCGGTTATGCACAGACGCTCGAAGAGGTCACCAACGGTGCCCTGTTCAGCTCCGACAACAGCGAAATGGTGCTGGTCAAGGACATCGAGCTGTATTCGTTGTGCGAACACCA
>Ga0209795_10000228_pt1 | contig 49817 bp, 37 predicted proteins | sample AgamicOrMarz_FD_187166 | JGI IMG/M metagenome (GOLD analysis project Ga0209795, IMG submission 187166) | Agave microbial communities from Guanajuato, Mexico - Or.Ma.rz (SPAdes) (version 2) | ecosystem: Host-associated > Plants > Phyllosphere > Phylloplane/Leaf | place: Guanajuato, Mexico...
CCCAATACGACCAGCCACTTTTCCATTTCGCTGTCCTTAACCCCGTGCCGTTGTTGTTGGCGCGCCATCGCGTCGCGCCGGCTATGACTTCTTTAACGGCGCGCCGTCCGGTTTGATAAGGGCTGATGCAAAAGAAATGACGCCAGGGAAAATACCGATCCTTACCGCGCTCGCCGGCTGCGGCGCCACCGCCCGCAAACCCGCGTCGAATAAGGGTTTCGCTCGGGTGCAACCAATCCGGCGCAGCGGTTGCACCTTTTTATTGAGAGGGGTACGATTCGGCCAACTTTTAGTCTTTCACCAGCATTTCGTCTGGTCTCCGAAGAAGGAAACATGGCTAGCACCACCCTTGGCGTCAAGGTCGACGACCTCCTGCGTTCCCGGCTGAGAGATGCCGCTACGCGCCTCGAACGCACTCCGCACTGGCTGATCAAGCAGGCGATCTTCGCGTACCTCGAAAAGATCGAACAAGGCCAATTGCCGCCGGAACTGTCGGGCGCGGCCGGTTCGGCCGAGATGGGCGACGGCGCGGCGGTCGAGCATGACGAAGACGGCGCCGCGCATCCGTTCCTGGAGTTCGCGCAGAACGTGCAGCCGCAATCGGTGTTGCGCGCGGCGATCACCGCGGCTTACCGTCGGCCGGAGCCGGAATGCGTGCCGTTCCTGCTCGGCCAGGCGCGTCTGCCCGCCAAGCTCGCCGACGACGTGCAGGCGCTCGCCGGCAAGCTCGTCGAAACGCTGCGCGGCAAGAGCAAGGGTGGCGGCGTCGAAGGACTGATCCACGAATTCTCGCTGTCGAGCCAGGAAGGCGTCGCGCTGATGTGCCTCGCCGAAGCACTGCTGCGCATTCCCGACCGCGCCACGCGCGACGCGCTGATTCGCGACAAGATCAGCAAGGGCGACTGGAAATCGCACGTCGGCCAGGCTCCGTCGATGTTCGTCAACGCCGCGACTTGGGGCTTGATGATTACCGGCAAGCTCGTGACGACCAACAGCGAGACGAGCTTGTCGTCGGCGCTCACGCGTCTGATCGGCAAGGGCGGCGAGCCGCTGATCCGCAAGGGCGTCGACATGGCGATGCGCCTGATGGGCGAGCAGTTCGTCACCGGCGAGAACATTTCCGAAGCACTGGCGAACAGCCGCAAGTACGAAGCGCGCGGTTTCCGCTACTCGTACGACATGCTCGGCGAAGCGGCCACGACCGAGGCCGACGCGCAGCGCTACTACGCGTCGTACGAGCAGGCGATTCACGCGATCGGCAAGGCGGCGGGCGGCCGCGGCATCTACGAAGGGCCGGGCATTTCGATCAAGCTGTCGGCGCTGCATCCGCGGTACTCGCGCTCGCAGCAGGAGCGCACGATGAGCGAGCTGCTGCCGCGTGTGCGTTCGCTCGCGATTCTCGCGCGCCGCTACGACATCGGCCTGAACATCGACGCGGAAGAAGCCGACCGTCTGGAGATCTCGCTCGATCTGCTCGAAGCGCTGTGCTTCGATCCCGAACTGGCCGGCTGGAACGGCATCGGCTTCGTGGTGCAGGCTTATCAGAAGCGCTGCCCGTTCGTGATCGAATACATTGTCGACCTCGCGCGCCGCAGCCGTCACCGGATCATGGTGCGCCTCGTGAAGGGCGCGTACTGGGACACGGAAATCAAGCGCGCACAAGTGGACGGCCTCGAAGGCTATCCGGTCTACACGCGCAAAATCTATACGGATGTGTCGTATCTCGCGTGCGCGAAGAAGCTGCTCGGCGCGCCCGACGCGGTCTATCCGCAGTTCGCCACGCACAACGCGCATACGCTGTCGGCGATCTATCACCTCGCGGGCAACAACTACTATCCCGGCCAGTACGAGTTCCAGTGTCTGCACGGCATGGGCGAGCCGCTGTACGAGGAAGTGACGGGTCCGGTTTCCGCAGGCAAGCTGAATCGTCCGTGCCGCGTCTACGCGCCGGTCGGCACGCATGAAACGCTGCTCGCGTATCTCGTGCGCCGTCTGCTCGAGAACGGCGCGAACACGTCGTTCGTGAATCGTATCGCCGATGAAAACGTCGCGATCGAGGACCTGATCGCCGATCCGGTCGAAGAGGCGTCGAAGATCGTCCCGCTCGGCGCGCCGCACGCGAAGATTCCGCTGCCGCGCAACCTGTATGGCACCGAGCGTCTCAATTCGATGGGCCTCGACCTGTCGAATGAGCATCGTCTCGCGTCGCTGTCGTCGGCGCTGCTGGCGAGCGCGAATCATCCGTGGCGCGCCGCGCCGATGCTGGCCGACGATCAGATCGCGTTGGGCAACGCACGCGACGTGCGCAATCCCGCGGATCATCGCGATCTGGTCGGCACGGTGGTCGAAGCGAGCGCCGAACACGTGAGCGCCGCATTGGCGCACGCGGTCGCCGCCGCGCCGATCTGGCAGGCGACGCCCGTCGAAGCGCGCGCCGATTGCCTCGCGCGCGCCGCCGATCTGCTCGAAGCGCAGATGCATACGCTGATGGGTCTCGTCGTGCGCGAGGCGGGCAAGTCGCTCGCGAACGCGGTGTCGGAGATTCGCGAAGCCATCGACTTCCTGCGTTACTACTCGACGCAGATTCGCAGCGAGTTTTCGAACGACACGCATCGTCCGCTCGGGCCGGTTGTCTGTATCAGCCCGTGGAATTTTCCGCTGGCGATTTTCATGGGTCAGGTCGCCGCCGCGCTCGCAGCCGGCAACACGGTGCTCGCGAAGCCCGCGGAGCAAACGCCGCTGATCGCCGCGCAAGCCGTGCGGATTCTGCGCGAAGCAGGCGTACCCGCGGGCGCCGTTCAGCTTCTTCCGGGCGACGGCGAAACGGTCGGCGCCGCACTCGTCGCCGATGCGCGCACGCGTGCCGTGATGTTCACCGGCTCGACGGAAGTCGCGCGTCTCATCAACAAGACGCTGTCGAGCCGCCTCGATCCCGAAGGCAAGCCAATTCCGCTGATCGCCGAAACGGGCGGTCAGAACGCGATGATCGTCGATTCGTCGGCGCTCGCGGAACAGGTGGTCGCGGACGTGATGCAGTCGTCGTTCGATTCGGCCGGCCAACGTTGCTCCGCGCTGCGCGTGCTGTGCTTGCAGGACGACGTCGCGGACCGCACGCTCGAAATGCTGACGGGCGCCATGCGTGAGCTGACGGTCGGCAATCCGGACCGGCTGTCGACCGACGTCGGCCCCGTGATCGACGTGGAAGCGAAGCGCGGCATCGACGCGCACATCGCCGCGATGCGCGAAAAAGGCCGCAAGGTCGAACAACTGCCGCTGCCGGAAAATTGCGCGCAAGGCACGTTCGTCCCGCCGACGCTGATCGAGCTCGACAGCATCGACGAATTGAAGCGCGAAGTGTTCGGCCCGGTGCTGCATGTGGTGCGTTATCGCCGCAGCCAACTCGACGCCCTGCTCGAACAGATCCGCGCAACCGGCTACGGCCTGACGCTCGGCATCCATACGCGAATCGACGAAACCATCGCGCATGTGATCGGCCGCGCGCATGTCGGCAACATCTACGTGAACCGCAACGTGATCGGCGCGGTGGTCGGCGTGCAGCCGTTCGGCGGCGAAGGTTTGTCGGGCACGGGTCCGAAGGCCGGCGGCGCGCTGTATTTGCAGCGTCTGCTCGCGAAGCGCCCCGCTGGTTTGCCGAACTCGCTCGCGCAGGCGCTCGTCGCCGATGTACCGCAACGCGCGGAAAACAGCGACAATCCGTCGGCCGCGCTGACTGCATTGACGGCGCTGCGCGATTGGCTGATCGCCGAACGCGAGCCGCAACTGGCCGCGCGCTGCGACGGTTATCTGTCGCATATGCCGGCCGGTGCAACGGCGGTGCTGACCGGACCGACCGGCGAGCGCAACACGTACACGCTGGGCGCACGCGGCACGGTGCTGTGCATCGCTTCGACGGCAAGCGGCGCGCGCGTGCAGTTCGCGGCCGTGCTGGCTACGGGAAATCGTGCGCTGTTCGAAGGCGCCGCTGGTGAACAATTGGTCGCGCAACTGCCGGCGTCGCTGAAGTCTTATGCGAGCGTGCGCAAGAATGCCGACACGCCGTTCGACGCGGTCCTGTTCGAAGGCGATAGCGACGAACTGCTCACGCTCGTGAAGGAAGTGGCGAAGCGCCCGGGACCGATCGTATCGGTGCAAGGCGTCGCGTCACGCGCGCTCGAAAACGGCGACGAAGACTACGCGCTCGAACGTCTGTTGACGGAGCGCTCGGTCAGCGTGAATACGGCAGCCGCCGGCGGTAATGCGAATTTGATGACGATCGGTTGAGCGAACCTCATCGATCGCGCAGGAAAACGCCGGGCCGCCCCAAGTTTTCTTGCACCCCCTCGGGGGGCCTGGTGCGAAGCGCCAGGATTTGGGGGCGGTCATCAAAACGGAAGCGGTAACGGCGATCCCGGAAACCGCTCCATCCACACCTGGTACCAAGGAGAAGATATGCAACACAAGATGACACTGCTGGCAGGCGCAGCGCTGGTTGCGGCGATGTCGGTGGCGGGGACGGCCAACGCTCAATCGACGGAAGACGTGAAGGTCGGTTTCGCCGGCCCGATGACGGGCGCGCAGGCGCACTACGGCAAGGACTTCCAGAACGGCATCACGCTGGCGGTCGAAGACATGAACGCGACGAAGCCGGTGATCGGCGGCAAGCAGGTTCGCTTCGTGCTCGACGCCGCCGACGACCAGGCTGACCCGCGCACCGGCACGACCGTCGCGCAGAAGCTCGTGGACGACGGCATCAAGGGCATGCTCGGCCACTTCAACTCGGGCACGACGATCCCGGCATCGCGCATCTACGCGAACGCGGGCATTCCCGAAATCGCGATGGCGACGGCACCTGAGTACACGCAGCAAGGCTTCAAGACCACCTTCCGCATGATGACGTCCGACACGCAGCAAGGTTCGGTTGCCGGCGCGTTCGCGGTCAAGACGCTGGGCGTGAAGAAGATCGTGATCATCGACGACCGCACGGCTTACGGCCAGGGTCTCGCCGATCAGTTCGAGAAGGCGGCGAAGGCTGCGGGCGGCACGATCGTCGATCGCGAATTCACGAACGACAAGGCCGTGGACTTCAAGTCGATCCTGACCAAGGTGAAGTCGGTCAGCCCGGATCTGATCTATTACGGCGGCGCCGATTCGCAAGCAGCGCCGATGGTCAAGCAGATGAAGGCGCTCGGCATCAAGGCGCCGCTGATGGGCGGCGAAATGGTCCACACGCCGACGTTCATCAAGATCGCGGGCGACGCGGCGAACGGCACGGTGGCATCGCTCGCCGGCCTGCCGCTGGAAGAAATGCCGGGCGGCAAGGACTACGTCGCGAAGTACAAGAAGCGTTTCAACGAAGACGTGCAAACGTACTCGCCGTACGCATACGACGGCGCAATGGCGATGTTCGCCGCGATGAAGAAGGCGAATTCGACCGATCCGGCGAAGTACCTGCCGGTGCTGGCCCAGACGTCGATGCCGGCTGTGACGTCGTCGAACCTTTCGTACGATGCGAAGGGTGACCTGAAGAACGGCGGCATCACGCTGTACAAGGTTGTCGACGGCAAGTGGACGACGCTGCAAAGCGTGGGCGGCAAGTAAGCTACTTTTTGCAGCTTGCTGTGACGTTGTGAGAACCCCGCTTCGGCGGGGTTTTTTTATGGGTTACAGGCGGGGCCTTTCTCTATTCCCCGCGCAATTTCCTCCCCTGCTCCCGAATCTGCTCGAGCGTCGCGCCTGGCGTACTCGCTTCCTGCGGCATGCGAACCTCGATTACCGCCGCGCGCTTCGCTTCCAATGAACGCTGCAACGCCGGCAGAAAATCTTCGGTACGTTCCACCGTTTCGCCGTGTGCGCCGAACGATCGCGCGAATGCCGCGAAGTCGGGATTCGTGAGCCCGGTGCCATGCACGCGGTTCGGATAATGCCGTTCCTGATGCATGCGGATCGTGCCGAAGTGCCCGTTGTTCACGACAATGAAAAGCACATGCAAGTCGTATTGCATCGCCGTCGCGAGTTCCTGCGCAGCCATCATGAAGCAGCCGTCGCCGGCCAGCGCGACCACCGCGCGTTGCGGATAGAGCGACTTCGCCGCGATCGCCGCAGGCACGCCGTAGCCCATCGCGCCGCTCGTCGGTGCAAGTTGCGAGCGGTAGTGCCGATACGAAAAGTGCCGATGCAGCCACGTCGCGTAATTGCCTGCGCCGTTGGTCAGGATCGCGTCGTCAGGAAGATGCGCGCGCAACTGTTGAATGACTTCGCCCATCTGCACATCGCCGGGAATCGGGCGAGGCTTGCGCCACTCCAGATACGCGCGATGCGCTTCGTCCGCCGCGCCGCTCCATGCGAGTGTTTCGGCCGACGGCTTCAAGGCCGCCAGCGCCGCCGTCAGTTCCGGCATGCCGGAGACGATCGGCAGATCGGCCGCATAAACGCGTCCCAACTCTTCCGCGCCCTGATGAACGTGAACCAGCGTCTGCTTGGTCTTCGGAATGTCGAGCAGCGTGTAGCCATTCGTCGTCGCCTCGCCGAGTCGCGGCCCGAGCACGAGCAGCAGATCGGCATCGCGGATACGCTGCGCGAGTGCCGGATTGATGCCGAGCCCGACATCGCCGGCATAGTTCGGATGCTCGTTATCGAGCGTGTCCTGGAAGCGGAACGCGAGGCCAACCGGCAATTTCCAGTTCTCGACGAAGCGTTGCAGGTCCGCGCATGCATGAGACGTCCAGCCGCTGCCGCCCGCAATGGCCATTGGCCGTTGCGCGCGCTCGAGCAGTTCGCGAAGCCTGTCGATCTGTGCCGCCGACGGCGACGCCGCCACTCGCTGATAAGCCGGCGCGCCGGGCACGGCGTCGCATGCATCGCTCAGCACGTCTTCGGGCAAGGACAGCACGACAGGTCCAGGACGCCCGGATGTCGCCGTGTGAAACGCGTGACTCAGATACTCGGGAATGCGCTTCGGATCGTCGATCTGCGCAACCCATTTCGCCATCTGACCGAACATGCGCCGATAGTCGATCTCCTGAAACGCTTCGCGGTCGAGATGCTCGCGCGCGCATTGGCCGATCAGCAGAATCATCGGCGTCGAGTCCTGAAACGCGGTGTGTACGCCGATGGACGCATGCGTCGCGCCGGGTCCCCGCGTGACGAGCGCGACGCCTGGCCGGCCGGTCAGCTTGCCGACCGCTTCGGCCATGTTCGCGGCCGCCGCTTCATGGCGGCAGACAATCGTCTGAATGCGCGTGGTCTCGTCGTGCAGTGAGTCGAGCACCGCGAGAAAGCTCTCGCCGGGCACACAGAAAACGCGCTCGACACCGTGCGTGAGCAACGCATCGACGACGAGGCGCGCGCCGGTCGTTCGAGCGGCGGCAGAATCGGAAACGGGAGCATTCGGCAGCGACATTGCGATGGGGCCTCCAGGCAGTGAGTGCGGTGAGTGCAGTGAGTGCAAGTGAGCCCCGACAGCTTACGCCGACAGCGTGTGCAGTGTCACGGCGCAGCGCAATGCATGGTCACGCCGCGGACATGGCCCCGCGAATGCGCAAACAAAAACGCGGGCCGAAGAGCCCGCGTTTCGATACGCCGCGATCATCGAATCGCCCATCAACACTCGACGATATTCACCGCCAAACCGCCGCGCGAGGTTTCCTTGTACTTCGTCTTCATATCCGCGCCGGTCTCGCGCATGGTCTTGATGACCGAATCGAGCGACACGTAGTGACTGCCGTCGCCGCGCAACGCCATGCGCGCCGCGTTGACCGCTTTCACCGATGCCATTGCATTGCGCTCGATGCACGGAATCTGCACCATGCCGCCGACCGGATCGCACGTGAGCCCGAGATTGTGTTCCATGCCGATCTCGGCCGCGTTCTCGACCTGCCTCGGCGTGCCGCCCATTACCGCAGCGAGCGCGCCCGCGGCCATCGAGCACGCGACGCCCACTTCGCCCTGACACCCCACTTCGGCACCGGAAATGGACGCGTTCAGCTTGTACAGAATGCCGATAGCCGCCGCGGTCATCAGGAAGTCGATCACGCCCTGCTCATTCGAGCCGGGCATGAAGCGTGTGTAGTAATGCAGCACGGCCGGGATGATGCCCGCCGCGCCGTTGGTCGGCGCGGTGACGACGCGCCCTCCCGCGGCGTTTTCCTCGTTGACGGCGATCGCATACAGGTTGATCCAGTCGACCATCGAAAGCGGATCGCGCAACGCCAGCTCAGGGTTGCCCGACAGCGCACGATAGAGCTGCGGCGCGCGGCGCTTCACCTGGAACGGGCCCGGCAGATTGCCGTCCGCGTCGGGATTGTTGATGCCGCAACCACGCGACACGCACGACTGCATCACGTTCCAGATTTTCAGCAGGCCCGCGCGCGTTTCTTCTTCGGTATGCCAGACGCGCTCGTTGTCCCACATCAATTGCGCAATGCTTTTACCGGTCGATTCGCACAGCGCGAGCAACTCGTTGCCGCTGCGAAACGAGTGCGGCAATTGATCGACGGCAGCCAGCACTTTCGTGTTCGGCGCGCCGGCCGTCACAACGAATCCACCGCCTACCGACAGATACGTCGATTCGCGCAACGTCTCGCCGTTTGCGTCGAACGCGCGCAGCTTGAGTCCGTTCGGATGTTCGGCCAGCGCCTGGCGGTAAAACGAAATGTGGTCCTTCTGCACGAACGGGATTTCATGCGTGCCGAGCAATGCCAGCTTGCGCGTGCTGCGCACGGCTTCCAGTCGCTCTGCAATCGTGTCGGGATTCACTGTGTCGGGCGCGTCGCCCATCAGACCGAGCATCACGCCGCGATCCGTGCCGTGACCTTTGCCCGTCGCGCCGAGCGAGCCGTACAGATCGACCTTCACCGAGGCCGTGTTCGCAAGGAGCCCGTCGCGTTCGAGCCCTTGCGCGAACATCAGCGCCGCGCGCATCGGCCCGACCGTATGCGAGCTCGACGGACCGATGCCGATTTTGAAGAGATCGAACACACTGACTGCCATTGACTGCTCCCTGCTGATGAAATGTTGGTTTAGCGCGCCGGCATCGGCAAACACACGGCAAGCCATGCGGGCGGCGTTGCTGCAAGTTGCAGCGCGATCGGCGTATAGCGTCCGTCGAGACGCGCCGCCAGATGAAAGAGCTCCGTCGCGTTCTTCGGGTCCCATTGACCCGAGTAGCCGGGCAAGCCGGCTTCGCGACGTTTGGCGTCGAAGGCGACGCTCGAATGCACGAATTCCTCGTGCGTCTTGCTGCCGGCCGCATACGGCGCGAGCCAGTTGAGGGCAGCTTGCAGCGACGCGCCGTTCGCGCCCTTCTCCGGCAGCCAGTTGCGGTTGTGGCGGCGCGCCGCAACGGCGGCCGTGACCAGCGGCTGCAGATCGTAAGTGACGTAGTGCAGCGCATCACGTTCGGCGAAATCGACGGTCGAACCATTCGGCTCGATGTTGTCGCCGACATGCTCGACAAAGAGACGCTGCGCCGCGTTGATCATCTTGCGGTTGTCGAGCGTGAAGGCGGCCATTGCAATCAGTTTGATCCGGTGGCTTTGCCAGTTGTTCCGGTAATTGCCTTTCAATGGACGCGGCTGCTCGTCGATCTGCGCGATATAGCCGTTCGCGAGCTTCGTCAGAAACGCCATCGACGCATTGCGCGTTTTCACGGGCAGCGCGCTCGCGGTCATGTCGTACGCGAGAATCAGCCCTTCGAAATGCGTTTCGTCGATGGGATTGAAGCTCGGCTGATAAGTCGTGACCCACGCGTACAGCAAGCGATCGACGAGCTTGAGATAGCGGTCGTCGCTCGTTGCGCGCCACGCGAGCGCGGCGTCGCGCAGCAAGTCCAGATCTTTTTCCGCCTCGACGCTCTGATCGTAAATGCCCTCGTGCGGCAGCGTGCCTTCGGTGTGCAGCTTGGCCTGCGCGTGCGGCCGGTCGTTCAGATGCGCCTGCACATTGCTCACCAACGCCTTCACGCCGGGATCGGCGTTCGTGCGCTCGCTGGTTTGCCACGCGGGCGCCGCGCAAAAATTCATTGCGGCGTACGCGTGCCGCAGCGGCAGCAACGCGGCGGCGCCGGCGAACAGCATGGCGCCCGCTTGCCGCCGCATATGAATGCGCGTCGCTTTGGCCAGGCTTTGCATCAATCGCACCTTTCGCACCATGCGAAACTCCTCGTTGGGCTGATTTGGTGTGTGATGTTAGCCGTTTGCGGCCTGGAGCGACAGAAGCGCGCGCCGCCCGTCTATCAGCACGGGTAACGCGCGCCGAAGGCAACGCTTACTCGTAATCGGCGACCGGCACGCAGGAGCAGAACAGGTTGCGATCGCCATACACGTTGTCCGCGCGGCCGACCGGCGGCCAGTACTTCTTCGCGATTAACGTGGGCAGCGGATACGCGGCCGTTTCGCGCGCATACGTGTGCTTCCAGTCGTCGGCGATCACCACTGCGGCCGTGTGCGGCGCGTGCTTCAGCGGATTATCTTCGCGGTCCGAATGGCCTTCTTCCACCGCGCGAATTTCCTCGCGGATCGCAATCATCGCTTCGATGAAACGGTCGAGTTCTTCCTTCGATTCCGATTCGGTCGGCTCGACCATCAGCGTGCCCGGCACCGGGAAGCTCATGGTCGGCGCATGGAAGCCGTAGTCCGCGAGGCGCTTCGCGACGTCGTCGACGGTGATGCCGCTCGTTTCCTTGATCGGACGCAAATCCAGAATGCATTCGTGCGCGACGAGTCCGCCGGGGCCCGAATACAGCACCGGATAATGCGGCGCGAGTTTCTTCGCGACGTAGTTCGCATTGAGGATCGCGGTTTCGGTCGCGGCGGTCAGGTTTTTCGCGCCCATCATCGCGATGTACATCCACGAGATCGGCAGGATCGACGCCGAGCCGTACGGTGCGCCCGACACAGCGCCGATGCCGTTCGGCGCGCGCTCATAGCCCGACGAAATCTGGTTCGGCAGGAACTGCGCGAGATGCGCGCCGACCGCGACCGGACCGACGCCGGGGCCGCCGCCGCCGTGCGGAATGCAGAACGTCTTGTGCAGATTCAGGTGCGAGACGTCGCCGCCGAATTGACCCGGCGCCGTCAGGCCGACCATCGCGTTCATGTTCGCGCCGTCCACATAGACCTGGCCGCCGCGCGCATGCACGATCTCGCAGATTTCGCGCACGTTCGCCTCGAATACGCCGTGCGTCGACGGATACGTAATCATGATCGCCGCGAGTTTGTCGGCGTGCTGATCGGCTTTCTTCTTCAGATCTTCGATGTCGACGTTGCCCTGCGCGTCGCACGCAACCACCACGACCTGCATGCCCGCCATTTGCGCCGAAGCCGGGTTCGTGCCGTGCGCCGAAGCCGGAATCAGGCAGACATTGCGATGCGCTTCGCCGCGCGACGCGTGGTACGCGTGAATAATCAGCAGGCCCGCGTACTCGCCTTGCGAGCCCGCGTTGGGTTGCAGCGACACGGCTGCATAGCCGGTTGCCGCGACCAGCATCGCTTCGAGCTGATCGATCATTTCGCGGTAGCCGACGGTTTGCTCAGCGGGCGCGAACGGATGAATCTGGCCGAACTCGGGCCACGTGACCGGCAGCATTTCCGAGGTCGCGTTTAGCTTCATCGTGCACGAGCCGAGCGGAATCATCGAGCGGTCGAGCGCGAGGTCCTTGTCCGACAGGCTGCGCAAATAACGCAGCATTTCCGTTTCCGAATGATGACGGTTGAACACGTGGTGCGTGAGGTACGCGCTCGTCCGTTCGAGCGATGCCGGCACCGATGCGGTGTTCGACGCGGTCAGCGCAGAGTCGAGCGCGTCGACTTGCGGGACATCGCGCGCGCCGGCGGCTTGCGCAAACACCGCGAGCAGATCGGCGAGATCGGCGCGCGTGGTCGTTTCGTCGATGGACACGCCGACTTGCGTACCGCTCACGCGGCGCAGGTTGATGCGCTTCGCGTTGGCCGCGTCGTGCAGCGCCTGCGTGCGCGCGCCCGCGTCGAACGTGAGCGTGTCGAAAAACGTTTCGTTGACGAGCGTGTAGCCGAGCTGCTTCGCGCCTTCCGCGAGCAATGCGGCGATGCGGTTCACGCGCAACGCGATGGTCTTCAGGCCGCGCGGGCCGTGATAAACCGCGTACATGCTCGCCATGATCGCGAGCAGCGCTTGCGCGGTACACACGTTCGACGTCGCCTTCTCGCGGCGAATATGTTGTTCGCGCGTTTGCAGCGCGAGACGCAGCGCGGGATTGCCTTGCGCGTCGACGGTCACGCCGACGAGACGGCCCGGCATCTGACGCTTGAATTCGTCGCGCACGGCGAGATACGCCGCGTGCGGACCGCCGAAGCCAACCGGCACGCCAAAGCGCTGCGTGTTGCCGACAGCCACGTCCGCGCCCCACTCGCCCGGCGGCGTCAGCACGGTCAGCGCGAGCAGATCGGCGGCGACCACCACGTGGCCGCCCGCTGCGTGGATCGCTTCGGTGAGCGCGCGGTAGTCGCGCACGTCGCCGTTCACGCCCGGATATTGCAGCAGCACGCCGAATGCGTTCGCGTTCGCGGCTTCATCTGCGGGGCCGACTTTCACTTCGATGCCGACCGGGGTTGCGCGCGTCTTTATCACTTCGACAGTTTGCGGCAACACGTCGTCGGCGACATAGAACACGTTCGACTTCGGCTTGCCGACGCGTTGCAGCAGCGTCATCGCTTCGGCTGCGGCGGTGGCTTCGTCGAGCAGCGACGCGTTCGAAATCGCGAGCCCCGTCAGATCGATCACCATCTGCTGGAAGTTGAGCAGCGCTTCGAGTCGGCCTTGCGAGATTTCCGGCTGATACGGCGTGTACGCCGTGTACCAGGCCGGATTTTCGAGCACGTTGCGCAGGATCACCGTCGGCGTGTGCGCGTTGTAATAACCCTGCCCGATGTACGAGCGGAACACCTGGTTTTTGTCCGCGAGTTCGCGCAATGCGGCGAGCGCTTCCGCTTCGCTTTTCGGTTGCGTGAACGGACCGAGCGGCAGCGGCTCGGTGCGGCGGATCGTCTTCGGAATGACGGCGTCGATCAGCGCGGCGCGCGACGCGAAGCCCAACGCTTCGAGCATGGCCTGCTGGTCGGCCGCATCCGGGCCGATGTGCCGTTCGGCGAAGGCGTCATGCACTTCGAGCGCGGCAAGCGAGAGAGGAGTGCGGTTCATCAGACGATCCGGGTGTTCGAGCTTCATGGTGTTCCTGGCGGTGCGACTGTCCTTGCGCGAAGGGCGCGCCGCACCTGACGGTTAGACGAGAGGTGAATCAGGCGCCGATCGACTTCGTGTACGCGTCGGCGTCGATCAGACGGTCGAGCGTGGCGTCCGCGGCCGGCTTGATCTTGAAGAGCCAGCTTTCGTACGGCGTGCTGTTGACCGAATCCGGCGAGTCGGACACGGCGCTGTTCGCTTCGATCACTTCGCCCGAGACCGGCGCGTAAATGTCCGACGCGGCTTTCACCGATTCGATCACCGCGACCGTGTCGCCGGCGGTCACGGTCTTGCCCAGTTCCTGGACTTCGAAGAAGACGATGTCGCCGAGCGCTTCCTGCGCATGGTCGGTAATGCCGACCGTCAGCGTGCCGTCCGCTTCGGTGCGGACCCATTCGTGCGATTCGGTGTATTTCAGATCGGCCGGGATGCTCATCGGATGCTCCTATGCGGTGTGATTCGGTAGTGACTGGATAAGGGACGCGCGCGCCGGTGGCTTGCGGAGGCTCAGGCCGCCGCGAGCACTTTGCCGTTGCGCACGAACGGCAGTTTTACCACGCTTGCAGGAACGGATTTGTCGCGAATCTGCACATGAACCGTGTCGCCCGGCTGCACGCCTTGCGGCACGCGCGCGAAGGCGATCGATTCCTGCATCGTCGGGGAAAATGTGCCGCTGGTGATTTCGCCCTCGCCGTGCGGCGTGACGACCTTCTGATGCGCGCGCAGCACGCCTGCGGCCTTGCCGTTTTCCTTGCGCAAGATCAGGCCGACGAATGCGGCCTTCGAGCCGTCCAGTTCGAGCCTGCTTTTGCCGACGAATTCGCGCGGCGAAGCGAGGTCGACCGTCCACGCGAGACCGGCGTCGAGCGGCGAGGTGTTGTCGTCCATGTCCTGGCCGTACAGATTCATGCCGGCTTCGAGGCGCAGCGTGTCGCGCGCGCCGAGACCGGCGGGGCGCACGCCTTGCGCTTGCAGCGCGTTCCACAGCGCAACCACGTGGTCCGCAGGAACGATGATCTCGAAGCCGTCTTCGCCGGTGTAGCCGGTGCGGGCGACGGTCAGCTCGCCGAACGGCGCGGTTTCGATGCGCGCGGCGTTGAAGGGCTTCAGCGCCTCAGTGGCGGCGCGGAGGGAGGGCGCCGTCTGCCAGACCTTCTCACGTGCGTTCGGACCTTGCACGGCGACGATCGCGAGATCGCGGCGCGGCGTGATCGTCAGGCCGAAGCCGCCTTCGTTCAGTTGATTGAACCACGCGATGTCTTTGTCGGCGGTGCCCGCGTTGACGACCACGCGGAAATGATCTTCGCCGAAGTAATAGACGATCAGATCATCGATCACGCCGCCGTCGGGGTTCAGCATGCACGAGTAGAGCGCGCGGCCCGGTGTTTGCAGCTTGCCGACGTTGTTGGCCAGCGCGTATTCGAAGAACGCACGCACGCGCTCGCCGGTGAAATCGACGACGCACATGTGCGAGACGTCGAACATGCCCGCGTCGGTGCGCACCGCGCGGTGTTCGTCGATCTGCGAGCCGTAGTTGACGGGCATGTCCCAGCCGCCGAAATCGACCATGCGGGCATTCAGCGCGCGATGGGTGGCGTTGAGCGGAGTGTGTTTGAGTTCGGTCATGGGGCCTCGGGCGTCTCGCGAAACAAAAAAGGCCATGCGGCGCCGCGCCTCGCGCCTTTAGCGGCGAGCGTGGTGCTGCATGGCCCCTCTGTCCTCGATACCTGAGAGATTGCGCTGCCGTGGCGATATGGATTCGCCACGGTGAACGCGCGCCCCTTCGGTGGGCAGCTTGCCGGGTCTGCGCGGCGTGTGCGACGCAGACGGCTACTGCCGCTCTCCAGAGTGCGAAAAACCGCGCCTCGATGTTTGCCAGCGTATTGCCTGGCTGTTACGTGGGCGCGAGTTTTTCGACGCGGTCGGTCCTTTTGCCTGAGAGTTTCCGGGTGTGCCCCTTCGGCGGCGCGGCCTGCGAATTCAGCGGCCAGCGCGCTCTCCCGACGCGTGCGGCGAATGTACGCGAGGCCCGGAGGCTTGTCAAATAAAGGGCGTGTCCGCAGAAGGGCTGGTGCGCCGCCTTTGGGAGCGGCCTGGAGCCGGCATCTAGCGCCGGCTCGCCGTCATTCGCCGATCGCGCGCGCAGCGCCGTCGAGTTCCTCGTTGAGCACGCGCTGTTCGTCGGCGGACAGACCGCCGCCGTGCTGCGCGGCCATGTCGTGCGCTTCACGCCGGATCACCTCGAGCCGATGATGCAGCTCGCCCCCTTGCGGCGGCGGGTAATAGCCCTGATTCACGCGATTGTCGATACGGCGGCTCAGGTTGTCGATGCGGCCGTCGACCTGACGCAGCCGCTTGTCGGCAATCTGCTGCGGGTTCGGGCGCGGCGCCGGTTCGGGCTGCGGCGCGACCACACAGGCGGCGAGGGAACTGAGCAATGCGCATGCGGCGAGCGCGCGGATGATACGTGGCATGGACTCTCCGTGAAGTCGTTGTCGTTTTGCGATGCTACCCACGTAGCAACGGATCACGGCTCGCTCACGCTGACCCCAAAGGCCGGCCGATTTGTAACGTTATATTGCTTGCGGTTTTGTCAGTCGGCTGCCGGTCGCTTGCCTGTCGCCTGTCGAGGTTTGCCGGCGCGAGGTGCGAGATGCTTCGCTTCGCGCCGGCCTGGGCGTTTAACGAATGCGTTCGAACGGCAAGCGGATGCCTTCGTCGGAACTGCGCGCCGCGAGTTCGATGATCGTCATCACATCGACGGCGTCTTGCGGGCTCACGGGGAACTTCACGCCGTGTTGAATCGCGTCGGCGAGCGCGATATAGAAGCCCGCGTAATCGCCATTGCGCGTCGGCACTTCCCGCTCTGCTTCGCGATCGCCGTCGAGCACCCGCAGCGTGCCTGCCGCGTTGCCGGCGGCGAAGCCCTCGTCGCCCGGACGCAGGCCCGCTTTCAACTGGTCCTCTTGCGTGTCGAGCCCGTATTTCACGTAGCTGCCGCGCGTGCCGTGAATGACGAAGCGCGGCGCGACGATCGCCGTCAGCGCGCTTGCATGCAGCACGACTTCGAACGCGCCGTAGCCCAACTGGATATGCACGTAGTCGGGTGCGCTCGCCTGATCGCGATGCGTGCGCACCGTTGCCGCCACGGTCTGCGGCGCGCCGAACAGCGCGAGCGCCTGGTCGATCAGATGCGGCCCGAGGTCGAACAGCAGACCGCCGCCGCGCGACGCTTCCTCGCGCCAACGCTGGCGCACTTCGGGCCGGAAGCGGTCGAAATGCGATTCATAGTGCGTGACGCGCCCCAACTCGGCGCTCGCGAGCAGATCGCGCACGGTCAGAAAATCGCCGTCCCAGCGGCGGTTGTGAAACGGCACGAACAGCTTGCCCCGCGCGAGCGCGATGTTGGCGAGCGTGTGCGCGTCTGCGGCGGTGAGCGTCACCGGTTTGTCGACGACGACGTGCTTGCCCGCTTCCAGCGTGCGGCGCGCGAGGTCGAAGTGCGTGTCGTTCGGCGTGGCGATCACGACGCAGTCGATGTCGTCGAGCGCAAGCAGCGCGTCGAGGTCGGCGACGACTTTCGCGTGCGGATAGTCGGCGAGCGCGGCGTCGGGCTTGCCAGTGGCGATAGCCGCGACGCTCGCGCGGCCGCAGTGCGCGATCACCGGCGCATGAAAGGTCGCGCCGGCGAACCCGTAACCCATCAATCCCATTTTCAGCGATGCGGACATGCGTGTCTTCCTGCAAAAACGGCGCGCCGCTTTGCCACCGCGGCGGCGGCGCGCAACGCCGTCATTGTGGCATGGGCGCGCGGCGACGGAGCGTCGGCGAATCGCGTGAGATTTTCGCGCTGGCTGGTGGCGGCCGTGTGCCCGATGCGATTCGTCGGCCGAATTTATCCGCCGATTTCATCCGTGTTAGCATCGCTCCTCTCGCGCGAACCTGGGCGCGTCGACCGGCTTCAGATCACGCGCGGCGCGTATGTCGCAGCGCGCGCCGGGCGGCCACTCCGCTCGCTTCGCGACTTGCTGCAAGACTGTGCCGCGGCGCCGTGAGCGCCGCTTTAACGGCGCGTTTCCCCGAGGGCCGCGCCTTTCATAGCCGCGTCCTCGCAGCCGCATTTCAACCGCAACACCCCATCTACAGACGATGTCCGCAGGCCTCAATCCCGCTCAAAGTGAAGCGGTCCGTTATCTCGACGGGCCGTGTCTCGTGCTCGCCGGCGCAGGCAGCGGCAAGACGCGCGTGATCACGCAGAAAATCGCGCACCTGATCGAGGCGAAGGGCTTCGAGCCGCGCCACATCGCGGCCGTCACCTTTACCAACAAGGCCGCCGCGGAAATGCGCGAGCGCGTGGGCAAGCTGCTCGAGGGCAAGACGCTCACGACGCCCGGCAAGGAAGGCCGCAAGGTGCCCGTCAATCAGTTGACTGTGTGCACGTTCCACTCGCTCGGGGTGCAGATTCTGCGGCAGGAAGCCGAGCACGTCGGCCTGAAGCCGCAGTTCTCGATCATGGATTCCGACGACTGCTTTGGCATGATCCAGGAACAGGTCGGCTCGACGGACAAGGGCTTTATCCGCAAGATCCAGTCGATCATTTCGTTGTGGAAGAACGGCCTGATCATGCCCGACGAGGCGATGGCGATTGCCGCGAACGAAGACGAGCATCAGGCCGCGATCGTCTATCGCAACTATGTGGCGACGCTGCACGCGTATCAGGCAGTGGATTTCGACGATCTGATCCGCTTGCCCGCCGAACTCTTCGCGAAGAACGAGCAGGTGCGCGACCGTTGGCAAAACAAGCTGCGTTATTTGCTGATCGACGAGTATCAGGACACCAATGCATGCCAGTATGAATTGCTGAAGCAGCTCGCCGGCCCGCGCGCCGCGTTCACGGCCGTGGGCGACGACGACCAGGCGATCTACGGCTGGCGCGGCGCGACGCTCGAAAATCTCGCGCAGCTCGGCAAGGATTTTCCGAAGCTGCATGTGATCAAGCTCGAGCAGAATTATCGTTCGACGGTGCGCATTCTCACGGCCGCGAACAATGTGATCGCCAACAATCCGAAGCTCTTCGAAAAGAAGCTGTGGTCCGAGCACGGCATGGGCGATTCGATCACGGTGACTGGTTGCAACGACGAGGAGCACGAAGCCGAATCCGTCGTATTTCGTCTGTCGGCGCACAAGTTCGAGCGGCGCGCGAACTTCCGCGATTACGCGATTCTCTATCGAGGCAATTTCCAGGCGCGCATCTTCGAACAGGTGCTGCGCCGCGAGCGGATTCCGTATGTGCTGTCGGGCGGTCAGTCGTTTTTCGATAAGGCCGAGATCAAGGACATCTGCGCATATCTGCGCCTGATCGCCAACGCGAACGACGACCCCGCGTTCATCCGCGCGATCACCACGCCGCGGCGTGGCGTCGGCAATACGACGCTCGAAGCGCTCGGGTCGTTCGCGGGCCAGGCGAAGGTGTCGCTGTTCGAGGCCGTGTACATGGGCGGCATCGAGGCGCGCCTGTCGCCGCGTCAGATCGAACCGATGCGCGCGTTCTGCGACTTCATGCAGCGCCTCACCGACCGCGCCGAAAAAGATGCGGCCGGCACGCTGCTCGACGAGTTGATGGACGCGATCCACTACGAAGCGTATCTCTACGATGCATTCGACGAACGCCAGGCACAGGCGAAGTGGCAGAACGTGCTCGAGTTCATCGAATGGTTAAAGCGCAAGGGCACGAAGGCTGAGCCGGGCGATTCGGGATCGGCTGGGTCGGCGAATGGCGAAGCTACCGGTTACGACACGGCCGACGGTCTCACCGATACCGGCAAGAATCTGCTCGGTCTGATCCAGACGGTCGCTTTGATGTCGATGCTCGAAGGCCGCGAAGAAGATCCGGACGCGGTCAGGCTTTCGACCGTGCACGCGTCGAAGGGTCTCGAGTATCCGCATGTGTTTCTGGTGGGCGTCGAGGAAGGCATCATGCCGCATCGCGGCGGCGCGGACGACGAGCCGATCGACGACGGGCGCATCGAGGAAGAGCGCCGTCTGATGTATGTGGCGATCACGCGCGCGCAGCGTAGCCTGCATCTGAACTGGTGCAAGAAGCGCAAGCGCGCAAGAGAGACGGTGGTGTGCGAGCCGTCGCGGTTTATCCCCGAGATGCTGCTCGACGATGCGCCGCCGCCGACGCCCGAAGAAGCGCCGATGTCGCCGAAAGACCGGCTCGCGAGCTTGAAGGCGCTGTTGCAGAAGCCATGACGCGCGGCGTGGCTTGCTATCGTGAGTCCGCAAGACCACGCTGAGCAAAGGTGCTTCGGCTGGTTTCGCGGATGCGCGCGCTACAGTGGCGCGGCTAGTTGGTCGCGTTAGACGCATTACTCGCGCGCCTTCGAGCATGCCAACCGGAGATCGCCCGCATGACCTTGCCGCCGCACGCGCCTTACATTCGCGCGCTCGAAGCCTACATCGACGCAAAAGACAATACGCGCCCGCAGCGCATGGCCGACGCATTCGCGTCCGATGCCGAGCTCACCATTTCACTCGCCACGTCGACGATCGCGTTTCCCGCCCGCACGCTCGGGCTCGACGCGATCACGAAAACGCTCGTCACCGATTTCGGCGCGACTTACACGCGATGCCGCACGTATTACGTGTGCGACTCGCTGACGGTGCGCGACGGCGCGATCGACCCGCTGCCCTGGCTCGTGCTGATGCGCGAACCGGCGGCCGGCGCATTGCGCGTGGGGCACGGCGTGTATCGATGGACTTTCGACGACACGCCCGCCGTGAGCCGCTTTCATATCCACATCGCGCGCATGGACGTCGTGCCCGATGCCGACGGCGCGTTACTCGAAGCGTTGCAGGAAGGCTTGAGTTATCCGTGGCTCGCGCCCGCCGAGTTGCACGCGCGTTTTGCGGGGCATGCGCGCAGTGCGCCGAGGCTCGCATTCGTCGAGGCGTTCAGCCGTCCCGCCCCGGGCGCGGACGCTTGACCGCTTGGTTTTGAACAACGCCGCCGCATGAAAAAATCCCTGCCCGCGTAGGTGCACGCGGTGCAGGGATTTTCGTGGCGCGGCAAAAGCCGCGAAGCTGTTCGGTGCGTTACTTCACGGAGCTGACCATGTAATCGACGGCGGCCTTCACGTCCGCATCCGACGCATTCGATCCACCTTTCGGCGGCATCGCGCCCTTGCCGTGCAGCGCGTAGTTGTACACGGTGTCCATCGGCTCCTTCAGGCGCGGCGCCCACGCTTCCTTGTCGCCGAACTTCGGTGCGTTGAGCACGCCGGCCGCGTGACATGCCTGGCAAACCTGCTGATACAAGGCCTTGCCCGCTTGCGATGCATCAGCGCTTTGCGTCGCGCCGGCTGCGGGCGCCGCGGCGGTTTGCGGAACGCTCGCCATGGCGGCCATCGCTGCGGCGGCCTGAGCCGCGCCTGCGTCGGACGCGCCGCCTGCCGCCGCACCGGAAGCCGCGGTCGCAGCCGTCGCAGCGGACGCCGCCGCGGCGCCTGATGCCGGTTGCGCCGGTTCAGGGAAGCTCGCGCCCGAGTTGTTCGCCATGTACGCAACCGCGCGGGCGATCTCGAAGTCGCTGTAATCGTCGGGACTCGTGCCGCCGCGCGGGGGCATTCCGCCTTTGCCGGCGAGCGCCGTATGCAGCAACGTGTCGAAGCCTTGCGAGATCCGCGGCGCCCAGTCGGCCGTGTTGGTGAACTTCGGCGCGCCCGCTGCGCCCGACGCGTGACACGCCGAGCAGACCGCCTTGTAGACTTCCTCGCCCGTCTTGTAGACGCGCGGCGCGTTGGCGTCGCGAACGTCGACCTGGGCGAGTGGTTTGATGCGGGCGGTGACTTCGGCTTCGGAGAGACTGTCGGTGCCGGCGCCGGTGCGCGTCGAATTGTCGACGTAGTAAGCCAGCAGAACGATGATGATGATCGGCACAGCAAACCCGGCGATGACCGCGGCGATGAGCTGTCCTGGGGTTTTAATCGGGGCTCCGTGTGGTGCTTCGCTCATGCTTGTCTCGTCTCCGTGGGTATGTGAGCGGTACAGCGCGACGGCAACTTCTTGTTCTTGATCAGCCACGGACGATTATAGACGGAAGCTTTCGACGGCGGCGAGAGGCGCGGCGCGCTGTTCAGCAGGCGTTTACCCGCATCGTGCGAAGTGGCGTGGTAGGCATGCGGAGGCGCGTGAATGTGGCGGGATGGGAGCAGGGAAAGGCCGCGGAGGCCGTCCGGTGGACGGTATGGCCGAAACCGGGTATCCTTTCGGTCTCGCTTTGGCGCCGCAGCCGTTCTTCTGGTTGCCGCGCTGTCAAGTCGAAGCGCCCGTAGCTCAATGGATAGAGTACTGCCCTCCGAAGGCAGGGGTTGCTGGTTCGATCCCAGCCGGGCGCACCAATAACAGGCCGTAAAATCAAGGGCTTTTGCGACACATCGCGGCGCCGTTGAAATCTTTTCGACTATTTGCAGCAATTCCGCTGCAGTGACCCCGCCGGCGCACCTATACCCTGTTCCCTAACTGAATAAGGAACAGGCGATGGCTTCCATCACCAAACGCGGCCCCTACCAGTACCAAGCCCAGATTCGCAAGAAGGGCTACCCCACCCAGACCCAAACGTTCGAAACGAGGCGTGAGGCGGAGGACTGGGCGAAGAAGGTCGAGGTCGAGATGACCCAGAGTACCTTCGTTGACCGGTCTGTGCTCAAGCGGACAACCTTCGGCGAACTGCTGGAGCGCTATGGTCGTGAGCAGACGTCGAAAAAGCGCGGCTGCGAAACTGAAATGGTGCGCATCCGCGCCCTGAAGAAGCACCCACTTGCCGCCCGTCCACTCTCCACCCTGGAGTGCACCGACTTCGAGAAGTATGTCGCGGAGCGCTCGCGGACGTGCCGCCCGGAGACCGTGCGACGCGAGCTTGTCATCATCTCGGCGGTCTTCACGAAGGCTCGGTCGTGGAAATATCCGCTCGAAAGTCCGCTGGCCGGCGTTGACTGGCCTGAAAAGGGGCATCATCGTAACCGGCGCCTGCGTGGCGACGAGGAGGCGCGCCTGATGGCAGCGGCGAACCACAGTATCAGCCGGGCACCCACTCTTCCTCATTGCATCGTGCTCGCCAAGGAAACGGGGATGCGAGCCGGCGAGATTGTGAAGCTCTGCCGGGCGCAAATCGACCTCGATGTCCCCGCTATCCGGCTGGGCATCACGAAAAACGGACATCCGCGCACCGTGCCGTTGAACGAGCCGGCAGAAGCGGCGGTTCGGGCATTGCTTGAACTCAGTGAAGGAGAGCGGTTGACCTCATTCCACGATTCGCGTGGGATGAGTGTGGCTTTCCGCCGGGCCTGCAAGCGCGCGGGGATAACTGGACTGCGCTTCCACGACCTCCGGCACGAAGCGGCCTCCCGGTTCGCACCGCGCATGCAGGCCGCTACCCTGACAAAAATCATGGGGTGGGTGAACATGCAGGAGGCGATGCGCTACTACAACCCGACCGACGAGGAACTGGTTGCGGCGGTGCGTGCCATCGCGCAAGTCTGAGCCGTCATTAGCCCACGAGGGCTCTTGCTCCGTTTATGCCCTTCAGACCACGAGCGGGTTCGTCTCGTCCATTCCACGCGAGGGTTGTAAGTCGGGTATGTATGGATATACAGTGTTGAGGTGCGAGTCCGCGCGCCCCTCGCTTCGTGACGTGGAAGTTTAGCTGGCATAATGGCGCGCGCGCCGCGCCTGCGCGCGACGCGACGGGCGGCATCGAATGAAAACTAACGACAACGCAATTGGGCGCAAATGAAGTCTTTCCGTTTCGTCGACTTGTTCGCCGGGCTCGGCGGCTTTCACCTGGCGCTCGAGCGTCTGGGCGGAACCTGTGTCTTCGCAGCCGAGTGGCAGGAGCACCTTCGTGACCTTTACGAGGTCAACTTCGGATTAAGGCCCGAGGGTGACATAACGCAGATATTGCCGGAGAACGTTCCTGCACATGATGTGCTGACTGCAGGATTTCCGTGTCAGCCGTTTTCAAAAGCAGGCGACCAACTCGGCTTCGAATGCACGAAGCAGGGCAGTTTGTTTTTTAATGTCGAGGCAATCCTGAAAGAGAAGATGCCTCGGTTTTTTATTCTTGAGAATGTCCCGAACCTGCTGAAGCATGACGAAGGCAGAACGTGGGAGAAGATTCAGGAAAAGCTCGGACTTGATGGTTTGGGCTATCACATCAGGGCGGAGAAGCTGTCGCCGCACAATTTCGGCATACCTCAGATTCGAGAGCGGGTGTACATCGTCGGTTCAATTGAGCCGCTGACCAGCTTCCAGTGGCCGGAGATGCTGGAGGGCGAGACGACTATTGAATCCATTCTCGATGAAAATCCCGAGGGCGCTCGACGGCTTTCGGCGCAAGTTACCGAATGCCTCGGGGTGTGGGACGACTTTCTGGCCCGAAGCCCTGCAAAGGTGGAGTTGCCGTCGTTCCCCTTGTGGTCTATGGAGTGGGGCGCAACCTACCCTTTCGAGGAATCAACGCCGTACGCGGCATTCGTGGAAAAGGGGAAGCGAGGGCTCTATGAGATGCGTGGGTCGCACGGTGCTCGGCTGGGCGACTTGGAGTCCGTAGATGACCGTTGGGCGGCACTGCCGAGCCACGCTCGGACCGAGCAAATGCAGTTTCCGAAATGGAAGCGGGACTTCATCAGGCAAAACCGCCAGTTTTACGCAGACAACAAGAAATGGATTGACCCCTGGCTTCCGAAGATTCTCAAATTCCCTTCCAGCTTGCAGAAGTTGGAGTGGAATGTGAAGGGTGGCGAGCGGAGCATCTGGCAATATGTGTTGCAATTCAGAGCGTCGGGCGTGCGTATAAAGCGCCGCACTACGGCGCCAAGCTTAATTGCAATGACCGATACACAGGTACCCATTATCGGCTGGGAGCGGCGATACATGACGCCGAGAGAGTGTGCGCGGCTGCAAAGTCTGGAAGAACTGAAGCAGTTGCCGGGTAGCCCGACCAAGGCATTCCACGCACTGGGGAACGCCGTGAATTCCAGAGTGGTCGAAAATGTCGCACGGGCACTACTGAACGGTACGCGGCGCGCGAGTCCACCCGTTACGCGTAGCAAGCGCGCAGACCGTCAGCCGGCGGAGTCGGCCGCGTGACGGACGAGAGCTACGAGCATGTGACGAAGGTCGGTATCCGCCCGAAGGTGTCGATGCTCTCGGTCCTGTCCAGGCTGAATTACAAGGCCTGGTTTGCCGTGGCCGAGTTCGTCGATAACAGCGTTCAAAGTTATTTCGCGAATCGCGAGCAGTTGCAAAGCCTGCATGGCGATAATTTTGTCCTGAAAGTCTTCATCCGATTGGACGCAGCAAGTCGACTTATCGAGATTGTTGACAATGCTGCGGGTATCGCTGGGCGCGATTTCCCGCGCGCATTCCGCCCAGCTGAAGTGCCCCCGGACCGCAGTGGTCTGTCAGAGTTCGGCATGGGCATGAAGACAGCCGCCTGCTGGTTCACGAACACCTGGAGTGTCCGAACCAAAGCGCTTGGCGAGCCAGTGGAGCGAACAGTCAGATTCGATATCCACGACATCCTCGAAGCAAATCTGGATGACCTGAATGTTCGGGAAACACGGGTGGACCGGCTGTCCCACTACACCGTCGTCCGACTCGAAAATCTCGGCAAGAAGTTTCCGCAAACAAAGACACAGAAGAAGCTGCGGGACCATCTTGCTAGCATCTATCGGGTGTACATCCGTACGGGAGAGGTCGAACTGTATTTCGGTGACGACCAGTCGCGTCTCACGTATGACGAGCCGGAGAGCTTGGTTGCTCCCCCGTACAACGCCCCGAATTCGCTGCCGGTGCAATGGCGGAAGGACATCAATTTCGAATTGCCGGCCGGTCGGCGCGTATGGGGTTTTGCGGCATTGCGTCGCGAAGCCTCCACGTCGCATGCCGGCTTTGCCTTGTTCCGACGAAATCGGTTGATTGTGGGCAGCGATGATGAAACATACCGACCACATGAAATCTTTGGCAATTCAAACAGCTACCGCTACCAACGGCTCTTTGGTGAACTGCATGTCGAGGGGTTCGACGTCAGCCACACAAAAGACGGGTTCAGCTGGGATGAGTATGAAGAGGAGTTTCTCGATAAGCTCAGAGACCACCTGGAGGTCGAGCCCCTGAATCTGCTGAGGCAGGCGGAACAGTATCGTGCGCGCCCATCGAAGACGGCATTGCAGCCTCTGCTCAATGCCGCATCCCGGTCATTGGCATTGGACCTGGAGCGCAGTGGTGGGCAAGCGCTAGACAGCAGTTCGGAAATTGGCAGGCAAATGGATGCCGCTGCCATCAAGGATACTGGTTCTCTACAGGGCTCAACGGTCCCGTTGGTTGCGACGGAGAAAACGTTCAGCCTGTTGGTCGACGGTGATGTGTGGAATGTTCTGATTCGCACTTTGGTCGACCCCACCGTTACAGACTGGCTCAAAGTGGGCAAGTCAGAGCGTAACCAGTTGGGGCAGCTTCTGGTGAACGACATTGCCATTGACGTGTCGATGGCACATCCGTTTGTGCAGCAGTTCATCGGCCCTAAAAACGAAAACGCGGAGCTTTTCCTTCGATTTGCAGTGGCCGTTGCCTTGGGCGCGTTAAAGGCGAGTCGGGGAGGCTATCCGTCTGCACCTATGATGAGCTGGATGAACCGGCTCTTGCGCGAATCGCTCACAGGAGACCACGAATGAGCATTGTTGTTAAAGAGTTAAAAGACGTGCGCCCGCCGCTGCTGTGGGAGCCGACGGTTGGGTCCGAGACTGATGACTTCGTTAAGCGGAAGCAGGCAAATGACCAGATTCCGCCTGAGGCACTGCAACGGGTCGTTTTCGAAGCTCAGCAAATCCTGGGCCGTTGCGTGGACCCGGACAAAGGGCCCGAGGGTGCGACTGGCCTCGCGGTCGGCTATGTCCAGAGTGGCAAGACGCTGTCGTTCACGACATTGGCCGCGCTCGCTCGTGACAACGGCTACGGAATGGTTGTGCTCATTGCTGGCGTGCTCGACAACCTGCTCAAGCAGACGCTCACGCGCCTGACGGGGGACCTTAACCTTGCCGGAGGGCTTGCCCGGCCGTGGGTGCTTATTGACAGGCCAACACCTGAAAAATCATCCGAGACTCAGTTGCGGCAGCATCTTGCGAAGTGGAGCGACCCGAGCCTGTCGCCACTGAAGAAGCGCACGGTGATGGTTGTCGTGCTAAAGAATCACAAGCGTATGGGCAATCTTCGGGCGTGCCTGAAGGGCCTCGACCTAAGCGCGGTACCGACTCTCGTCATCGACGATGAGGCAGACCAGGCGAGCCTGAATAACTTCGCTTATGCGAATAGACGCACCGGAAGCAATAAAAAGAGTTCGAACTATAGTGAAGTTACGGCACTGAAAGCACTGCTGCCACATCATACCTACGTTCAGTACACCGCGACGCCGCAGGCGCCGCTGCTTGTCGGGCTTTCCGATGCGCTATCGCCGAGCTTCGCGGAACTGCTAAGCCCTGGCGACGGTTACGTCGGGGGCAAGGTGCTTTTCGCTCCACTCGCGAGATATTCCCGGGCAATCCCGGACGCAGAAGCCGATGCTTCGCTTGCAACGTCACCTGACGGGCCGCCATCGACGCTTGTGGATGCGCTTCGGATATTTCTTCTGGGCGCGTGTGCGGTCGAGGAGTCGGGGAAGGTCGCTCATCGCACGATGATGATTCACCCCTCGCAGCAAACGGCGTCTCACAACGACTATCAGGTCTGGATTGCTGAACTGATGGATGCGTGGCGCGCCATGGCAGGCAACGCAGCCTTGAAGGACGAGTTCTTCGAGCATTTTCGCAAGGCGCACACCGACCTTGCAGAGACCGTCGGCAATACGCTTCCCTCTTTGGAGGCGCTCGTGGCCCACATGCCGTACGTCCTGAAGACGGTGAACTATCGGGAGGTGAACTCTACCGGGCCGGGGTCTGAGCCGGTGGACTGGTCTGGGTGCGAATATTGGATTCTGGTCGGCGGAGCAAAGCTTGACCGGGGCTTCACCGTCGAGGGGCTCACCGTGACCTACATGCCCCGTCCGATTGGAACCGGTAATGCGGACAATCTTCAGCAGCGTGCGCGGTTCTATGGCTATAAGCAGAAGTACATCGGCTACTGCCGCGTGTATCTGAGACGAGAGGTCAGGGACGCTTTCCGTAACTACGTTGAGCACGAAGAGGCGATACACGAAAGCCTCCGAAAGACTCGAGGTCAGCCGCTAAGCCAGTGGAACCGCCAGTTCACGCTCGACAGGGCTATGAATCCCACTCGGAGGAATGTCATTGGCATTCCCTTGGATGAGGTTGTCGCGTCCAACTGGGTCCATCCGAAAGCGGCGTACGTCGACCCGCACTGCGTCGAAGACAATCGCCAAGTCTTCAAGGACTTCATCGCGCAGTTGGGGGGACTCGGCAACGGAGTGGCCGCCAACGATGTGGACCCCGCCCGATACATCGACAAGCGCTCAGGCAAGAAGAACATCCTGTTCGAGAATGTGTCTCTTGAGGCAGTCATCGATGGCCTGCTTGAGCGGCTGCGAATGGGCGACGGCGATGACGCCGTGCTGAGGGTCGGCTGCGTTCTGGCATTGCGACAGCTCATCAAGGACGGGCAGACACACGCTGATGTCTTCATCATCGGCGAACTCGCTGCGCAAAATCGTAGTAAGAAGGCTGGCGCGATTAACCAGGTTTTCCAGGGCAAGAATCCCGACACTCCGGACCGCTCCCAGTTGCTGTACGGCGGTGACCGAGACTTCGCATCGGCAAGCCGGGTTTCTCTGCATCTTCGCACTTTCAATCTGCTGAACGCGACTACGAAGGCGCCGGAAGAGCGGGACGTACCATGGTTCGCCATGCACGTGCCCGAATCGCTCAAGAAGCGGCTGCTGATACAAGCGGAGGGCGTGTAAGTGCAGGCTTCTTTGTGGCAGCAGTTCCAGGCGCTTAGAAAATCGAATGACGGAGAAGCGTCGGGGACAATCCGGTGCGGTGCAGGACAACGGCATCTCCTGCTGAAAGGCGAGCGTGACGAACCGATTCTCTTGCTCGCGACGACACAAAGGCGCTCGCCCAGGGCGCCTATCAGACTTAAGCACGTTAGCATCCAGTTTGATGCTCGCTATGAGGTGACCGCCACTGACACTGGGAAATCGTCGAGCGAATGGTTTTGCAAAGTCGCGTGTGATGCCAGCAGCGCATCATTGCATGGCTACTTTGTCGAACTACTTGCGGCGACAGCGAATGCTCTCCCAGGTCCACTCGATGATTCAGCCGTCGACGAGGCCGTCGAGGCACTGATGGAGTTGTTCCGAAAAATGACGGCGCCGTCTCGGGCATCCATGACGGGGCTCTGGGGAGAACTGCTTCTTATCAATGCCTCATCGTCACCGCAGACGATGGTGGACGCGTGGCATGTTGCGCCAACCGACGATTTCGATTTCGCCACCGACGCTTTCCGGATTGAGGTGAAATCGACCACCAGCACAATCCGAGAGCACGAATTCTCATTGCGGCAGGTTCGGTCCGGTCGGCCAGATGACTTCATAGCGAGTGTTGTGCTTCGCAGCAGCGCAGACGGATTGTCAGTCCTTGACCTTGCCCGGCGCATCGCGCCGCAACTCACCGACGCGGGCCAAGCAAAGCTGTGGCAACTGGTTATCGAGACCTTGGGCGACGACGCTGAGTCGACCGAGTGGCAGGCGTTTGACGTGGCGGCAGCGGCAGCGTCGATTATTCTGGTGCCGGCTACCCACATACCGGCGCCTTCAATTGCTCCCGGGGATGCTCAGGTCGTGACCGACGTTCGTTTCAGGGCGCAGATTGGAGCCGTCTGCAGCCAACATGCCGTGCCCCTTTCAAAACTACTTTGAGTTCGTGAAGTGGTGCCTGCCGCTCCGAAAACCGCTTGACGGTGCATGAGTTGCCAGACGATACTGCTCGGTCACCATTTAGCTCTCAACTGCCGGCGCACCTGACGTCGGCAGGACCGCCCTCGCTCCTTGCCGAGTCGCGTGTCGTTACCGTGGGCCTGCCAGTCCGAGCAGCCAACCCGCGATTTGTGCGCAGTCGCCTAGCTGCAACCTCAAGACGATATGTCTTGAAAACCGAGGCGATTTGGTTTCGCACGCCTGTCCATAGCCGTGGGCGGGCCCATACGACACATTGCGATTGGGAGCATCACTATGACGCATTTGAGACTGGTGGCCGGAACCGACGTGACCGGTATTTCGCGTAGGCGACCGCGCGCCAAACAGGCGTCGAAGACCCCTACGAAGCCAAATCAGACGCCGATTCCTGTCGGCGCAATTCTCGCTGCCCAAATTGAGGCTCACGAGACCGAAGCGGTCTGCTCGCCCCGACGCAGAGCCCCCCAGAAAATGATGAAGGCGGAGGCGCGAACTGTCCTCCAGAACATTACGCTGGCCGGGACTGACCTTTCGGGCCTACGAAGCACAGAAAAAAGCATTGAACCTTCGGAAGCAGCCGCGTTGCGCGTAGATGAGAAGGCTCGCGAGGCTCTTCGAAACCTGAAGCGGCCAGGCCAAGAGAAAACCGTCGGCGAACTCAGGGATGAAGTGTCACGGCGCTGCCGCAAGCATGGGCCGTCAAATTCTACGCAGCGAGCACTGTTCGAGCGGTTCTGGGCCCTAGTGAACCCGGTAGGGATATCTCTCCGTTACGGACCAACCGGCCGGAACGGGGACATCGAGTTCCGCTGCGTCGTCAGCTTGCCAGACGAACTGGTCGCGGCACATCCGGAGTTCAAGCGGTATGTGTTTGTGCTCGAAGGCCTCGAGTTTTGAAAGCCCCGCCGCTGGGCGGGGCTGAGTGAGTCATCTTTGAGAAGACCTCATTTCAATTTTTCTATCCGCTGCTCTACCCGCCAAGGTAGAGGGTCGGGCGCGATGCCGCCAGGTATCGCGTCCGGCATAAACTGCAAACGGGCCGCCAAGCCCTTCCCATCTTCGGGTACATACACCTTTCAACCGCTGGCAGTTTTCAAGCGCCCCATTTGGGGCTCGCGTCATGCTTGACTGATTAGGTCTCGCATTCGGCTCGAGCTTTACTATCCGCCGCTCCCTCTCTTGCGCCTCCCAGGTGCCACCCTGGTCAAATGGCCGTCAGAGATTCCCACGTTAGCTCAACGCGTCAGACCCACGATTTGAGATATGGAGCCTCAGGTTCCGGAAGTCGCATACGCTTCATGGCCGATGGCCACTTTCGCCCTACGATGTTCCATAGCATCGGGTTACCGTCCCGAAACCTTCACCGACTCATCACCCCAGAGGGGCATATCCAAGGGTCTTTACTCGGATGGGGGACTCACACCCCCAATTACAGGCTTAAGCTATCCAGAGACCCACGCATTTCCGCGTGGTGCCGAGCAGTCCAGGTTTCCCCTCGTGCCCCTGCGCCATTTCTGACGCCTCATCAGCCCACCTGCCGAGACCGGGTAACGCCGTTCGCTTCCGAACGCCCCCCGGTGCGGATTCTCACCGCTTCACGCTGAACAGGGTTCGGCCTGGTTACCCAGGCTCCCGTGTCCGTGTCGCCCAACTTCTTCGCCTACGAGTGGGTCGAAGGATGACTGTCGTCATCCAGCGCCCGTTGCAGCCCTACCAGCCAGCATTACCCGGCATAGAGCTACGGCGGTTTGCGACGACTTGGCGAATCGTCGCGTGGGGTCTCCCCCGGTGTATGTATGTGTGCAGTTGGCGGTCTGCCCGCTGGGTCCTGCTGCAGTAGGAGCCACCAGGCAGACCGTCATGCGTGCGGGCAACGCCAGCTTTCGCCGGCGTGGTTCCCTCGCGCTGCTTTGTGCCTATCGCGGTATAGCTCTATCGCGTCGAACGACTGGGGTATTTCCAGGAACATCATTATGTGCGTCCGCGTAGCGCCGCTCCACACCACAAACACACGCTCCTTTTTCGCTATACGCCGGCATGACAACTCCTCGGAGCTTTCCCTCATGCCTGCTTCTACCCCGATTGCACGCAGCAAGACGGCCGCGCTCGCGCGCGTGCTCGACACCATCCCGAAGGGCTATTGCCGATACACGCACGGCATCGTGTCCGCGAACAAGGCAGAACAACTGGCGCGCAAGCTTCACCACCGATACGGCGTCGGCTGTACCCCAGCGCAGCGCGTGACAAAGCGAAAGCGCGGACTGGCCAACACGCTGCTCGTGATGTACTGGCCAGAAGGGTGCGAGCAGGTTAGGTGGCTGATGCTCGCGACGGATGGTGATGGCATGGATGGCGAGAAGCTGCTCGATATCGCAGACAAGCCACGTCTGGTGTGGCTCGGATACGAGCTAGTCCGGCGGCCAGAACGTGGCCGAACAGCATGGACATGGCGTCGTCCGTCGAGCGAGATGGCGGAACACCACACGCTCATCGCCGAATTCAGCAACAAGCGCTACGTCAATTCGTTAGGCGCGCTGCTGCAGACTATCGCCAACCAGCCCGGCTTTCATGGTGTTCGCGAACAATCGAAGCGGCTTCTCGAGCAGGCTTGCCGGCTCGGTTATGCGGGCGACCTTCCCTATCTGTACTTTGTGCAAAAGGTTTCGCATGGCGAGCGGCTGTGGCTCGCGTAAAAGTGGCGATTTCACACGTAGGTTTGAGTTCTGCCATGAGTTCACCGCGCAAGCATTGATGTTCCGCAGTGTTCCATAATGAGTTGACAGCCTTCGAAATTCGTCTAATATTGCACCTACGCGAGATTCGCGGAACATCGTGGAACATCGGAGGTATAATGGCGGTTCACTATACGGCAGCGGCGACACAAAAGCCCGGCCGCAAGGCGTGGTCGGTGCTATTCCGCCACCCACTGAAGAATGACGCGAGCAACAAGCCGGGCAAGAAAACGCAACGGGGCTTGGGAACTGAAGACGAGACCGAGGCCCGGAAGTTGGTCGACGAGTTGAATGACCTGTTAAAGAATGAAGCGCTTTGGTCGCTTGGGGCCCGCGATGAAGCCGCTAGGCGCTACGACCCACGGATTGTTGAAATCTTCTACAGCGAGGTCGAGCCGCGCGCGGCATCGGCTCGGCAGCTGTGTGACAAGTTGCTACCGCTTCCGACTAGTGAAGAGGGATATGCGCGCGTCGTCCTGATAGGCGCGCCGGGTGCTGGCAAGACCACGCTGGTGCGGCAGCTGCTCGGAACGCACCCGAAGACCGAGCGGTTTCCCTCCACTTCCGCGAACCGCACGACCACATTTCCGACGGAAGTTGCCCTCCGCGCAGGGGACTACGAGGCGGTCGCGACGTTCATGTCCGAACATGAGGCCCGATTTGAGATAGAGGAGTCAATTTCCTCGGCTATCGTGGAAGCCGTTGAGGGAAATACGCGACAGGTCGCCCGTGCGTTCCTTGAAAAGAGCGACATGCGCTTCCGGCTCAAGTATCTGCTCGGTAACGTAGACGATGGCGACGACTTCGACCCTTACGCAGATGACGAAGACGAGGAGGAGGCGCCCGACGCGGAAGCGGGCTTCTCCGTATCAGCGGGCGAGCGTGCGGTGCTGCAGCAGACGCTCGCGGGGTATCTGACGCGCATCCAGGCCATTGCGGGTATCGGCAAGGCCGAGGTTGAATCAGTTCAAGGTGCGCTGGCCGACATGAATGCCGAGGACCGTGGCGCTGCCCTCGACCTGATTGAGGAACAAGCGGTAGGCTCAGACGCTTTCCTCGAACTTGTTTCGGATGTGCTGGATGAAGTGAAGTCGAAGTTCGACGGTATCCAGACCGGGCATTTCGAAAAGACGACCACCGGCTGGCCGCTCGCGTGGCGCATCCGGTGCGGCGCTGACGACCGCAGCGCGTTCCTGCAGGACATCCGCTACTTCGCTGGTAATGCCTATCAGGCCTTCGGCAAGCTGCTTACGCCGCTCGTCAGCGGCCTGCGGGTCGTGGGGCCGTTCGGACCGATGTGGGCCCAGCAGGATGCCCGGCTTGTGTTGGTCGACACCGAGGGTCTGGGCCACAAGGCCAATGCGACGGCGGACCTTTCCGAGAGCGTGCTCTCGTTCCTGCATGACGCGGACGTCATCCTGCTGGTCGACAGTGCGAAGAACGGGATGACGAACTTCGCGACAGGGAAGGCAATTGAAAGCGTGGTCAACGCCGGCTACACGCGCAAGCTTGCCGTCGTCTTCACCCACATGGATGCCATGAAGGGTGACAACCTCAGGGGACAGGAGAAGCTTGACCATGTGTTTGGCGGTTTGCGCAATGTGGCAGAAAACCAGCTGGCAAAAAACGTGTCCGGCGATGCTGCTCGCTACCTGCTGCAGCACCTCGAGAGTGCCACGTTCTACGTCGGGAAAATCGAAGAACTCGACCCGAAGCCGGCCAGGCCCGAGTTGAACCGATTGCTCCAGCGGCTTGTGGATGCGCAGCCGGCGGTATTTGAGCCAGTAGCATTCCCGCAGTACAGCATGGATAACCTGGTTCTTGCGATTCAGGAGGCTGCCCGCGATTTCCGGCAGCAATGGCAGGGGTTGCTCGGCCTGTCGCCACATCCGCACTTCAGGCCGCGAGCATGGCAAACCGTCAAGGCGCTCACACGGCGCTATGCCGAGGGATGGGGCGACGGCTTTGTGCTTCAGCCGACATCCAACCTGATAGCCGCGCTGTCGTCGTCGGTCTCACGCTTCCTTGAAAGCCCGATTGGTTGGTCGGGCAATCCGACGTCGGAGCAGAAGCGGGACACCATCGACCGCATCAAGGCTGCGGTAGCCAAGCAGTTGCCCGCTTTGAGCACCCGGCGGTTGCGCGAGCAGCCCCAGCCGGTGTGGCTCGGTGCATACACTTTGCGAGGTTCGGGAAGCACGTTCGAGCGGAAGATGCGGGTGGAAGGTATCTACGAAAGGTGGGTTCCCATCCCAGATGCGCGCGGCGATGCGATGGCCTTCGAGTTCATGGAGGAGGTGAAGGCTCTTCTGACGGACGCTATCTCGGATGTTCAGAAGGCGGTTGAGGAAGCGACGTCGAGTACCTGATGATGTGCAGGTGACGTCCAAGGTGCGTTGCGCGCCGGCGCGAGCGTCGGCGCGATTTCCCTGCGCGCGCCTGAACGAGTCTGTGCGCGATAACTAATCGCCTGTACGCTTCTGTATTGCCGCGATGCTATAGAGCGTCGTGCGCGACACGCCGAACTGGCGGCTGATTTCAGCCACTGACATGTCTCGATTCTTCATCATCGCCAGCGCGGCTCTGCGCTGCTTCGCGTCCAAGGCAGGTGGGCGACCACCACGGCGGCCGCGCGCACGAGCGGCCTGAAGGCCCGCGAGGGTGCGCTCGCGGATGAGTTCCCGTTCGAACTCGGCGAGCGCACCGAACAAGTGGAAGACGAGCTTCCCGACGGAGCCGCCCGTGTCAATTGACTCTTTCACCGACCTGAGCTTCACACTGCGCTCGTCTAGTTCACCGACGATACGAATCAAGTCTTGGAGATTCCGCCCCAGCCGGTCCAGTCGCCAGACGACTAGCGTGTCGCCCTCCCGCAGCGCTTTCAGGCAGTGCAGCAGTTCCGGCCGGTCTGCATTCTTGCCGCTCGCCGTGTCTTCATAGATAGTAGTCGCGCCCGTTTCTTTCAGCGCATCGCGCTGAAGGTCGAGGGTCTGCTCGACCGTGCTCACGCGGGCGTACCCAATAATCGCCATATCGCACCCTATTCCTAACGCTGATTGTTGAAGGAAATGTTGAACATCTGAACGGGTATAGCGTGGTGCCGGGGCCATGACGATGCGCAGTGTTAGTCAATCCGTCGTTTTTTGGGATGCCCGCAAGAGGAAAGTCAGGTCAATGCAACTCCACAGCCACCACGTCTTCAGCTCTGACACACCTTCCGAGCTCGGGCTTTCGGGGCCGGTCTGTTATGGGCGCAGAATTCACGCGCGGCAAGGTCGGTGATACGCTGGCAGTTCCCTTCTTTACCCGGAGTCGGCGTGTCACTGCAAGCCATCGCGAAATACCAGGGGCTTCGAACCAAGTTTTACACTCATTTTCGCAGGCACTTTTTCCTGAAGCTCAAGCTGGTCGATGCTGGTCCCATTGAAGACGCGCATCTGTGGGAGGCGCGCGCGTGGCAAAACCGACGCCGTCCCCAGGACTGGTTCGAGTTGCGTCGAAAATTCCGGAGGGTCCCCGGGCGCCTTGAACTGGCCGTATCTATTCAGGGCGAGCTGTGTGGACTGGTAGTTGGCAAGCCCTCGCACGGGAAAACAAGACTCAAAGCATGCCATTTCGAAGTCAAACCGGATTTTGACCCGGACCGAAAAGCCCTGCTTCTCCTCATGCACGCGATGACCCTGTGGGGCGTTTTTCTCGGCAGTACGGAGGTGTGGATGGCTCGGTCGGCTAGCAGGCACTGGCGTATCACCGCCGGCGCGAAAAACTACTTCTTCTAGCCTAAGAAGACGTAGAAGCCGTACGTCAAGAGCAGTTCATTCGGCTTGAGCGTGCGAATTTTGAAGAATTAAGACGGTCGGAGAGGAGGATGTTTTTGGCTCATTTGAGATTGGTTGCGGGCACGGCGGTTACTGAGACCCAACAAGAGCAGAGAAGGACAGCGGCCCAGGTCGCACAAAATCAGGCTGACAGCGACATCGCCAAGATGGAGGCGAAGGCCCGCGAAGTTATCTATAACCTTAAGCTAGGCTTGGACGGTTTGTCTGTTTCTGAACTGCTTGTCGAGATAAACCTCAATCGCACTACAGAGGGGATGCCTACGAACGAGTTCATTGAAGTAATCCAGCGAAATGGTGACATCCGGGACGCCTTGCTCACCGTCGGCATTCACGCGCATTCGGCTCTGCCAGAGCAAGAACTCGACGTGGCTCTCTTCGGCCTCGTCCTCTATCCCAAAAGGCTGCTGAAAGCTTGCCCGGAACTGAAATCCCTCAAAGCTATCCTGGAGGGGCTCACGTTGTAAGCACGTTGAGACGTCAAAGAAAATGACGCCCGCCAGAATGGCACGCGCCCTTGTGACAGGGCGCGTTCTTCGCAACTGTGCGGCTAACGACGAACTACTCGGTTTCGGTTGGCTTGTCGCTGCGCTTCGTCGTGAGCGCGTTAGCACGGACCAGGTTCCGGGCGGAAGCCGGTTGATTTGCGAGCCAGGCTTCCACGTCACTCGGCCGGAATCGAAGGAGTCCGCCAACCTTGATAGCAGGCGGAAGATTGCCGTGCGTATAGCGGGCAACATAGACCGACCGTCTCTGGATGTTGAGCAGGGCCGCTAGGTCATCCACAGTTAGGAGCTTTTCCATAATCGCGTTTCCGTTGTAAGCAGTCACGAGACTGCACCCTGTATAGGATTGACGGTGTTCCACTGCACTCAACGATACCCAGAATTTCCGAATTAGTTTGTAGTTCCAGGTAACTGGCCTGCTTTAAGCGGAGATTTTCGGCCACAGTACGGCATATCAGCGGGCTGAACTCGCAGCTGTCGGCGCTGATGAAGTCGGCATCGGCTGGAGATGATGTGTTCGGTGTCGATGATTTTGGTGAGGCTCTGCCGGTGCCGCTTGCGATGGCTGAGATGCTTGAATCCCCTGGGAAGCTTGCTGGGCAGGCTCGTTGGCTGAGCAGTGGCCTAGCAAGTAAATGATGAGCGCAAAGAACAGCCACGGCGCCCCGGGAACTATCAGTTCCAGGAGGCCAACGAGCAGTTCGGCGCAAGCGTTCGGGATAGCTGTGACGCCACGCACCGCGCCAAAGTAGATGCGGCGGTTGAACGGTGCAGGCTCTTTGTATACCGGGCGCTGAGGAGCGGACTGACTCATAGCGATAACCTCGTTGTTACGTGCGTGCTGTTAGCATGAAGGACGAATCCGTCGTGTAGCGCCAGACTCAGATGTCGTCGGAGTACAGATGCCGGCAGGTTTCATGAAACAGCACACCCTCGCTGTGCGCCCAATGCCAGGCTGCGTCCGACAGGAACAGACTTTGCTTAGCTGGGGTTTCCGCATTGGCCGCTGCCTCCAGCACACGGCCGGCTTCCAGTGCGTCGGGGTAAGGCAGCAACACGCGTGAGGCAAGCCTGATGTTGCCTGCGGTTGGTCGGAAAAGCTCGCCCCACCATGCGTTGGGCAACTCGATGCTGTTGTAGTCGAACATGTCGGCGTGACTGCGGAAAAGGGCTATTGCCGCGGTCGGTTTGAACCAGGGGGCCGTGACTGAGTGGTTCTCTGGGCAGAAGGGCAAGGCTACCGGTAGAAGCGCGTCCGTCGGTAGCCAGCCCAGGAAGCGTAGCTCTGCGCATGGCTGCACGGTATCGGGCGTCGGAGACGGAAGCGTGACGCTTATCATCTGCCGCCGGCAAGCGTCGCTGTCCGGGTAAGGAAACAGCAGCACCGGCGCGCCGAGAATAGTGTCCGGATAACACGACAGCAGGTCCCGCATCAGAAGCACCACCTTGGCGCGGAGCGCCGCCCGCGTTTCGCGCACCAGAGCTTCGGGCTCCCCCGCCTTGGCCGTAATCAGCCAGTTTCGCAGCAGTTCAATGCTGCGTGGAATATCCGCAGTTGCGAAAGCCGCGCTCAGTGCAGGCTCAATTGTCTTTTTCATGTTTCTGAGTTTGTCCAGTGATTGATGTGCCATACGGCAATCTCATGTGCGGCCTGTCACGTTCGCCCTGCATTTCAGGAGCGGTGGTCGGCTCAAATCTTTCGTATGTAACGTCGGCTTATTTTATGAAAAGGACTACTATATATTTACTATGATGCATGATGTCAAATCACCGCTTGACAAAACACCTATTGCAAATGAACACGTGTTGCGAAAAACAAGAATTCCATGAATAAATACGGCCGGAATAGCATGACGCTGATACGCTTTACGTGTGCCAACTACGAAATGGCAAGACAATGCACGAGGGGAACGCTGCCGTAGAGAGGCACAAACGGATTGACCCGCTGAAAACGATTGTCGACCGGGACCTCCTGCACATGGCGTCCGACATGTACCGCCTGAAGCAGAACGAGGCGTACTGGAAGGAAGTGCCGGTGCCGACTCGGCCGCTCGGCAGGGTGCGCGGTGAGACCGCGTTCCAGGTTGGCGTGTTCGCGCTGCCGGTGCTGGCCTACCTCGGCGCGGCACTGCGCTTTGGTTTCGTCCACTCCCTGTTCGGCTTGCCGCTCTGCTACGCGCTCTTCGTCGTGCTCGAGAAGGCACTGTTCAAGGCCATCCTGAACAAGCGAGTGGCGGAAGATGACCGAGACCGAGGCCGCTACGTTTTCACAAAAATCCTCGGCGAGCGTCTCGGTCTGAAGCCCGAGGAAGTGACCCTCGACGTGGTGCTGAAGATGTCTTCGGACTTCAGCATCCTGGTGCTCTACGGTCGCAACATGCCGGAGGAGCGCAAGGCGGACATCATGTCGCGCGCCTACAGGATTGCGGACCTCACGAAACGTCTGGACTTCGTGTGCGCGCAACTCGTCGAGACGCAGCAACTCCAGCCGGCGCCGAGGAAGACAGCTCCAGCGGCGACCAACGTCGCACCTCAAACCTCGCATCGACCCTCGACAGCGGCCGTCGCGGCGGCTGCCTACGACGACGAAGATGGTTCGCCCTTCCCGTCGGTTAACACGATGACGGGCCTGCCGATGATTCAGGGCACCCCGTTCGACGTCGGCGGCAATGTGTTCGGCCAGGGCACAGTGGGTGGCTTCGACTAAAGCAAGGTTTCCATTTTTCAGCGGGGCGGTGACGGCGTCTCGCTACGCGGTGGCGAAAAAAGCCCGCGCGAAGCGGGCTTGAGTTTTACTCCGTTGCAAATCGCCAGGCCTCAGCGTGCAACAGTTCGTAGTAGCGCTCCTCGTCAACCTCGTCAGCCAGTCGGAAGGTCAACGCTTGTTCACCCTTGCACAGTTTGACAATCAGCTGCTGCGAGTCGAGCCTGCCGGTCCAGCCAAATCTCCTGAATTGACCTAGTGCGCCCTCGGCTCGCCACGCCATCAGGAAATGGCGCTCGCATTCTTCGGTCAACGTCTCGTCTGGCGGAATCAAGAGCTTTCCATCCGGGTCTTGCTGGATATCAATCGGAGAACGCTGCTGACCCGTCCAGGGATTGAATACCCAGGCGTGCCGATGCTGCTCACGCCATACCGCTGCGGTGTCCGGCACTGGGCCCCGTACGCCCATCATTGGGCAGTAAAGCATTCTGGTTGTCTGCACCTTGCCTCCTTTGTCCTCGTACAGGAACGGCTCCTGCTCAAAGGTATAGGCGCGGTGGGGTGTGAACGGCCTGGCTCTACGGCACAATCTGTTCGGTGGCGATTTCTTATGGCAGCGGTCGCGCTGCGAAAGTGGCGAAGGAATAGGCCGGAACGACGGGTGCGGAAAGACTCAATGATGGGCTAGCGGTTGAAACTTCGACCCGAACACCTGCAGCTAGACTGACGCCCGCGAGGGCGCGCTCTCGTTTCGGCGGCGTTCGCCGCACCCAGATTTGCCAATCTCCCAGCCCCAAGGCGTCCAGCGATAAGGTGAGACGTAGATTTCGCCCGTTTCGGTGTTCGTCCATCCGCCGCCCGGAAAACGGCGGGCGCTGCCGCGGCGCGGCAGAATCGCCTGGAGCCATCGGGGCAGGCCAGCGCGCAGTACCGCGACCTTGCCGGTTTCGTCCAGTCCGCCGGAGCCGAAAACGTGTATGTCCTTCGGGATGCGGTCCATGCAATCGAATTTGCCCATGTATCGAGCCCATCCTTTGACGAGCCTGCAGCAGGCGGTCCATGTCGTGCCCCATGGCCACCATTTCGCCAGCTTCTGCTTGTCGAGGACGAACCCTCTGGGCAGCCAAAGCATCAGGTGGTAATGGAGCCGGCCTTCGCTTTCGAGAACCCACGTGTATGGCAACCGGTGACCGACGCGCTTCATTGCTTGGCGTACGCAGGCTATGAATTTGCTGATGAGCTTCGCGCAGAACTTCCCGTTGTCCGCGAACGTCAGCGTCACCGCGACGGCACGCAAGCCTGCAACTATTGCCTGGCGGCGATGCTCCCTGCCAACTACCTGCAGCTTCCTTCGGGCGTCGGTTTTCCGCTTCGTTGCAGACCGCGTCGCACTTGTTTCGGTCTTTCTTTTGACAAGTTCAGCGAAGCGGGTCGCGGATGCCGCGGAGCGGGAATGACGGCTCGCTGCCGTCGGCGAAACAGAACACATGGCACACCTCGCGTGTGTGCCGCTTCAGCCAGATAGCTGTCCTCAGTCGAAAAAATATGTCCTCCGCGTGCTGAATGCGGCGGGTTGAAACGTGCTCCGCGCCTATACTCGAGCGGTTCTGGTGGCATAGACGCGATTTGGCATCCCACCCTGGTTGCAGCCGGGGTGGGATTTTGAACTTATGACTCAGTGTGAGCGGCGCGCTGCGACCTCCTCGGCCTTCGTCGGCCTGCCGCGGCGCCTGGCTTTCGGCGCGGGTGCCACTACGGGCTGCTGACCAGGGGAGGGCAGTTGGCTGGCGAGCCAGGCCTCAACGTCGGCTGAGCGGAACCGCAGCAGGCGCCCCAGCTTGATGCAGGGAGGTAGGTTGCCGCCGGTGGAATGGCGGTTGTAGATGGTCTGTTCGGCAAGGCCGAGTGTGGCCGCGAGCGCCTTGGGGGAGAGGAGGAGCTGGTCCATGTATCACGTTCCTGATGGGCGCAGTCACCTGACTGCCCTCAGTATAAGCGTGAGTTGCCTGGAGAATCGGGTAGTTACCGCGATAACTCGACCACCGTGCACTTACGTTGAAAACTCTGTTGCCGCGGGCGCAGATTTCCGTGACACGCACAGGCTGGTTGAAATCGCATGACGTTGGACGGCGCTGGTTGCCACTTACCAGGCTCTATGCGGTCTTACCAGACCAACTGATTCCTGCTGCAATTTTGCTGCATTGAGCCCGGTAAATCACGCTAAGATGGAGGAACTCAGGGTAAGGTAAGTCCTTGATTTTGCTGGGTCGAACCAGCAACCATCGGCGTTAGCGATGCCCTCCGAAGGCAGGGGTTGCTGGTTCGATCCCAGCCGGGCGCACCAACCCTCCCGAGGGTTGCGACGATCTACCTGTTTACTCCCTCTCCGAATTCCAGGCAAATCGCAGCTAACTGCGGTATCGCTGACGCCATCATCGGCTATAACTACATGCGCCATCTCGGCCAGGTGCGTCGGCAGCCCGGCCAGCAGAAGCCCACCCGCGGCTGTGGCCAGCCAGCATATTCAACGCACATTGGCCTTCGACCCCCCGAACTTGACGACGTTAATCGGCGGCTGAAAGTGTTTCTTTGGCCGGCCCGTTCGTGTCCTCCCGCCGCGGGCCGCTCGCAAGCAGGATGCCGATCAGGAAGATGAACAGATTGCCTTCTGTGAAGTTGAGCAGCAACGAGTTCGCGAAACAGCCAATGACAAAGGCGAACAGGTAACCGTAGACGACCGTGCGCGCAAGTGTGTCCAGACGCAAGCTTTCCCGCGCGATCGCGATCAGGAGCCAGGCGAACAGGGCCACTCCCACCATTCCGAGCTGTACGCCCATCAGGAAAAACTCGTTGTGCGGATTGCTGGCCATCGCCGCACGCCCACCAGAGCTGTTCTTCGCGAGCCGTTCGAATTCGGTTCGAACGCTACCGACGCCGTATCCGGCAATCGGCCGATGCAGAATCAGCTCCAGGCTGCGCTGATAAAACTCGAGCCGCACGCCCATCGACGTGTTCTTGTTGTAGACCTCGAACTGTGTGATTTCCTGTTGCGTTTCGGCAAGGCGTGAGTTCTTTGCCGTGAAGGAATAGACCACCAGACACATGCACAGCATGACGCTCGCGGCGGTCGTTATCCAGCGCGTCCGTTTGCCCTGATGCTTGAACTTCATTAGTTGAACGACGACATAAACTGCCATGTAGGCGATCGCTACGACCTGCCCGGTGCGTCCCTGTAGCACGAACAGCACGTTGACGAGCGCGAGCAGGGCGACGAGGCGCAGCAGCCACTGTCCGATGCCTTTAGGCGAAGCTGTCGCGAGAGCCATCGACAGATAGGCCAGAAACGCCATCATCAGGCCCGCCGATATGTGGTCCTTGAAGACCCAGGGCTTCGTAATCGGATCGTTACCGTGCAGCGGTCCGATTGCCGTCCAGCCGAAAAAGTTCGTGTAGGTGAGCAGCATGGTCAGCGTTAGCGCCGAGAACAACGCCCATATGGCCACGCGGCACCACTTTGATCGGTCGCTGCCGTAGAAAACCAGGAACAGCATGGGCAGCAGCAACAGTTTTCGGTACTTCAGGAGAAAGTTGAAAGCCTCGTCATTGCTCGCCGACGTATAGGCCATGCTAAGAGCGAGCGCAACGAAGAGGATCAGCGCGACGATGCTCGTGGGCGACGTGCGGATTTTCCCGCATGCCCTCCACACTTCGGGAGACAGCAGCGCAAACAGCAGTACCAGGCCGGAACCGAGATTGACTCCGGCCGTGGAAATGGGTACGGCGCACAGGGTGACAAGTGCAAACGTCCTCGCGAGGAACAACTGGTACGACTCAGTTTTGGGCCGGAGGCTCTTTTCTGACAGCATCGCTTTCATATTCATTCGTTTCTCATCCCGTGCCGAAATGGCAATCGCTGGACGGCACTCGCACGCTACCTGCTGGTTGTGCGCCGTGTCCATGCGATACCCCTCGCTTTACTCAAAGGTGCGGAGCCTGGACCGCTCCCTATGACCCTGCAAGTGATGATCCGTATTTACAGTGCATTCCGGGGTCTGACTAGTCCTGGCCCGGCGCCTGACGATAAAACGCAGCACGAAGCTCCAGGGCCTCTTTCGAGTACATCGATTCGACGGTTTGCCGGGCGCGCTGTCCCACGGACGTACGCAGTGCCGGATCGGCTAGCAGCGCGCCCACAATCCGTCGCGCCTGTTCGGTCGTGTCGAAGAGAAAGCCGTTCTCGCCGTGCCGGATCGAATCGGCGTAGCCGCCGTTCCGATGGCATACCACCGGAAGGCCGCAGGCCATTGCCTCGAGCACGACCCGGCCGAATGTTTCGACGTGAGACCCTGTCCGGTAATAGAAGACGTCGAGAGAGCGCAGAAAATCCGCGGCTGGCGTAGCTCCCTCGGGAAGAAGCTCGATACCTGTGTTGTCCCCGAGCGCGTCGCGCAGACAAGTAGCACCCTGCAGCCTTACACCGACCCCTTGAGCAGACCATTCACGATACAGCACCAGGTCTTCTTCGTTATGCTTGTCGTTGGTGTCGCGGCTCAGACGCCCTACCACCGGCCGATTGCGTGCCACGCCAGGTACCGCCGCGAACAGGTCGATGTCAATTGGTGATGGATGCACCACGCCATCCACGCCTACCAGCTTTTTCTGGAATTCGGAGATGAACACGTACTCCGTCTTCGGCCAGCGCAGCAAGGGCGGATGCTTCGACGTCAGCGTCAGTATCTTCGGATGGAACGTGTTGAACACGTAGATCAGACGTTGTGGCACTGCGGCGAGATACGGCCATACCGTGTTGCGCCAGTGTGCTCCGACGAAGACATAGGTGCCTCCGTTCGGGCGGTGCCTCGGTGCAATGCCGAGAGGGGTGATTCCGAACTTTTCCCTCAGTTCGGGCGAACTGCGCGACGATGTCGACCACAGTCTCACTTCGCTTTGCTTGCCAAGCAGGTGAGCGAGGTTGAGCGTCTCCTGTTCGCTGCCGCCGTGCGGATTCTGGAATCCGTTGAATATGTGAATAACCTGTTTTGGCATAGTAGATAAGAGCGGCTGGAGCCCGTTTGACCGATCGCATCAGGTCGGGCCGACAGCGACCATTGCGAATGGACCTATTACGACTGGCTTAGTCGGTAGACCATCTCCGTCCTGTCGACAAACAGCTCTTGAGAAAACTCGTCGACTGCCTTTGCTCGCGCCATCTTTCCCATGTCCGCCAGGCGATCGCTCCGCTCGAGAATTCCTTTCAGCGCCCGAGTTAACGAATCGGGGTCGTGCGGCGGGACGACCCAGCCGTCGACGCCATCACGAACGTTCTCCGGCAGACCGCTGTAGCTCGACACTATCACAGGCTTGCCCATCGCCATCATCTCGCGGCAGGCAAACGACACAGTCTCCACCGCATATGACGTGACGAAGCCGATATCGAACGCCCGGATATAGGGCTTCACGTCTTCCACGAAACCCGCGACTTCGAGCTGGCTGCGCATACCCACCGAATCAATAACCTGCCACTGCTCTGCGCTCGGCTCCGTTCCGACAACCACGACTGCAATCTTTTCACGTAGCGATGGCGGCAACGCGCTCACTGCGGCGATCACGTCCATCGTGCCTTTGTACCAGTCGAAGCCTGTCACGGTTCCGAGCACCAGTTTGTCGGCTTTCGATTCGCCGAGCAGCGACTTACGCGCCGCGGCGATCTCGGCCGCGTCCGACGGCTTGAAGTCGTCGGTGTCCACACCGTTCTTGATGGTGATTAGCGAGCAGTGTCGATATACCGAATCGCGCACAAGGCTCGCAGTCGAATCGGACACGGCAATGACATCATCTGTCGCGCGGGCTCTGATCTTCGTGACGAAGTCACTCTTGATGGCGATGGAGTTGTGTTTGGTCAATACAATGCGTGGCTTGCGGCCCTTGAAGCACATCAGGCTGAATACCACCAGGCGATGGTCTGGGGAGCCGTTGACGTGCACAACATCAAAGCGTTCTTTCTCCAGCAGCGAGCGCAATGCGCGCCACGCTGAAATCATGCGGCCGGCGTCTTTCAGCTTGGCTGGGAATTCAAGCGGCAGTGTCGTCACGTGTTCGAGCTTGCTGGCCTTTTCGAATAGCCTGCTAGTCGAGGGCGCAGCCACAAATATCTGATGCCGCCTGGAAAGCCCCTTGGCAATCGCCAGAATGTACGTATCGTGACCTCCGCCGCGCCCGTAGTGAAAATTGGTCAGCAATATCTTCAAGGCAAAGGCTCCAGCGAAGCAATGGCGTCCAGGACTTCCGTTACCGAGGGTGGGCGCCCGTCGTCACCAACGGACACCGATACGCCAGGCACGTCGACGCCAAAATAACGCCGTGCTGTTGCAGTGAAGATCATGACCGTGGGCTTGCCGAGTGCGCTTGCGAGATGCACGAAGCCTGTATCTGTCCCGACGATGAGCGACGCGGCATCGACGTACTGCGCGACCTGCAAGATAGACATCCGCGGCAGTATACGGGAGCCCCTCACTTCCTTCGCAATTGCGATGGCCTCCTGTTCCTCGCGGGCTGAACCCCACGGCAGAAGGGGGGTAATGCCGCGCTCGACAAGCGAGCGGCCAATGGCAACCCAGTGAGCCGTCGGCCACTTCTTTACATCGCTCGAAGTGGCATGGAACAGCATCGCGTACCGCTGTTCTTCTGGCTTGACGGAAGGATCGGCAGACCTGGGAATTGACAGGTCGAAGCGCGGTGCCCCGCTCACCTCGTAGCCGAATGCGTCGGCGACAGTGCGGCGCAAGCCGTCCCACGCATTGAGATCTTCACGTGGCGCGAAGCGGCCAGTGTAAGCAAAGGCGGCGCCGCTCTCGCCGAGGTCTGCCGAACGATAGCCTAGACGCCGGCGCGAGCGCGCAAGGAAAGAAATTATCGCGCTTTTGTAGACGCCCTGGAGATCGAGAACGATGTCGTATTTTTCGCGTCGCAGTTCAGATATCGATGTAAAAATCGCCTTGAGCTCGGCCCCGGAGCGGTTTTTCTTGAAGCCCCGCAATGGCGCGCACAGCACGCGGTCGATGCCCGCATTCCAGCGTGGAACATCGGCGAAGGACGCATCGGCGGCCCAGTCAATCTTGACGCCAGGAAAGGCGCGATGCAGGTCGGCCACCACGGGCTGACCATGTACCAGGTCACCTAAGGATGTGACTTTTACTATTAGAATGCGTTTCATTCCATTACCATTCAACAAGCGGACTTCACTTCAGCATCCGTGAGACCTATACCTCGATGCTGTGCAGTGACCTGAGGGAAATCAACGGCAGGATATCCAGCTTAGATTATCCCGGACTTGGTCCGAGGGTTCCCACACGCCGGGAGCAATCAAAACGACTTTGGTTCAGATCGGCGGCAGGGCGGTTCGTAGCAGCGGTATTTTCGACATAGCAATAGAGCAACTATCTATTTGCAAGCTATCGGAAGGCTGCCTGGGGCGCCCGGGTTCCGGGTTGTTGCACGCGAGTCGCGTAGGATCATACAGGACCCAGCGGGTATGGGACCTTGGCGTACTCAGTCTCCGGTCGTGCGTGGAAAGACGTTTCGTAGACCTGAGGCGGAGCAGATCCGGCTGTCGTGCTCGAAAGCGTGGTCCCGCAGTACCATCGACAAACCGCCAAAACAACTCGAACTCGCCCAACGCGCTGCCCCACCCACACGCCTCGTAGCCCCCGCCTCACCTCTTCGCTGAAATTTCAGATCGTTCTCATCCATTCGCTGAATCAACGCGCGCTGCCTATGCAATTCCCATCGATATGGGAATAGTTGCGCGTCGGCCTACGCCGACCCTTTCGCATTTCAGTGCGACAGGCATTGCGAGATCACTCGCCGGACTAAGAGCTTTATTTGCAATTCATGCACAAAACAACCAGATCAATTCTCGCGGCATCGGTGGTTCTTCTTTCACAGCTTCCTTGCGCACAAGCGGCGCCGCAAGCGGGCGTGAGCCAGTTTGCCGGCCCTTATGTTGGTTTCAAGCTGGGCGTCAATAATTCGGATGCATCGGGCGCATTCAACAAGGCGTCGCATAACACGGTGTTTCCGGGCTTCACCGCCGGATACAACTTCGACGTGCAGCGGTTCGTGGTAGGAGCCGAGGCTTTCGCGGATTTGCACCACGGCTCCACCACCTTCAAGGACGCCGGAATCGACGCCAAATTCGGCATGCCGTTTAACCAGTTCATGCCGTACATTCGCGCCGGCTTTACGGGCGACGACCCCGATACGCGGTTCCATTGGGGCCTCGGCGTGGACTACAAGTTCGCGGAGCATGTCAGTGCGGTCGCCGAATGGACCACGGACTCGAGCCATCACGACGGCACGAAGAGAACAAACAATAGCTTCACGGTAGGCGTCCAGTATCACTTCAATTAATGACTCGATGAGCTTGCGTGCGGCAAGAAAACAGACCGCTGCGCAAGCTGCATAGACACTACACTTGGCACGCAGTAAAAGCTCGGCTCACGGCGAACACAGTCAACAAGCTTCTTCCCGAAGGCTTGTTGGCTCCGCCCACTCCCGCTAAAATCCCCGGGTCACTGGGGAGTAGCCTTCCTTCACGCATCGCGGCATCGCGTGAAGGAGAGCGCGTCAACATACTTGGCCTGCGGGTCATGGCGCGTTCGACCGGGTCGGTTTGGCGAGACCATTGGCGCACTGCTTCGTTCTGGTCGGACGGGTCGCGGTGCGTCATGGTTCGTCTTACGTCCGACCTCGGAGCCGCTGTGAAATCCCGCGCTGTTCAATCTCCTCGTCTTCTGCTCAACTTGCTGTCGCGCGATCTGCCGCGCCGCACGTTTTCGGTCCATCACGTCAATGCCGTCGATCACGTCAATCCCTTCGATGCACGGAGCCGCGCATGACCGGTCTTCTCATCGAACTGGCCATCATGCTGGTCGTCATCCTCGTGGCGGCCGAGCTTTTCACCAACGCGCTCGAACATCTCGGCGAGCGGCTTAAGATATCCGAAGGCATAACCGGCTCGCTGTTCGCTGCAGTTGGCACCGCGTTGCCGGAGACGCTGGTGCCGCTTATAGCGATTGTCGGCGGGACGAGCGATCGTGCCGTCAACGAGGAAATCGGCGTGGGCGCGATTCTCGGCGCACCGTTGATGCTGTCCACGCTGTCCACCTTTCTGATGACGCTCGCCGTGCTGCGCTCGCGCGGCGTCGGCGGACGCGTCGCGCCGGAGCGTTCGGGCTTCACACGCGATCTCAACTATTTCCTCTTTGCGTTCCTGCTGGCCGCCGCGGCCATGTATGTGCCGCATGAGCAGCGCATCGTGCGCGCGTTGTTCAGCGTCGCGCTCGTCGGCGTGTATGTCGCCTATGTCGTGGCGACTTTCCGCGCGTCGAACGATCTCGTCGATGCAGGCCACGGCACGGAAGCGCCCGGCAAGATGATGCTCGCGCGCCTCGGCGTGCCGACCAACCTCGCGACCATCGCCGTCCAACTGCTGATCGCGGTCGGGTTGCTCGTGTGGGGCGCCGAGGGTTTCATCCACGGCGTGCGGGGCGTGTCCGTGGTGGTCGGCGTGTCGCCGCTGCTGCTGTCGCTGCTGATCATTCCGATCGCCACGGAGTTGCCGGAGAAGGTCAACAGCATCCTGTGGATTCGCCGCGGCAAGGACACGCTGGCGTTCGGCAACATCACGGGCGCGATGGTGTTTCAGGGCACCTTGTTGCCGGCTATCGGCATTCTGCTGACGCCGTGGACGCCGCGCATCGAGGTGGTGACGGGCATCGTCATCACGCTGGTCGCGGCGGGCTGGCTGCGGCTCAACGCGCGAGAGCACGGCGCGCCCGTGTGGGCGCTGCTGGTCTGCGGCGCGCTGTACGCCGCTTATCTGGCGATCACGCTAAGCCGTTAGGCGTTCGAGCCACGTCGCCGGCGAATCACAAGCTGCGGCGATGCTCCCGCCCAATACATCGATCTAACGGCTTTTCTCTCGCCAACTCCCGGAATCGCGCGATGCGGGACGACGGCATAATTTCACAAACCATTGCGACATGGGTCTCGACAAGCGCCGCCGACGAAATCACCGTTGCGCGGCGCATTATTCGCGCATGTTGTCGATGCATCAAGCGGCAGGGAACCAGTCGAGCAAGTCCGCGGAGGCGGGTATGAGCCACATTGTCATCGTCGGATCGGGCGGCCATGCAAAAGTCGTCATCGATATCGTCGAGCAGGAAGGAAAGTACAGCATTGCCGGGTTAATCGACGCATACCGCAACGTGGGTGAACGGACGCTCGACTATCCGGTGCTAGGCGGCGAAGCCGATCTTCCCCGTCTCGTGGCTGAACACGATCTGCAAGGGACCATCATTGCAATCGGCGACAACGTCGTCCGGTCGAAAGTGGCGGCGAAGGTCGGAGCGCTTTGCCCCCAACTGCAGTTCATGAATGCCATTCATCCGCGGGCAACGATTGGTCGCGGCACAACGGTCGGGGCGGGCAGTGTAGTGATGGCTGGAGCGGTCGTTAATCCCGACTGTCGCGTAGGCCAGTTCTGTATTCTGAACACGAACTCGTCGCTGGATCACGACTCTGTGATGGACGAGTTTTCGAGCCTGGCGCCCGGAGCGATAACGGGTGGCAACTGCCGGATCGGTGCGTATTCCGCCATTAGCATCGGCGCAGTGCTTCGCCACGGCATCAACGTCGGGGAGCACAGCATCGTTGGCGCGGGAGCCACCGTTCTGAGGGACGTCGAGCCCTATTCGGTCGTCTACGGCAGTCCCGCCAGGAAGGTGCGCGACAGGGTTGCCGGGGCCCGCTATCTGTGAATGCAGGCCCTACGTTCACCCTGTCTACAACTTG
>Ga0209795_10000231_pt1 | contig 49168 bp, 38 predicted proteins | sample AgamicOrMarz_FD_187166 | JGI IMG/M metagenome (GOLD analysis project Ga0209795, IMG submission 187166) | Agave microbial communities from Guanajuato, Mexico - Or.Ma.rz (SPAdes) (version 2) | ecosystem: Host-associated > Plants > Phyllosphere > Phylloplane/Leaf | place: Guanajuato, Mexico...
CCCAACAGCCAGTAAAAACGAGGTGAATTTCATAATAATCCCTTTATTCATAACGCACATCCACCAGAACATTGCTGATAACGGAACCGCCCGTTACTGCACCGACATTCTGATAGCGCGCATAAAACTCATAGTCCGTTAAATAATTCTCGCTACCCGTCACGTTAAAAATGACGTTGGAGCTTCCGTCAGTATTCAGCACGTTGGCACGGTCTTTCGCTGAGAAAATCACCACGCCGACGTTTTCAGCCGCGCCTGCTGTCGCATCATTTTTAAACACCTGGTTCTGGTTGCTCCAGAAACCATTTTTGGGCGCAAAGCTAAAATGCAGCTTCTGAACTGACGTACCCGTTTCGCTGCTTCCGTTACAGTTCGAGATGTGGATGGTAAAAGGCGTTCCTGCCTCATCATCCGTGGGGGTTAACCGGTTACTGTTATCGCTGTTATAAAACCAGCTGCGCATGACGGTAGGCAGGTAGATATTCCCGCCGTCATTGAGGCTTATTTCACAGGTAGAGTTAACAATATTCGCGGTTAGGTTAACATCCATATTGGAAGCTGCCTGGCTTGCGCCAGGCATTAATCCACCAGCCAGTCCGGCAAGCAACACAAGGCCGGGCTGGCATAAATTAAACGGCAATTGTGGCATTCTGATTCTCTGCTTATGGATAGGCGACAGTAAACACAACGGGGGTATTGGCCGCGCCGGTGCCAATTTGGCTGGCATTTTTTCCTTCCGCCAGAACGATACGGGATTTCATTGGAAACTCACCGCCACCGCTGTTCAGCGCCACTTCCTGCGGTGCTGGTTTAGTCGTACATTTTAACTGCACACCGCTGTCCACTTCTCCGGACCAGAGTTCGAACGCGGTGGCAGCAACGCCGCTGAAATAAGCTTCGCCAGTACCACCGTTGCCAGAGCAGGAAGCTCCTGTTCCTTTACTTGCTACTACCGTGGCTTTGGTTACCCCGGAGCAGTTTGAGAAGACAATTTTGAGTGGCTCAACGCGCGTTTTATTGGCCACATCAGACTTATAAACGTCACCAAACGCAATTTCTGCTGATTCCACACCCGCACCGTTAGTCACTTTAGCCGTACAGGTACCTGATGTGATGGTTGACATAAAGGTCATTTCTGCGCTGGACGTGCCGGTAATTGTTGCATTGGCCATTCCTGAGAATAAAAGTGCAGAGACGGACAGTGCGATAAAAGTAGAGTTAAATTTCATAGTAGTGCTCCGTAAATCTGCACGATTTATTCGTAGATAAATTCGAAAGTAGCAACGCTCTGGAAAGTACCGATCGTCATCTGGTCTGCCTGTGTTTCACGTAAGGTGGCAATCAGAGGAACTTCTTTACTGGTGATTTCATCTGGACTCCAGACCAGACGCTCTGCATCTACCGTAGAGTTAATTTTAAAAGGCGCATTCTGTGCCGAGGCACGGGCAACTTCGACGGCGACATACTCAGCACCGCCGCTCGCTTTTGCGATTTGGTTGGCCAAACCCGTAGCCAGGTTACTGGCTGGCGTACCTTTAATGTTTGTTTTCAACGCATGTAGCGAAGACGGGCATTCAACGATGACTAATTTAAAATTCGCCGATGCGGTGCCTGCTTTCACCGTTTCCAGACGAACCTGGCCACTGGAATCACCAATTTTCAGCGTTTGCTGGGTATCGGTACCCGTACCACCGACCAGTTTCATATCACAGGTCGTTTCGCGGATATTGGCGGTAAAGTTGACGTTAAGGTCAGTGCTTCCCGCTAAAGCTGTCCCTGTGAGTGCCAGCGTCGTCATCGCAATGACGGACAGGCTGAGAAGATTTTTTTTCATAGAGTCTCTCTTAATTTCCCTGAATTACATTTGGCATGTCTGATTACTAAGAACGGTAATAATCCCGGCCTTTTCGACATTGGATGTCAGGTGGTAATTGACGGTACAGGCGTTGTCTTTTTCGCTGCCCCATACCACACGAAGAACGCCGCTATCTTCGACGCCGCGGACATAGGCTTGCCCCGCCTGGCCCACGGTGCCGATAGATTCATTTTTTTCATTGATCACGTCAGCGCCTAAGGGAATAAAACCTTTATCGCTGCGCTGAAGTTCCAGGATTAACGAGCGGCCTTCATCGGTTTCAAAATTCACCATTACCACGGACCCGCTGCGAGGAACGGTCACTGCGCTGGTGCTTTTAATTTCGACGTCATTCTCAAGCGTCCGGATATCCAGCGATACGCGGTTTTCGCGGTAGGCTGACATATAAGGCAGTATGCCGTAGCCGGAGCTGCCAATGACGCCGGCACCGTATCCCACGCCTGCGCCTTCCGCGCCGCTCGCTTTGACAATGGCGATGGAGTCATTATCGCCAATGCTGCCAGGCGCGAAGGCCACACCGCCGCTGTGCAGCACCATGCCGCCGCTATAGGATGCGGAATATTGTTGGCTGTTATCATCGCCAAACGAGGCTGACAGCCCTAAAGGACCGTATCCGCTGTTCCATGAGCTAAAACTACTCACCTGGTTCAGGTCGCCATAATTACCGCTGTTCGAGGAGGCGCTGAGGGAATAGCCCACTTTATTGTCTTGCGTGCTGCCGCTGGCAGAGGTATTAAAGCTGGTGCCGCCTTTGAGGTCGGATCGTAAGCCCATGTTGATGTTAGAGAACCCGCCCGGACGCGTTTCACCGTTTGAGAACACGCTGAAAGGAATACTCATGTTTAAATAGACGCTGTCGTCTTTTTTGCCGGTCTGATCGTAGGTACGCTGCAGCGACAGGCTATAGCTGCCGTACTGGAAGCTGTTGTTATAGCCTACGTTATAGTTCGAGTTAGAGCCCTGACCGTTCCAGTAATCCTGCCAGGTGCCGCTGAGGTACAGTGAGCCTAAATCGGTTGTATCCACTTTGAGCGGCTGGTTCAGACTGATCTGCACCTGGTTTTTGGTACGCTGGTAATCGGCGTACAGCTCGGCGTTAGAGCCGTAGTCGCGGTGCCCGTAGTTCTGTCGTTTGATACTGTCCTGCAGCTGTGCGGCATCGTCGAGGCTCAGATAATCCTCGGTAGAGAAACGGTACGCCGCCACGTTGAAGGAGGTGTTCGTCGCTTCAACGCGTTTACTGTAGGTGAGTCGGTAGCTTTGACCGCCGAGCACATCCAGCCCCTCGATATCAGCGTGAGATTGGGTGATATCAAAAGCAAAGGCGCCCACTTCGGTGTTCATCGCCACACCTAAAATACCGGCGTAGTAATCCATGTCGGTGTATTGCGCACCAACGTAACCGGTAAAGGTGTTGTTCAGACCGTAGTACAGCGTACCGTAGCCGAGCTTGGGTTTCTCAAGCAGGGAATCGTCGTTGAGTTCACCCATGCCGATATCCCAACGCGACGCGCCGGGACGCAGCATCTGGGTGACGGACGAGAACGGCACGGTAAAGGAACGCTTGCTCCCGTCTGCCTCTTCAATCGTCACCAGCAGGTCGTTCCCGTAGCCAGTGGTGCTGAGATCGTTAATTTCGAAAGCGCCCGGCGGAACGGACGTTTCATAAATTTTACTGCCGCTTTGCGACACGCTGACTTTCGCGTTGCTGTTCGCCACGCCGCGGATCACAGGCGCATAGCCTGTCGTCCCCATGGGTAACATGCGTTCATCGCTGTAGAGACGCGTACCGCGCAGGCTCAGCGAGTCAAAGGCTTCGCCGCGCGTGTAGGAGTCACCAATGACCCATTGCCCGTTAACCGAGGTGATATCGCGCTGAAGATAGATATCCTGGCTGGAATAATGGCTGCCAGCCTCTTTATCCCAGTTGAGGTTTCCACGCGAACGCAGACGCCACGGCCCCATATTCAGGCCATAGCGTAAGCCTGCATACAGGCTCTCTGCGGTGGTGCCATTGCTCTCACTGTGCCAGCCGTTCAGATCGTATGAGACCAGCGCAGCCGGAATACCGTTCTCCCATAGCGAAGGATCGACGTAGCCTACCGGACGTTTCAGTACATACAGCTGCGGGAAGTTAAATTCCATCTGCTGCTTTCCGCTGTCATAGCTGGCGCTGGCACCCGGAAAGGCATTTTTAATATCTATGCACGTTGTATTGTCGTCATCGGCGATATCATCATTCAGCTTGCTGGTATCAATGCCGGTTTGTGCCAGCAATAATTTTGTAATGCAGGGGGTCGCGCGCGGCGTCCCGTTATCTTTAAACGTTATCTCTACCGTTGATTTTAATGTTCCGTTTAAGTTGACTTTCGTGCGGTAGGTCCCCGGCGCGACCGGGTTACCGTGCGCAAAACGGCTAACATCAATATTGGATCCGCCCGTCAGCAGAAACTGGTCGTTGAATTCAACCGCTTCTTCGCTTTCAGGCGTATTTTCGCTGGCTACGCTATCTTCAGCGTAAACGTGTAAAGGTAATGCTGCACTTATGGCAAGGCATAAAAGAGAACGTCGAAAGAGCATGGCATATCCATTTAATCAGTGCGAATAAAACGATCCGCAGTGTTAACGCTATCAATTGTTATTTTTTTAGGCTCTGCGGCGTTAATTCAGTTTGGTTTCGTGCTTATCTACGCCACCGTTATCGTTGATCGTTTCATACATCACGCTTCCCGTCGTGGCAGAGGACAATCCCTTCACCGTCATGGCTTTTTCACTAAACGGCAGAACAGATTGCTGAGCAACGTCATAGCTTTTCTGGCCCGCTTTCAGCGTGACTTTGGAAATGGCGACGTTGTACGGGGAGTTGTTATGCGCAACGAGCTGAACCGCATTGCCGTCTTTTTTCGCTGACCACGTCATGTCAGTTGCGGCCTGAAGAGGAGAGCCTTTCAGCCCATCAGGACGGAAGAAGAATTTAATGCGCGTACGAAACGCAAGCTGCAGCTGGTTAAGGCTTTCACCCTCTTTGGCTTTGGATTTTGGTGGGATCTCCAGCACGTTAAACCAGTACAGTGATTCGCGATCCTGCGGCAGGGGTTTACCCATATAGGTAATACGTAATGATTGACCATTTTTAGGATCAATACGGGATACCGGTGGCGTGATGACAAAAGGTAATTTCAGCTCTTGCGGATTAACATCATCGCGCCCGTCGTCGAGCCAGGTTTGCACCAGCAGCGGTTTGTTGCCACGGTTTTCAAGATTGACCACCACGTCTTTCGACGATTGCGGATAAATAATACGCGTGCCTGAAATAACAATATCTGCACAGGCGTTAAACGTCGTTAACAGCGCAGCAGCGGCCAGGGCGGTTTTAATTCCTTTAAATCCGGACATAGTAAACATTATTTCCACTTCCTTTTGGAATGATACAAATAATCCCCCGACGAAGCGGGGGATTGGTTACACATTAATACTTAACGAATTTATTATTCGTAGATCATGGTGAAGGCAACCTGCGCCTGCACGGTACCAGCAGTTACAGGGTTAGAGGTGGAATCCCAGCCCTGGCCCTGAGTGTAAGCAACTTTATAGAACAGATTGCCAACGCCGTCTGTGATAGTCGCTTTCTGAGTGTTGTTGGTCTGGTCAACTTTGATCTGATCGGTAGCAGAGTTGCCATCGTTCGACAGAACCAGGTTTACGTTTTTCGCAGCGCCCTGTGCGTTGCTTGCTGGAACCAGCATGCCGCCTTCATTAGAGGTGGTACCCGCCCAGGAATCAAACTGCGCAGACGCTTTTGCAACGGTAGCAGCATCACAACCAGTCATAGACAGGCTGAATTTTTTCTGGCCCAGGGTGCTGGTCGCGCCCAGTGCGTTAGCGAAATCTTTAACGAAAACGGTATCCAGAGTAACGTCGAAATCGTTACCATTCTGGTCAATTTTCTGATCCAGGGAAACCTTACAGGTGTTGGTAGAAACCATACCGTGGAAGGTGATAGTGCCGGTATCTGCAGTTGAATCTGCCGCAACTGCAGAACCTGCGCTCAGTGCCAGTGCAACTGCTACGCCCATGCCAACATTTTTTAAAGACATTTTAATATCCCTATCTTTTTATAAAAGGAGAACAGCAAATAACTGAAGCGTTAATTTGCTTCTTGAAAGGTTATTTCGCGGCGAATTTTATTCTCTTTTTATGGGGGCGGATAGATAAGGAGATCTTATAAATACTGTAGTCAGGATTAAGTTATGCTAACGTAATTACCAAGAATATATGAAGTGTATAATTTGTCGTCGTTATATATTACTAATCTCAATAAATAAGCGGATGATGAGGTGGACTTATTCGTGATAATTATATTATCAGCGAATAAGTCCATAAAAATGATCAGGCAACCTGTACCGGAATGGCCTTCGCGGTACGTTTCATCTCATTTTCGCCTTCAAAATAAGCCACTTTAGGCTGCCAGCGACGCGCTTCTTCATCAGACATCATCACGAAGCTGGCGATAATCACGATATCGCCCACGTCCGCGCAGTGCGCAGCCGCGCCGTTAACGGAGATGATTTTAGAGCCGCGCTCGGCGGCGATTGCGTACGTCGAGAAGCGTTTGCCGTTATTTACGTTCCAGATATCAATCGCTTCGTTTTCGAGGATACCCGCCGCGTCGAGAAAATCCTGGTCGATGGCGCAGGAACCTTCATAGTGCAGGTCGGCCTGGGTGACTTTGACACGGTGAAGCTTACCTTGCAGCATTTTGCGAATCATTACGTTTACCTTTCATATTCCTGGTAGAAAAAACTACGCCAGCTCAACCACTTTGTTATCGATAAGGCGCGCCTGACCGAGCCACGCCGCCACCAGAATGACTGCACGTTTACTGCTCTCAGAAAGCGCCAGAAGCGTATCGGCATCCCGAATTTGAACGTCGTCAGCACGAAGACCTTTGTCGTTCAGCGCCTGTTCAGCCAGCGCAACGATCTCTTCTGCGGTTAACTCTTTCGCCAGCAGTTGCTCTGCCATGGTATTCATGACTTTGCTTAATCCCGGCGCAATTTTACGCTGATCGGCGGTCAGATAGCCGTTGCGGGAGCTGAGCGCCAGGCCGTCTTTGGCACGCACAATCGGCACGCCCACAATCTCGATATCGTACCCCATGTCGGCAACCATTTTGCGGATCAATGCCAGCTGCTGGAAGTCCTTCTCGCCGAAGCAGGCAATGTCCGGCTGGACCAGGTTAAACAGCTTGCTGACGATGGTGGAGACGCCGCGGAAATGGCCCGGTCGGCTGGCCCCTTCCAGCATGGTGGATATGCCCGGTACGTCCACGAAGGTCGCTTCGTCCGTACCCTGAGGATAGATATCCGCTGGCGCAGGGGAGAAGACGATATCCACATGGCGTTTTTTCAGCTTCTCGCAATCTTCCTGCAGCGTGCGCGGATAGCGGGCGAGGTCATCGGCACGGTCAAACTGCATTGGGTTAACGAAGATACTGACCACCACAATATCGGCACGCGCTCTCGCTTCGTCGACCAGCTTCATATGGCCGTCGTGCAGGTTGCCCATGGTTGGCACCAGGGCGATACGTTGACCTTCCTGACGCGCCCGGCGGATGTGCTGGCGCAGCAGTGGCAGGGTTTCAATGATTAGCACACCTTAACTCCTTAATGGAAACTGTGTTCTTCGCCCGGATAAACGCCGGACTCTACCTCAGCGATATACTGCCGTACCGCGGCGCGCAAGTCGCCCGCCCCGGTCAGGAAATTTTTGGCAAATTTTGGAATGTGCCCGCCGGTTATGCCGAAGGCGTCGTGCATCACCAGTATCTGACCGTCGGTGACGTTACCCGCCCCGATGCCGATCACCGGAATGGAAAGCGCGTCCGTTACCCGTTTTGCCAGTTCGACCGGCACACACTCCAGCACCAGCAGCTGTGCGCCTGCCGCTTCCAGGGCGAGGGCGTCATCAAGCAGCGTCTGCCCGGCATCACCGCGGCCCTGCACCTTATAGCCGCCAAAGATGTTTACGGACTGCGGCGTAAGCCCCAGGTGTCCGCATACCGGCACTGCGCGCTCGGTGAGCATTTTCACGGTGTCGACAAGCCAGGCGCCGCCTTCGATTTTGACCATGTTTGCCCCGGCGCGCATAACCGCAGCCGCATTGTCGAACGCCTGTTCGGGGGTGGCATATGCCATAAACGGCAGATCGGAAAGAAGCAGGCAGGCTGGTGCACCACGTCGCACGGCGCGCGTATGGTAAGCAATATCCTCAACCGTCACTGGCAGAGTGGAATCATGTCCTTGTACCGTCATCCCTAACGAATCCCCCACCAGCATCACGTTGATCCCTTCTTCGGCAAACAATTTGGCGAAGCTGTAGTCATACGCGGTGATGGTGGCGAAGCGTTTTTTTTCCTGTTTGCATTTCTGCAGTAAGGAGATGGTGGTTGGTTTCATACTGTTTCCTGATAACCCAAAAACGAATCTTTGCGCATTCTAACAGTAACATTTGAGGGAACAATGATTTTAGGTAATCGATTAACCACAAATATTTAATGGTTAACCGATAAAGAAGCGTATTACCAGCGGGCCGGTTTTTCCGCGTTGAGAACGTCAAGCACGGACTTCAGCGAGGTACCGTCAGGGAAGGTCAAATCGGGGGCGACTTCAAACAGCGGCCAGAGCATAAAGCCGCGGTTTTTCATGTCGTAATGCGGCACGGTAAGGCGCTCGGTATGGATAACGCTGTCGCCAAACAGCATGATGTCGAGGTCCAGCGTGCGCGGCCCCCAGCGTTCGGCTTTACGCACGCGCCCCTGCTGTAATTCGATGCGCTGGGTGTTATCGAGCAGCGTGTCGGCATCAAGCGCGGTGTCCAGCACCACGGCGGCATTCAGGTAATCAGGCTGATCCTGTGGACCCAGCGGCGGCGTGCGGTAGAAAGAGGAGACCGCAACAATGTGGCTGTGCGGGATCTCCCCCAGCGCCCGTACGGCAGCATTAACCTGCTCCAGCGGAGAGGCCTGATTGCTGCCAAGGGCGATGTACGCGAGGGTCACGCTGATCCTTCACGACGCGGCGCGCGTTTGCGCGGGCGGCGGTGACGACGACGCGGGGCCGGATCATCATCGAGATCGGTCAGCATATCTTTCTGCTCCGGCGGGGCGGAAACCTGGAATTCTCCCCACCACTGCGCCAGACGCTGCAGCTCCTGGTTCTTCTCGATTTCGGCCCGCAGAGAGAGCAGGTCGAACGCGGCGCGGAATTTTGGATGCTCCATCAGCTTCCAGGCGCGTTTACCCTGACGACGGGACATGCGCAGCTGAAGCTGCCAGATATCGCGCACCAGTGTGGTAATGCGTTTTGGAATGGCCAGCGTTCGGCAGGCTTCATCAAGCACGTCGTTAGCCGCCAGGGCAAAGGCATCGTAATAGGCCAGACCGCTTTCCTGGGTGATCCGCTGAGCCGTTTCCAGCAAGGGATACCAGAACATCGCCGAGAACAGAAACGCCGGATTCACGCGCATATCGTTGTGAATGCGGGTGTCGGTGTTCTTCAGCACCTGCGCAATCATGCGCTCCATCGGGCTGTCGCCGTTTTCGGTGAAGTAGCGCGTGATGGTCGGGAACAGCGGCTGGAACAGGCTGTATTCACGCAGTAGGTTGTAGGTTTCGAACCCGTAACCGGCCTGCAGCAGCTTCAGCGCTTCTTCGAACAGACGGGCCGGCGGCACGTCGTTAATGAGCGTGGCCAGACGGGGAATAGGCTCCGCCGTCTCCGGGCTGATGCGCATATTGAGCTTGGCGGCAAAGCGCACGGCACGCAGCATACGCACCGGGTCTTCGCGATAGCGCGTCTCAGGCGTGCCGATCAGGCGAATCAGGCCGTCTTTCAGGTCCTGCATGCCGCCGACATAATCACGCACGGTGAAATCGGCCACGCTGTAGTAAAGGCTGTTAATCGTGAAATCGCGACGCTGGGCGTCTTCTTCGATAGAGCCAAAGATGTTGTCTCGCAGCAGCATGCCGTTCTGGCCGCGCTGAGAGGTGGTACGATCGGCTGCGCTCGCTTCGTGATGACCGCGGAAGGTGGCCACCTCGATAATTTCCGGGCCAAACATAACGTGGGCAAGACGGAAGCGGCGGCCAACCAGGCGGCAGTTGCGGAATAATTTACGCACCTGCTCAGGTGTGGCGCTGGTGGTCACATCGAAATCTTTTGGCTTTTTGCCCAGCAGTAAATCACGCACTCCACCGCCAACGAGATAGGCCTCGTAGCCCGCTTTGTTCAGACGATAGAGCACCTTGAGGGCATTTTCACTGATATCTTTGCGGGAAATATTGTGCTGCTCACGGGGAACAACCGACATGCGGTTTTGTGCAATAGCATCATTCGCCATGCTCTCTTCGCGGCTCAGCACTTTACGGCAAAAATTAGCGACTCGGGTAAAAATGGTACACCTCGTAGTGTGTTTTGTTATGAAAAAAGCGGCTAATCATAGCTCAGCGCAGCGCATTTGAGAATGCTGGATTTTTGGCACGGCCTCAAGTGACCAGTTGGCAATCGCCATTTTCAGCAGTTCTTCGGTCTGAAGATCCTGCCAGCCGTCGATGACAGTCTGGTTGAGAAACCGCAGCGCGTCGATTAAAACCGGGCGCGGATCGCCGCCCGGCAGGGCTGGCGCATGGTTTTGCTTGGACAACTTCAGGCCCGACGCGGTGACCGCCAGCGGGAGATGAATGTAATCCGGAGCTGCCCAGCCAAACTGACGATACAGCGAAATATGGCGCACGGTGGGTTCCACCAGATCGGCGCCGCGCACAATTTCCGTGACGCCCTGGAAATGGTCATCCACGACCACCGCCAGGTTGTAGGCGAACAGGCCATCGCGACGGTGGATGATGAAATCCTCCTGCGCCAGACGCGCATCCGCCTGTATCTCACCGGATAGCAGATCGTTAAAACGGGTCACGGGGTCGCGCTGACGCAGACGAACAGCCGCGTTTTCCGGGCCGTTGTTGAACGTGCGGCAATGGCCGTCATAGACGCCCCCTACGCTCTGAATGCGGGCGCGGGTGCAGGTACAGTTGTAGGAAAGCCCTTGCTCGTGAAGCCAGGCCAGCCGTTCACGATAGGCATCGTGGCGTGTTGATTGCCAGAGAACGTCGCCGTCCCAGTGAAGACCGTAATGTTCCAGCTGATGCAGAATGGTGTCTGCCGCACCGGGAACTTCACGCGGAGGATCGATATCTTCAATACGAACGAGCCAGGTACCCTGATGGGCGCGAGCCTGCAGGTAGCTGCCAAGGGCGGCTATCAATGAGCCGAAATGCAATTCACCGGAAGGGGATGGCGCGAAGCGCCCAATATAATGTGATTCAGACATATCAACTAATAAGGCGGGAGAGACTCCCGCCTTTACGGTGTGTTTAGAGGGCGGATTAACCGGCCATCTGTTTTTCGCGAATTTCTGCCAGCGTTTTACAGTCGATACACAGATCGGCGGTTGGACGCGCTTCCAGGCGGCGAATTCCGATTTCAACACCGCAGGATTCGCAGTAGCCAAAATCTTCGTCCTCAACCTTTTTCAGCGTTTTTTCGATCTTTTTGATCAGTTTGCGTTCGCGGTCACGGTTACGCAGTTCGAGGCTGAACTCTTCTTCCTGAGCGGCACGGTCTACCGGATCCGGGAAGTTAGCAGCTTCATCCTGCATATGAGTAACGGTGCGATCGACTTCATCCCTGAGTTGATTACGCCATGCTTCAAGAATACGCTTGAAGTGCGACAGCTGGGCTTCGTTCATATACTCTTCGCCCGGCTTCTCCTGGTATGGCTCCACCCCAGCGATGGCGAGAATACTCAGGGACGATGTTTTACGGTTTTGCCCTTCTTGCATGTTGCTTCTCCTTAACACGCACTATCGATCCCCGTGTCGGGGGAAAAATCAGGTCGCTATAAATAGCAGATGCTTTTCCGTAAGGCAATTATCTAAACGTAACACTTGACAAGCCTGTGAGGAAAAGCGTATTTGCGCACGCGGCCAGAACACATAATAACCAATCGTCTAATCCCTTATAAGACAATGGGAAGAGAGGATCTCAGAGTCATATTTTCGGCCGAAAGTTCCGCTTTATAAGCGAAAATCTCTACCCCCTGCTTTTGTGCCTCATGCAACAATTGCGCGTATTTAAGATCAATATGGCGGGCGGGAGAGAAGCGTTCGATGGCTGAGTGCAAAACGGCAAACAGCAATACGGCGCGCTTGCCCGCCGCCGCAACACTCATTAGCTCTCGCAGATGCTTCTGGCCACGTAGCGTTACCGCATCCGGAAAGTAGCCATTTTCCTGCTCTGCTAACGTCACTGATTTGACTTCAATATAGCACTCAGGACGATCTTCCGCCTGTAACATGAAGTCAATTCTGCTGCCCTCATCGCCATATTTCACTTCGCCTTTCAGCATACTGTAACCCGTAAGTTCCGGGAGCAAATCATTTGTTAGCGCTTCCTTCACTAATTGGTTTGCCCGCAGGGTGTTGACGCAAATAAATGCGCCATTTTGCGTCTGCGTCATTTCCCAGGTATGCGGGTATTTGCGTTTAGTATTTTCTGAAGTGGAATACCAGACGGTGTCCCCCGGCGTGGCACAGCCCGTCATGGCCCCGGTATTGGGGCAGTGCAGGGTAAAGTGTTCCCCCTCGGGAGTCACCACGTCAGCAAGAAAGCGTTTGTAGCGCTGGATAAGCGTGGCGTGCTGCAGGGCAGGACTAAACTTCATCAGAATTCCTTATCGTGTCGCCCAGCGTCCAGCGCTGGAGCGGGGTACAGCGGGTGCGTCCTCGTGCAAAAACCGATTCGTACAGCGCGAAGCCGTTCACCGGAAAAGACCAGTGAAAACCCGGCGGCGGGATGGCGACGGCGTGTCCCGCATCGCGCAGCAGCGTGATATGCGGATGAAACGGCTGCGGGCTTTGGTAGCACCCGCTGCGTGCCGCCTGTGCGCGCAGCATACTGGCAAGCTGTAACAGCCCGCGCGGCGGCTGACGCGTACCCAGCCAGACGACGCGGGAGCGCAACCACTGCCCGGCATCATCAAGGTGTAGCGTAAACCCCGGCTGGGAAATTCGCCCGGCCATGGCCGCCAGCGCGCGCTGCTTTTCGGCACTCACGTCGCCCAGAAATGCCAGCGTCAGGTGCAGGTTTGCCGCCGCAATCGGGCGGCCCGCTTCCGGCGGAAAGTGGCTGGCGCGCCAGCGCACAATTTGCCGCTGCACGTTGGCGGGCAACTCCAGGGCGAAAAACAGTCGTTTCGACTCAGACATACAGGGGACTCGGTAATGATATGCGCCGATGCTACAATGTACGCCGACTAAAGTTAACCCTCTGGAGCTGTTCGTGTCCTCTTTGCCGGTCGCCGTCGTCCTTCCTGAGCTTCTCACTGCCTTAAAATATGCCCCTCAGGTCTTGCTCAATGCCCCCACGGGCGCGGGGAAGTCCACCTGGCTGCCGCTGCAGATCCTGACATCGGGCGTTATCCCCGGGAAAATTATCCTGCTGGAGCCGCGCAGGCTGGCCGCGCGCAATGTGGCGCAGCGTCTGGCGGAGCTGCTGAACGAGAAACCGGGTGAAACGGTAGGCTACCGGATGCGGGCTGACACCTGCGTGGGGCCAACGACGCGCCTGGAGGTGGTGACCGAGGGTATCCTCACCCGCATGCTGCAAAACGATCCTGAGCTTAATGGCGTCGGGCTGGTGATTCTGGATGAATTCCACGAGCGTAGCCTGCAGGCGGATCTGGCGCTGGCGCTGCTGCTGGATGTGCAGCAGGGGCTGCGCGACGATCTCCGGCTGCTGATCATGTCGGCGACGCTGGACAATGCTCTGCTGCGCCAGGCGCTGCCCGACGCGCCGGTGATCTCATCCGAAGGCCGCGCGTTCCCGGTTGAGCGCCGATACCAATCGCTGCCTGCGCATCAGCGTTTTGACGACGCCGTGGCGATGGCGACGGCAGAGCTGCTGCGTCAGGAACCCGGTTCGCTGCTGCTGTTTTTACCCGGCGTGGGGGAAATCCAGCGCGTACAGGAGCAGCTCGCCACCCGTGTGGGCGGTGATGTCGTGCTTTGCCCGCTCTACGGCGTGCTGCCGCTCAGTGAGCAGCGCAAAGCGATTCTGCCTGCGCCTGCCGGTCAGCGTAAGGTGGTGCTGGCAACCAATATTGCCGAAACCAGCTTAACCATCGAAGGCATTCGCCTGGTGGTCGATTGCGCGCAGGAGAGGGTGGCGAGCTTTGATCCGCGGACCGGGCTTACCCGACTGATTACGCAACGCATCAGCCAGGCGTCGATGGTGCAACGCGCAGGGCGTGCGGGGCGTCTTGAGCCGGGGATCTGTTTACACCTGATCGGCGCCGAGCAGGCCGAACGGGCGGCGCTGCACGGTACGCCGGAAATTCTGCAAAGCGACCTTTCGGGGCTGACGATGGATCTGCTTCAGTGGGGATGTCCGGATCCGGAGCAACTGGTCTGGCTCAACCCGCCGCCGGTGGTCAATCTTGCCGCTGCCCGTACACTGCTGGCCCAGCTCGGTGCGCTGGACGGCGAACGGCTGTCGTCGCGCGGCCAGAAAATGGCGGCCATCGGCAACGATCCGCGTCTGGCGGCCATGCTGGTGGCGGCAGAGGGAGATGACGAAATTGCCACGGCCGCGAAACTGGCAGCTATCCTTGAGGAGCCGCCGCGAGGTGGCAGCAGCGATCTGGTGCAGGCCTTTTCCCGTCGTCAGGGGCACTGGCAGCAGCGCGCGCAGCAACTGTGCCGACGGCTCAACAGCCACGGTGGCGCGCCCGACGGTGACCGTATCGTTCCCCTGCTGGCGCGGGCTTTTCCGGACCGGATCGCACGTCGTCGCGGCCTCGACGGACGCTACCAGCTGGCGAACGGCATGGGGGCCATGCTTGACGTCGACGACGCCCTGACGCGGCATGAATGGCTGATTGCGCCGCTGCTGTTGCAGGGCAGTCACTCGCCGGATGCGCGCATTCTGCAGGCGATTGCCGTTGATATCGACGCGCTCACCCGCGCCTGCCCGCAGTTGCTTCAGCAGTCTGACAGCGTGGAATGGGATGAAGCCCAGGGCACGCTGAAGGCGTTTCGCCGCAGCCAGATTGGCAGGCTGACGCTGGGGACGAAACCGCTGGCGAAGCCCTCGGAAGAGGAGCTGCATCAGGCGATGCTGAACGGCATCCGTGAGAAGGGGCTGGGCGTCCTGAACTGGACGCCGGAGGCCGAGCAGTATCGTCTTCGTCTGCTGTGCGCCGCGCGCTGGTTGCCGGAATATAACTGGCCTGCGGTAGATGACGACACGCTGCTGGCGTCGCTGGAAGTGTGGCTCTTGCCGCAAATGGCGGGCGTACACTCGCTGCGGGCGCTGAAAGCGCTCGATGTTAAGGCCGCGTTACAGAATTTACTGGACTGGTCATTACGTCAACGTCTGGATAGTGAACTGCCTGGGCATTACACTGTGCCGACCGGGAGCCGGATTGCCATTCGTTATCATGACGATAATCCGCCTGCGCTGGCGGTGCGTATGCAGGAAATGTTCGGTGAGGCGAGCACGCCGTCCATTGCCGAAGGGCGTGTGCCGCTGGTGCTGGAGCTGCTCTCACCCGCGCATCGTCCGCTGCAGATCACCCGTGATCTGGGCGCGTTTTGGGCGGGGAGCTACCGTGACGTGCAGAAAGAGATGAAGGGGCGCTACCCGAAACACGTCTGGCCGGACGATCCGGCGAACACCGCACCGACGCGGCGGACGAAGAAGTATTCGTAGGGTAAGTGCGGGCTGATGCCCTCACCCCGGCCCTCTCCCACGGGAGAGGGAGAAAAGACATAAATTTGAGAGATTTCTTCTATCACGCTGATGTGGAAGACAAGAGAATCTGGCCTTTGCGCCTGAATGTTGCGGAGAAAAAGCATGGCGGGGAATGACCGCGAGCCAATAGGACGTAAGGGAAAACCCACGCGTCCGGCGAAAGAAAAAGTGAGCCGTCGTCGACTCAGAGATGAGGAGTATGACGATGACTATGAAGACGATTATGAGGATAAAGGATCCATGCCACGCAAAGGAAAGGGCAAAGGACGCAGGCCTCGTGGTAAGCGCGGCTGGTTCTGGCTGCTGCTGAAGCTGTTCATTGTTTTTGTCGTGCTGATTGCGATTTACGGCGTGTATCTGGATCAGAAAATCCGCAGCCGAATCGATGGCAAAGTCTGGCAGCTGCCCGCGGCGGTGTATGGCCGTATGGTCAACCTTGAGCCGGATATGTCCATCAGCAAGAACGAGATGGTCAAGCTGCTGCAGGCGACGCAGTATCGTCAGGTGACGAAGATGACGCGCCCGGGCGAGTTTACGGTACAGGCGAAAAGCATTGAGATGATCCGCCGTCCGTTCGACTTCCCGGACAGCAAAGAGGGGCAGGTGCGCGCGCGTCTGACCTTTGACGGCGATCGTCTTGAAACCATCGAGAACATGGATAACAACCGTCAGTTCGGTTTCTTCCGTCTCGATCCGCGTTTGATCACCATGCTGTCGTCGGCGAACGGCGAGCAGCGCCTGTTCGTGGCGCGTAACGGCTTCCCGGACCTGCTGGTGGATACCCTGCTGGCAACCGAAGACCGTCACTTCTACGAGCACGACGGCATCAGCCTTTACTCCATCGGTCGTGCGGTGCTGGCGAACCTGACGGCAGGGCGCACGGTGCAGGGGGCGAGTACCCTGACCCAGCAGCTGGTGAAGAACCTGTTCCTCTCCAGCGAACGCTCCTACTGGCGTAAGGCCAACGAAGCGTACATGGCAGTGCTGATGGACGCGCGCTACAGCAAGGATCGCATCCTTGAGCTGTATATGAACGAGGTCTATCTCGGCCAGAGCGGCGATAACGAAATTCGCGGCTTCCCGCTGGCGAGCCTGTACTACTTTGGCCGTCCGGTGGAAGAGCTGAGCCTTGACCAGCAGGCGCTGCTGGTGGGCATGGTGAAAGGGGCGTCCATCTATAACCCGTGGCGCAACCCGAAACTGGCGCTGGAGCGTCGTAACCTGGTGCTGCGTCTGCTGCAACAGCAGCAGGTCATTGACCAGGAGCTTTACGATATGTTGAGCGCGCGTCCGCTGGGCGTGCAGCCGCGTGGTGGGGTGATCTCTCCGCAGCCTGCGTTTATGCAAATGGTGCGTCAGGAGCTTCAGAGCAAGCTCGGTGACAAGGTGAAAGATCTCTCCGGCGTGAAAATCTTCACCACCTTCGATTCCGTCGCGCAGGATGCGGCAGAAAAGGCGGCCGTTGAAGGCATTCCGGTGTTGAAGAAACAGCGCAAGCTGAGCGATCTTGAAACGGCGATGGTGGTGGTTGACCGTAACACCGGTGAAGTGCGCGCCATGGTGGGCGGTGCTGAGCCGCAGTTCGCGGGTTACAACCGTGCAATGCAGGCGCGTCGTTCGATTGGTTCTCTGGCAAAACCGGCGACCTATCTCACCGCGCTGAGCCAGCCGAACCAGTACCGCCTGAACACCTGGATTGCCGATGCGCCAATTTCCCTGCGCCAGCCTAACGGCCAGGTATGGTCCCCGCAGAACGATGACAGACAGTTCAGCGGCCAGGTTATGCTGGTGGATGCGCTGACGCGCTCCATGAACGTGCCAACGGTTAACCTCGGTATGGCACTGGGTCTGCCGGCGATCACCGATACCTGGCAGAAGCTGGGCGTGCCGAAAGATCAGCTGCACCCGGTACCGGCGATGATCCTCGGGGCGCTGAACCTGACGCCAATTGAAGTCGCGCAGGCGTTCCAGACGATCGCCAGTGGCGGTAACCGTGCGCCATTGTCAGCCCTGCGTTCGGTCATTGCCGAAGACGGTTCAGTGCTGTATCAGAGCTTCCCGCAGGCAGAACGCGCGGTTCCGGCCCAGGCGGCCTATATGACCCTGTGGACCATGCAGCAGGTTGTACAACGTGGCACCGGGCGTCAGCTGGGGGCGAAGTATCCAGGCCTGCATCTGGCGGGTAAAACCGGGACCACCAACAACAACGTTGATACCTGGTTCGCCGGTATCGATGGCCGTGAAGTGGTGATCACCTGGGTAGGTCGCGATAACAACCAGCCGACCAAACTGTATGGTGCGAGCGGCGCGATGTCGATTTACCAGCGTTATCTTGCCAATCAGTCCCCGGTCCCGCTGAACCTGGTGGCACCGGAAGATATCGTCGATATGGGCGTGGATGACGCGGGTAACTTCATCTGTGGCGGCGGCGTGCGCATGCTGCCGGTCTGGACGACGAATCCGGATTCCCTGTGCCAGCAGAGCCAGCCGGAACAGCCGACGGGCAACCCGTTCGATCAGTCTTCTCAACCTCAACAGCCGCAGCAACAGCCGCAGCAGCAGAATGAGAAGAAAGACAGCGACGGCGTCGCAGGCTGGATCAAGGACATGTTTGGCGGAAACTGATTTTCGCCATGATAAAAAGCCGCTTCCTGACGAAGCGGCTTTTTTTTTGGTAACAGAGCCGCTTACTTTATTCGATAAGATCTCACTTCATTTAAAAATAATGAATATTTCTTTTAGAAATAATAACGATTGCTTTCTTTCAGACAAATCAGTGAGTTAATAAGAATAGGGTGAGGGAGGCGGTTTTACCCGGTAGACGCACTTGAGGCGATTCTGATTTAATCTTGTTCAGTTTGAAATGTTATTCATTGAGTGGGTCAGAATATTTACCTTTCATTCGTCTCTACTCATTTGTTTTGTCAGGAATGGAATCATCTTTTTATCTCATATAAGGAATATTCGATGAAAAATAAAATTGTGTACTCTTTTTTCGCGGCCAGTATTTTGGCTGTATCATCACTGCCTGCGTTGGCGAGTGATTCCGGTACCGTGAATTTCGCCGGTAAAATTGTTGCTGATACCTGTGTCGTTAACGTTGATGATTCCAACTCAACGGTATCAACCGTTACCTTTGCAGACACGTATCCGTCTGACTATGGCTCAGATGGCAAAGTGGGCACCTCGAAAAATTTCAAAATTTCAGTGTCAGGCTGTGATCCCCTGGTCTCTAAACTGAACCTGAAATTTAGCGGTACCACGACGGATGCGGCGTATAAACGTCTGCAAAACGATCTGACGGGTGCCGGTAATGCGACCCATGTAGGGATTACCGTCACCAATAATAATGGTGGTAAAAGCGATGTGCTGTTTAACGGTTCTGTTCCTGACGGCACAACGGATGTCACGAACGACCCTGAGGGCACGGCTGCCTCTGTTTTTAACTATACCGCGAATGTCATCCAGGTCGGTGATACTGTGCCAACCGCAGGCCACTACTCGGCTTCCGCAACATTTGAAGTGATGTATCGCTAACTCTTTTGGGGGCAGTGTTAAATCGCTGCCCCTTTCGGATTTAAATATTATGAAAGCGTTAATAAAAGTATTATGCGGATGCATAGTCATTGGTTGCTGTTCAGCACAGGCCAGTATTGTATTAGGTGGCACCCGCGTTATTTATCCATCGAATAAATCTGAAGTGCAGATTGCGTTAAAAAATAAAGATCCGCATACGCGTTATTTAGTGCAGAGTTGGGTCAGTAATCCAGACGATACCAAAGCGCCATTTGTTGTTACCCCTCCGGTTTACAAATTGCAGGAAAACCGCCAGACGCTTTTACATATTATTTATACGGGCGATAAAAATGCGCTTCCCAACGACCGGGAAACATTCTTTGTGGCGAACGTTAAGTCCGTTTCGGCGCTTGCGCCAGAATTGAAAGATAAAAATACATTGCAGTTTGCCATGAAGACGCGGCTTAAGCTGTTCTGGCGACCGTCGCAGTTAAAAGAAGCTGATGCGCTTCAGGCATGGGAAAAGATCGCTTTCCGCCGCCAGGGGACGCAGCTTATTGCGAAAAACCCTACGCCTTTCTATGTCTCCTTTGGCGAACTGGCCGTCGGGGGCAAAGCCGTGCCCGTTGTTGAAACCAAATCCACCCCCGGCGCGGTGGCGATGATGGTTGCGCCTTACAGCGAACAGACCTTCCCCTTGCCCGCAGGCGCAAAGGGTGCCGTTACATGGACAGCCATTAACGACCATGGTGCACAAACGCCGCAGAAGCAGCAGGCCCTATAACACATCATGTTGGTAGCGTATGTCTTCGTTCTCAAATTACAGGCCGATTCTGAAGGGGGTCGCGTTAGCCATGCTGGCGTTATTCCAGCCTGCAAATGCGGACGACGAATTCAACCTGCGCATCCTTGAGCTGGACACTCCGCTGGAAAATACCGCTACCCTTAAAAATTTCATCGGGAATAACAGCTTACTGGCCGGAAGCTACCCGGTGACCATTATGTGGGGGCGGGACATCATCGATAAACGGACCGTGACCTTTGTACTGTCAGACGACAAGCAAAGGCTGCTGCCCGAACTGACCAAGGCCGACCTGCGTGATTTTGGCCTCAAGGTCGATACCCTGCCGGACATGAAAGATCTGGCTGATAGCGCCCGGGTAGAGGATATCTCGCATTTCATTGAAGGGGCGCAGTACGACTTTAATCAGGACGATCAAACCCTGAGTCTGGCGATCCCGCAGATTTACCGCGACCAAACGGCGTCAGGGACGATCAACCCAAAATACTGGGATGACGGAGCATCAGCTGCCTGGGCCAGCTACCAGGTCAGTGGCTCGCAGCAGGAATCAGATTCCGGTAAAAATACCTCCACCTGGCTGGGTCTGGATTCGGGCATTAACCTCGGCGCGTGGCGACTGCGTAATAACAGCACCTGGAGCGACACCGCCGGCTGGGACGCCATCAGTACCAGCCTGCAACGCGACATTAAAGCTTTACGAAGCCAGCTGGAGATTGGACAGACTGCCACCAGCGGCGAGTTATTTGATAGCGTTCAGATGACGGGCGTAAAGCTTGAAACCGATATCTCCATGTTGCCAACCAGTCAGCAGGGGTTTGCGCCTGTGGTGCGCGGTATTGCCAATAGCGATGCGAAGGTCACCATCAAGCAAAATGGCTATACCCTCTACCAGACCAACGTCGCCCCCGGTCCGTTTGAAATTCATGACTTAAGTCAGGTGACCTCCGGTGCCGATCTCGAAGTGACCGTAGAAGAAGCGGATGGCAGTGAACACAGCTTTATTCAGGCCAGCGCCTCGGTACCCATTCTTCAGCGAGAAGGGGCGTTTAAATATTCCCTCGCAGCAGGAACGTTTCGCGGTAATGAAGGGGAGGAAGAACCTGCTTTTGCGCAAGGAACGGCGATTTATGGCCTGCCTTACGGCGTGACGGTCTACTCCGGTGCGCTGGGAGCATCCCTTTATCATGCGTTTCTGGCCGGCGTCGGCGCGGATTTGGGGCGCTTCGGCTCGGCATCAGTTGACGTGACCGCCGCCCACACCCTGTTTGACGATGGCCGCGATCCCGCCAGCGGCTTGTCATGGCGCGCGCAGTATTCGAAAGACATTCCTGATACAGACACCACGGTCACGCTGGCGAGCTATCGCTATTCCACCGCTGGGTTTTATACCTTTCAGGAGGCTATCGACCAACGCGACAGCAACATTGACGACGGGATCTACACCTATCGACGGGTAAATAACCGTCGCAGCCGTATGCAGGTTAACCTCTCTCAGCGACTGGGGGACTGGGGTTCCACCTATGTTAACGCTTATCAGCAAAACTACTGGGATATGAGCGGCAGCGAACGCAGCGTGAGCGCCGGGTTTAGCTCAAGTTGGCGCGATATAACCTGGTCTGTCAGCTACAACCTGACCCGCACCCCGGATGCCGACAACGACAGGCAGCTGGCGCTGATGGTCAACATCCCTTTCTCACGCTGGCTGCCAAATTCATGGGCAAGCTACAGCATGACGATCGCCAGCGGCGGGTATACCTCTCATCAGGCCGGTATTGGCGGAACGGCGCTGGAGGATAATAAGCTCAGCTACAACCTTCAGCAGAGCTATACCAGCAATAATGTCGGATACGGTGCCAGTCTTTCTGGGCGCTACAGAGGATCGGCTGGCGAGGTCGGGCTGGGTTACAGCTACGGCGGCAGCAACAGGCAGTGGAATTACAACGCGAAAGGCTCGCTGGTGGCCCATGAACACGGGGTGACGCTCGGGCAGTCTGTGCGCGACGCCTTTGCCATCGTCCATATCAAAGACGGCAGCAACGTGAAAGTCCAGAACGGGCGCGGGATTTATACCGACGCTTTTGGCAATGCGATTGTCCCGACGCTGACGGCCTATCGCCATAATGGCATCACCGTAAACACAGAGGATCGTGACGATCTGGATATCGAGCTCGCGACACAGGATGTGGTGCCAACCAAAGGGGCGGCCATGATGGCGAATTTTGATGCGCGTGCAGGCCAGCGCGCGCTGGTCACGCTGCTCTATCTCGGTAAACCCGTGCCGTTTGGGGCCATCGTCACGCTGGATAACACCTCCGCGATTGTCGGTGATGACGGGGAAGTCTGGCTAACCGGCCTGCAGGGGACTGTCGCGTTAAGCGTGCAGTGGGGAGAGGACGCCGGACAGCAGTGCAAAGGGACGTTGACCGTGCCTGCTGAGCGCGCGGCAAACATTTTAAAATCAACGGTGCATTGCCGTTAGGTGGGGAACGATGGGCAATGATTTATCACTCAGGCGTGCGCTGATGAGCATAGGGTTGCTGGCTGCTGCGGGGGCGTTGTCGCCTGCGTATGCCAACACAACCTGTGTCGGCAACCAACTGGAGAATGGGGTACTCAATTTTCAACTTCCGGCCATTATCCGAGTGGACCCCGATCTATCGGTGGGCTCCATTATCTATGAAGACAGTATTGAGAGCGGTCGGGTTGAGATGGAGTGCCAGAGCACCGGCAATAAATACAAAGGCTACGTTGCGTTAACCGACAGCGATGCGCGCAACGGGGTTATGGAGGGCGTTTATCAGACTAACGTTCCGGGTATCGGCATCCGTATGGCGCAAGCCCAGGACAGCACCGCGACCTTTACCTCTTCAGACATTATCACGCCGATGCATTTTGTCAGTTACGGCGGCAGCGGATGGAGCATCATTAAGACCACCTTCCATGGCGCGCTTCAGCTGGTTGTCACGGGAGAGGTGAAAGAGGGGTATCTGGATACGTCCAGGCTGACAGCTGAAGAGAGGTGGGGAAAGGACGTGGTAGCACAACTGCTGATCTCCCCCGGCAGTGTGCAAATCGTAACGGCATCGCATACCTGCAATCTGGTGGATAAAAATATCTATGTCCCACTGAAAACGGTGAATGCCGGGGATTTTGATAATAACTATTCCGATATTCTCACTGATGAGCGTTTCAAAATCTCCCTGACCGAGTGCTCGGCGGATACCCGTGTGGACTTCCGGTTCACCAGTAGCGGCTCCACCGGGGTAACCAATGGTCACACCCTGAACATTGCTGATAGCGCCCAGGCCGCCTCGGGGATAGGTATCCAGATTCTGGATAAGAACAATACACTGCTGACGTTCGACCAGGACTACACCGCCACCACCAGCACGGGCGATAAAGAGGCCGTGGATATTCCACTGAAAGCGCGGTACATCAAAACGGGGGACGTGAGACCTGGCAAAGTCGATGCCGTTGCGACATTTGATGTGTTCTACCGATAAATGCACCACACCCGCGCCAGCGGGTTAAGTGCGATCAATTTTCTAACCTCATTAACCCTCTCTTTTCATCTGGTTATTTCTTAAACCCTTAATTCTCGTAGGGCCGCTTACTGCTTGCTATGCCGCCAGCGTTTCGCATATTATTCTGCGGTCATAATAATAATTCTCGTTTACGTTATCATTCACTCTTTCATCAGAGAACCATCATGGCGCTTTCCAATACTGCTCAGCCAATAAATACGACGCTGCGTAAAATCGCAGTTGTTGTCGCCACAGCGGTTACCGGCATGTCTGCATATGCACAGGCGGCTGAAACCCCGAAAAAAGAAGACACCATCATCGTTACTGCCGCGCCGGCTGCACAGGAAAGTGCCTGGGGCCCTGCGCCAACAATTGCCGCAAAACGCACTGCAACAGCGACGAAAACCGACACGCCTATTGAGAAAACCCCGCAGTCTATTTCCGTGGTCACGCGTGAAGAAATGGACATGAAACAGCCGGGTACGGTTAAGCAAGCTCTGGCTTATACGCCAAGCGTCTTTGCCACTCGCGGTGCATCGACAACCTACGACGTGGTTTCTATTCGTGGCTTCACTACCTCCAGTACTGTGAATACTAACCAGTACCTTGATGGCATGAAACTGCAGGGAGATAACTATTCTGAAGCGTCCATGGATCCCTATTTCCTTGAACGCGTAGAACTGCTGCGTGGCCCAACTTCTGTCCTGTACGGCAAAAGCCACCCTGGCGGCGTAGTCAGTATGGTCAGCAAGCGACCAACTACAGAGCCGCTGAAAGAAATTCAGTTTAAGATGGGCACAGATAATCTTTGGCAAACTGGGTTTGATTTCAGCGATGCGATTGACGATCAAGGTGTATGGTCATACCGACTGACCGGCTTGGGCCGCAGTGAAAATGCGCAGCAGGAGATGGTCAAATCCACCCGCTACGCTATTGCTCCTTCCTTCAGTTGGCGCCCTGACGATAAAACAGATTTCACTTTCCTGAGCAACTTCCAGAGCGATCCGGATGCGGGCTACTACGGTTGGCTGCCGCGTGAAGGTACTGTCGTACCTTATTATGATGCCAACGGAAAGGCACACAAGCTGCCGACCGACTTCAATGAAGGCGATGAAGATAATAAGATTTCGCGCCGTCAGAAGATGGTAGGCTACAGCTTCTCGCATGAATTTGACGACACCTTTACCGTGCGTCAGAACCTGCGTTATACCAAAGCTAATACTCTCTACCGTTCTGTTTACGGCAACGGCTACATCGCGCCAGGTCAAATCAGCCGCGCCTATGTGCGTTCTGATGAAAACCTGAATTCGTTCACGGTTGATACTCAGCTGCAGTCCAAATTTGCGACCGGTGCCGTGGATCATACTCTGTTAACGGGCGTCGATTACCTGCGTATGCGTAACGATATTGATGCCGATTACGGTACCGCTGATCCTATCAGCATGACGAATCCGCAGCACAACAATGCCAATATTAACGTGAACTTCCCGTATGCCGTGCTCAATCGTCAGGAACAAACGGGCCTGTACGCGCAAGATCAGGCTGAATGGGATAAGTGGGTACTCACAATGGGTGGCCGCTATGACTTTGCAAAAACATCTGCTTTCAACCGTTCTAATGGAACCACCGCAGAAGTAAACGATCAGGCCTTTACCTGGCGTGGTGGCATTAACTACCTGTTTGATAACGGCATCACCCCATACTTCAGCTACAGCGAATCCTTCGAACCGATTTCGGGAACTACCCAGGGTGGTAAGCCGTTTGATCCAGCTCGTGGCAAGCAGTATGAAGCGGGCGTGAAATATGTTCCGAAAGACCTGCCTGTTGTGGTCACTGCAGCGGTATATCAACTGACCAAGAACAATAACCTGACCGCCGATCCGGCTAATCCGACCAGCGGCTTTAGCGTGCAGGGCGGTGAGATTCGTTCGCGTGGTTTTGAACTGGAAGCGAAAGCGGCCGTGTCGGCCAATGTAAACGTGACGGCAGCCTACAGCTACACCGACGCAGAATACACCCACGATACATGGTATGAAGGTCGACGTCCGGCGGAAGTCCCACGTAACATGGCGTCATTGTGGGCAGATTATACGTTCCACGAGACGGCGCTTAACGGCCTGACCATCGGTGCGGGAGCGCGTTACATTGGTAACACTGTTTCTTACTACTCTTCCGCGTCGCCTAAAGCTTATGAGTCCTTTAATGTCGCGGGTTATGCGCTGGCGGATGCGACCGTGAAATACGATCTGGCGCGCTTTGGTCTGCCGGGTTCTTCCGTTGGCGTCAACGTGAACAACATCTTTGACCGCGAATATGTCTCCAGTTGCTATAGCGAGTATGCATGCTACTGGGGAGCAGGGCGTCAGGTTGTCGCGACTGCGACCTTCCGCTTCTAATCTCTCTTCGGGCACGGTTTTCCGTGCCCTTTTTATTAAAGTTGGCTGACATGCAGGACAATAAAACGCGCTCCGACACCACCTTTGCTCTCAACAACCTCTCCTTTCGCGTACCCGGGCGCACGCTGCTGCATCCGCTCTCTTTGACATTCCCTGCCGGAAAAGTGACAGGCCTGATTGGTCATAACGGCTCAGGCAAATCAACGTTGCTCAAAATGCTGGGTCGTCATCAGCCGCCGTCGGAAGGCGAGATCCTGCTGGACGGTCAACCGCTGGAGAGCTGGAGCAGTAAAGCCTTTGCCCGCAAGGTGGCGTATCTGCCGCAGCAGTTACCGCAGGCAGAAGGGATGACGGTGCGCGAGCTGGTGGCGATTGGGCGTTATCCGTGGCACGGTGCGCTCGGTCGTTTTGGTGTCGCCGACAGAGAGAAAGTGGACGAGGCGATTGCGCTGGTAGGCTTAAAGCCGCTGGCGCACCGTCTGGTGGATAGCCTGTCCGGCGGCGAACGCCAGCGGGCGTGGATTGCGATGCTGGTGGCGCAGGACAGCCGTTGCCTGCTGCTTGATGAACCGACCTCGGCGCTGGATATCGCCCACCAGGTTGACGTTCTTGCGCTGGTGCATCGCTTAAGCCAGCAGCGTGGCCTGACGGTGATCGCGGTGCTGCATGATATTAATATGGCCGCGCGCTACTGCGACTATCTGGTGGCGCTGCGTGGCGGAGAGATGATTGCCCAGGGCACACCTTCTGAACTGATGCGCAGCGACACGCTGGAGCACATTTACGGTATTCCAATGGGTATTTTGCCTCACCCTGCCGGGGCCGCACCGGTGAGCTTCGTCTACTGATGCAGGATCCCATCTCACTTAGCCGCCGCCGTCTGTTAACGGCGATGGCGCTCTCACCCCTGCTGTTCAACATGAACAGGGCTCAGGCGGCTGCGATCGATCCGCACCGCATCGTTGCCCTGGAGTGGCTGCCGGTCGAGCTGATGCTGGCGCTGGGCATCACGCCCTACGGTGTGGCCGATATTCCGAACTATACCTTGTGGGTGAACGAGCCAAAATTACCCGATTCGGTGATCGACATCGGTCTGCGCACCGAACCGAATCTTGAACTGCTCACGCAGATGAAACCATCATATCTGTTCTGGTCAGCGGGATATGGGCCGTCGGAAGAGACGCTGGCGCGTATCGCGCCTGGCCGGGGTTTTTCCTTTAGCGACGGGAAAAAACCGCTGACAATGGCGAAAAATTCCATTAACGAGATGGCGCAGTTCCTGAACCGCGAAGCGGCGGCGAAACGCCATCTTGACGCATTCGATGCCCTGATTGACTCCCTCAAACCGCGCTTTGCCCACCGTGGCGATCGGCCTTTGCTGATGGTCACGCTGCTGGACGCCCGTCATATGCTGGTCTTTGGTAAAAACTGCCTGTTCCAGGAAGTGCTCGACAGCTTTGGGATCCGCAATGCCTGGGAAGGGGAGATGACCTTCTGGGGCAGCACCACCGTGGGTATCGACCGTCTGGCGGCGTTTCGTGATGTTGACGTTCTGTGCTTCGACCACGGCAACGAGCGCGAGATGCAAACCCTGATGGCTACCCCGCTGTGGCAGGCGATGCCGTTTGTGCGCGCCCAGCGTTTCCTGCGTGCGCCAGCGGTGTGGTTCTACGGTGCAACGCTGTCGGCCATGCATTTCGCCCGCGTGCTGGACACGGCGCTGGGAGGCAAAGCATGAGTTCACGTATTGCACGTTTTCCTGCCCTGCTGCTGACGCTGATTTTTATCGCGGCGCTGGCGTTGACCGGGTTCAATCTGTCGACGGCTTTGCCCCGCAGCCAGTGGGGCGCAGCCCTCGCCGCGCCGGATATCGATAACATTCAACAGATGCTGTTCCACTACAGCCTGCTGCCGCGCCTGGCGATTTCGCTGCTGGTGGGAGCCGGGCTGGGGCTTGTCGGCGTCTTGTTCCAACAGGTGCTGCGTAACCCGCTGGCAGAACCGACGACGCTCGGCGTCGCGACGGGCGCGCAGCTTGGGATCACCATCACGACGCTTTGGGCGCTGCCTGGGGCGTTAACCACGCAGTTTGCCGCGCTTGCCGGAGCATGTGTGGTCGGCGCGCTGGTGTTCGGCGTCGCCTGGGGTAAACGTCTCTCGCCGGTCACCTTGATTCTGGCCGGTCTGGTAGTGAGCCTCTACTGCGGGGCGATTAACCAGCTGCTGGTGCTGTTCCATCACGATCAGCTGCAAAGCATGTTCCTGTGGAGTACCGGCACGCTCACGCAAACCGACTGGAACGTGGTGCAGCGTCTGTGGCCGCAGCTGATCGGCGGTGTGGTGTTGACGCTGCTGCTGTTACGTCCGCTGACGCTGATGGGGCTGGACGATGGCGTCGCGCGTAATCTCGGGCTGGCGCTGTCGCTGGCGCGTCTGGCCGCGCTGACCCTGGCGATTGTGCTCAGTGCGCTGCTGGTAAACGCGGTGGGTATCATCGGCTTTATCGGGCTATTTGCACCGCTGCTGGCGAAAATGCTCGGTGCGCGCCGTCTGCTGGCGCGCCTGATGCTGGCCCCGCTCATCGGCGCGCTGATCCTCTGGCTTTCCGATCAGCTTATCCTCTGGCTGGCGCGCGCGTGGATGGAAGTCTCGACCGGTTCGGTGACGGCCCTGATCGGCGCGCCGCTGCTGCTGTGGCTGCTGCCACGCCTGCGCAGCATCAGCGCACCGGCCATGGATGCCGGGGATAAAATACATGCAGAGCGTCAGTCGGTGCTGTGGTTTAGCCTGGCCGGGCTGGCGGTGCTGATTATCGCCGCCTTCGCGGCGCTTTCTCTGGGGCGTGATGCGACAGGCTGGCACTGGGCGACGGGCGACCTGCTTCACGAACTGCTGCAGTGGCGCTGGCCGCGGATCTTCTCCGCGCTGATTGCGGGTGTGATGCTGGCGGTTGCGGGCTGTATTATTCAGCGTCTGACCGGCAACCCGATGGCCAGCCCGGAAGTGCTGGGGATCAGCTCCGGCGCTGCGTTCGGTGTGGTGCTAATGCTGTTCCTCGTGCCGGGAGATGCCTTTGGCTGGCTGATGCCTGCCGGGAGTATCGGCGCGGCGGTGACGCTGCTGATCATTTTGATTGCCTCCGGTCGCGGCGGCTTCTCCCCGCACCGTATGCTGCTGGCCGGGATGGCGCTCAGTACGGCGTTTACTATGCTGCTGATGATGTTACAGGCCAGCGGCGATCCGCGTATGGCGCAGATCCTGACCTGGATCGCCGGCTCTACCTATGGAGCCACCGGCAGCCAGGTGATTCACACCGGGATCGTGATGATCGTGCTGTTGGCCATTGTGCCGCTGTGTCGACGCTGGATGACTATCCTGCCGCTTGGCGGTGAAACCGCGCGTGCGGTGGGGATGGCGCTGACGCCAACGCGGGTGGGGCTGCTGCTGCTGGCGGCATGTCTGACAGCCACGGCGACCATGACCATCGGCCCGCTGAGCTTTGTGGGGTTAATGGCGCCGCATATCGCCAGAATGATGGGGTTCCGCCGGACGATGCCGCACATCGTTATGTCTGCCCTGACGGGCGGCGTGATGCTGGTCTTTGCTGACTGGTGCGGAAGAATGGTGCTGTTCCCGTATCAGATCCCAGCCGGGCTGCTGTCGACCTTTATCGGTGCGCCGTACTTTATTTATCTGCTGAGAAAGCAGAGTCGGTAGGATTAACAGGGAAAGGGTGTAGACCTGAATTCTCCCTCTCCCTGTGGGAGAAGGCCGGGGTGAGGGCATCAGGCCGCACACTGGTCAAGCATCACACCCGCATACTCCCCCTCACCCCAACCCTCTCCCCTAAGAGGAGAGGGAGTGGATCGAGCGGTTTTAACCCTTCAGGCATTACAGCTTCGCAAACACCTTACGCGCTGCGTCGATGGTCTTATTGATATCCTCTTTGCTGTGCGCCACGGACATAAAGCCCGCCTCAAACGCTGACGGTGCCAGATACACGCCTTCTTCCAGCATCAGGTGAAAGAAGCGCTTGAAGCGTTCCACGTCGCACTTCACCACGTCCTGATAGCAGGTCACGGTTTTCGCCTCGGTGAAGAAGATCCCGAACATGCCGCCAACGTGGTTTACCACCAGCGGAATACCCGCTTCTTCCGCCGCCTCCAGCAGGCCGTCGGCAAGCTGGGTGGTCAGGTCGGTGAGGGTGTTATGAATACCCGGCTGCGCGACCTCGGTCAGGCAGGCAAAGCCCGCCGCCATAGCTATCGGGTTACCGGAGAGCGTTCCCGCCTGGTACACCGGGCCGGTTGGCGCGAGCGCTTCCATTACCTCTTTGCGCCCGCCAAACGCACCTACCGGCATACCGCCGCCGATGATTTTGCCAAGGCAGGTCAGATCCGGGACGACGTCGTAGTAAGACTGCGCGCCCGCCAGCGCCACGCGGAAGCCGGTCATCACTTCATCGATAATCAGCAGCGCGCCAAATTCGTCGCACAGGGCGCGCAGGCCCGGCAGGAACTCGGGCTGAGGCGGAATACAGTTCATGTTGCCCGCGACCGGTTCAACGATAATGCAGGCGATCTCCTGTGGATACTGCTCGAACGCTTCGCGAACGGTGTTGAGATCGTTATAGGTGCAGGTCAGGGTGTGCTTAGCGAAGTCCGCAGGCACGCCCGGAGAGTTTGGCTGGCCGAGGGTCAGCGCGCCGGAGCCGGCTTTCACCAGCAGGCAGTCCGCGTGGCCGTGGTAGCAGCCTTCAAATTTGATGATCTTGTCGCGGCCGGTAAACCCGCGCGCCAGACGGATCGCGCTCATGGTCGCTTCGGTGCCCGAGTTCACCATGCGCACCATGTCCATCGTCGGCACCAGTTCGGTCACCAGCGCCGCCATTTTGACTTCCATCTCGGTCGGCGCGCCGAAGCTCAGACCGCGCTGGGCCGCTTCAATCACCGCGTTGCGGATAGCCGGGTGGTTATGCCCCAGCACCATCGGACCCCAGGAACCGACATAATCGATATAGGCTTTGCCATCGACATCAAACAGGTACGCGCCGTCAGCGCGTTCAATAAACAGCGGCGTTCCACCTACGCCGGTAAAGGCGCGAACCGGCGAGTTCACGCCGCCTGGAATAAGCTCGCGGGCTGCACTGTAGAGGTTTTCTGACTTGCTCATGGCGTGGTTCCTGGTTCGTATAAAATGATTAAGCACACTATTCTAAGTGATCCGCGGAGGGTTATGAAATGTTTGCCCTAATAACGCCTAAACAATTGTTAAGGATTATTCAGAGGACGATGGCGCAGTCTCTGGTAAAATCCTTGCGGCAATTTGTATGACGATAAAAGAACCGGACATGAAATCAGACTCTCCTTCTTTTGAAGAACAACAGTTTACGCGTGCGCAGCGACGCATCAGCATTCGTCGATTGCTTAACCGCGATAAGACTCCGCTGGCTATTTTGCTGGCCGCCGCCGTGGTAGGCACCGTTGCGGGGCTGCTGGGCGTGGCGTTCGAAAGGGCGGTCAATAGCGTGCTCAACTGGCGTATCGGCACCATTGCCGGGTATGCGGATCGCGAGTGGCTGGTCTGGGTATGGGCGTTTGGCCTGTCGGCACTGCTGGCGATGGTGGGGTATTTTCTGGTGCGCAAATTCGCGCCGGAGGCGGGCGGATCCGGTATCCCGGAAATTGAGGGGGCGCTCGAAGAGATGCGCCCGGTGCGCTGGTGGCGCGTGATCCCGGTAAAATTCATCGGCGGCATGGGCACGCTCGGGGCGGGCATGGTACTCGGCAGGGAAGGGCCGACGGTGCAGCTCGGGGGTAACGTCGGGCGCATGATCGGCGATCTGTTCCGCATGCGCAGCGCCGAGGCGCGTCATACGCTTCTGGCAACCGGTGCGGCGGCGGGGCTTTCCGCGGCGTTTAATGCGCCGCTGGCGGGCATCCTGTTTATTATTGAGGAGATGCGCGCCCAGTTTCGCTATAACCTGATTTCGATTAAAGCGGTGTTCACCGGCGTAATCATGTCGAGCATTGTCTTTCGGATTTTCAATGGCGAAGGAGCCGTCATTGAAGTCGGTAAGCTGACCAATGCGCCGGTCAATACCCTGTGGCTTTACCTGGTGCTCGGGATGATTTTTGGCGTCGTCGGCCCGCTTTTCAACACGCTTATTTTGCGCGCGCAGGATATGTTCCAGCGCATTCACGGCGGCAATACGACCAAATGGGTGCTGGTGGGCGGACTGCTGGGTGGGGCCTGCGGCATCCTTGGGTTTATCGAGCCGAATGCGGTTGGCGGCGGGTTCGGGCTGATCCCCATCGCGGTGGCGGGCAATTTCAGCGTTGGGCTGCTGCTGTTTATGTTTATCTCGCGCGTTATTACCACGGTGCTGTGCTTTTCCTCCGGCGCGCCTGGCGGCATTTTCGCCCCCATGCTGGCGCTTGGCACGCTGTTGGGTACCGCGTTTGGCATGGCGGCGGCTTCGGGTTTTCCGGCGTATCATCTTGAGGCAGGGACCTTTGCGGTGGCGGGAATGGGGGCGCTGCTGGCGGCCTCGCTTCGTGCCCCGTTGACCGGGATCGTGCTGGTTCTTGAGATGACCGACAATTATCAGCTCATTTTGCCAATGATCATTACCTGCCTCGGCGCGACACTATTAGCCCAATTCCTCGGTGGAAAACCGCTATACTCCACCATTCTTGCCCGTACCCTGGCGAAACAGGAGGCTGAACAGGCCTCGACGCAGAATACTTGAATGAATTACCAGGGTATTAGATAATGAACAAAAGAATTGGGTGATTTTTACCCAATCGCAGTAAGCAGTATTCATGGGAGCATAAGATGAGTGATGACGTAGCGCTGCCGCTGCAATTTACCGAAGCAGCAGCCAACAAAGTGAAAACCCTGATTGCCGACGAAGACAATCCGGATCTGAAACTGCGTGTCTATATTACGGGCGGCGGCTGTAGCGGCTTCCAGTACGGTTTTACCTTTGACGACCAGGTGAACGATGGTGATATGACTATCGAGAAGCAGGGCGTCGCGCTGGTGGTTGACCCGATGAGCCTGCAATATCTGGTGGGCGGTGCGGTTGACTACACCGAAGGTCTGGAAGGTTCGCGTTTTGTGGTGACCAACCCAAATGCGACTAGCACCTGTGGGTGTGGTTCTTCGTTCAGCATCTAAAGCTGAATGCACATACAGGCCCGGTTAGCGTAGCGCCACCGGGCTTATCAACGACAGTTATCTGGCATTTTCATCCAGCGCAAACGTCGGCAGTTTCAGGTGCCAGCGTATCGCCGCTAAACGTATCACCAGCGTCACCACCATCCCCAGCATCGCCGCATTCTCCAGCGGAACGGCAAAAGTGTAATACGCCGTCGCATGAACGATCCCGCCGATAATACAGGCCGTTGCGTAGATTTCCGTTCGCAGGATCATTGGGACTTCACGCGCCAGAATATCGCGAATGATGCCGCCGCCTACGCCGGTTAACACCCCCATACAGATCGCCACCATCGGGCCGGTTCCGGCAAGAAATGCTTTGTTTACGCCGATGCCCACAAACACGGCCAGGCCGACGGCATCCAGCACCGGAAGCACCCATTTGGGTAGCCTGCGGGGCTGTCGCACCAGAACGATGGTTAACAGGCAGGTGACCATCGCCACCACCATATCGGTTGGGTCTTTGACCCAAAATACCGGACCGTTGGCCAGCGCCATGTCGCGGATCGTCCCACCGCCAACCGCCGTGACCACGCCCAGGACTAATACGCCAAACGGATCCATGCGCAGTTTCCCGGCGAGTAACACGCCGGAGATAGCAAAAACGGCTGTGCCAAGTATATCCAGCCAATACACGAGCATCCTGAAATCCTCGAAAGGGGGCCTGTAACGATGTTAATGACTCTCTGCCAGCGCGGCACAGAGTTGTTTTGCGGCGAGGATAATACGCGGGCTGGCGCGTTCAAACCAGTCGCTGTTTAGGGCGATTACCGGAATTTTGAGCTGGCGTTGCCAGAATTGTTCTATTTTAGGAATCTCACTCGCATTTCCGACCACCACAATTGCCTGCGGCTGCCGGGCAAGTACCTGTTCCCGACTGACCTGCGGCCACGGCACGCGGCTTGCGGCAAAGATATTTTCGCCACCGCAGAGTTCAAGCACCTGGTTCTGGATGGAGCCTTTGCCGGTGGTGAACAGCGGCTGGCTGCCAAACTGCAGGAAGACCCGTTTTTTGGCGGGAGTATCGTATCTGGCTTTCAGCGCCGCATAGTCGCTGAGCATCTGCTGTGCAGCCTGTTCGGCTTTTTTCGGCGTAGGGCTAAAAGGGGCGAGGGCGCGCAGCGCCTGGGCAACTTGCTCGACGCTCACCGCATCTACCCACATCACCTTGATCCCAAGCGACGCAAGCTGGTTAACCTGACGTTCGGCATTGCCGCCGCGCCAGGCCAGCACCAGATCCGGCTTTAGCGCCACAATGCGCTCCAGATTCATTCCCTGCCAGGTGGCGACCTGTTCGATGCCCGCGGCCTGCGCCGGGTAGTCTGAAAAGCTGCTGACGCCGACTGGGACGATCCCGGCTGCGAAGGCCAGTTCGGTATTTGCCGGCGAGAGGGTAATGACGCGCGGCGCAGCGAACAGCCAGGCCGGGGCGAGCAGAAGCAGGGCGCTCAGCGCCCTTACGATCCCTTTACCCACGAGCCAGTTTCTGCACCAGGGTTTCCACCATCACGGTGGACTGTTTTGCCGCAACGGCCAGGAACTCGTCGAAGCTCAGGTGCGATTGCTGGTCGGCCACGTCAGAGATGGCGCGAACCACCACGAACGGCACGCTGAAGTTATGGCAAACGTGGGCGATAGCGGTGGCTTCCATCTCAACGGCCACGGCCTGCGGGAAGTTATGGCGAATTTTCGCCAGGCCTACAGAACCGTTGATAAAGGCATCACCGCTGACGATCAGCCCGCGAACCGCGTTGAGGTTCAGCTCAGCAATGCAGTTTTCCGCGGCGGCAACCAGTTTATCGTCGGCTTTAAAGCCTGCCGGGCAGCCCGGAAGCTGGCCGTACTCGTAGCCAAAGGCCGTCACGTCCGCATCGTGATAACGCGCTTCGTCAGACACGACGATATCACCCACTTTCAGCGTCGGTGCCAGACCGCCCGCAGAACCGGTATTAATGATGAGGTCCGGTTTGCAGCGTTCGAGCAGCAGCGTGGCGCCCAGCGCCGCAGCCACTTTACCGATGCCTGATTTCAGCAGAGCAACGTCAACGCCGTTCAGCTGGCCGGTATAGATCTCACAGCCACCCAGCGAAAGGGTCTGACGGTTCTCGATTTTGTCACGCAGCAGCGTAACTTCTTCTTCCATTGCACCAATAATGCCGATTTTCATAGATTTACTCGCGATGTGCCTTGTTAAGGGGCATAGTCTATCATGCGGTTAAGAGGAAACGCATTCTCACGCGGGGGAGCACATGTCACCAATCGATTTTCGAACCAAAATTAACTGGCACCGTCGTTTCCGTTCGCCGCAGGGCGAAAAGAGCGAACATGAGATTTTGCGCATCTTCGAAAGCGACCGTGGGCGCATCATTAACTCTCCGGCGATCCGCCGTCTGCAGCAAAAAACGCAGGTGTTCCCGCTGGAACGTAACGCGGCGGTGCGCACGCGCCTGACGCACTCTATGGAAGTTCAGCAGGTGGGGCGTTACATCGCCAAAGAGATTCTGAGCCGCCTCAAAGAGCAGCGACTGCTGGAGACCTATCACCTTGACGAGCTGACCGGGCCTTTCGAAAGCATCGTCGAGATGGCCTGCCTGATGCACGATATCGGCAATCCGCCGTTTGGTCATTTCGGCGAGGCGGCCATCAATGACTGGTTTAAACAGCGACTTTTCCCCACGGACGCGAGCAGCCAGCCGCTCAGCGACGACCGCTGCGTGGTGCGGGATTTACGCCTGCGTGAAGGGGAAGAGGGGCTAAACGATCTGCGGCGCAAGGTGCGTCAGGATCTGTGTCATTTCGAAGGGAATGCTCAGGGCATTCGTCTGGTGCACACCCTGATGCGCATGAACCTGACGTGGGCACAGGTGGGCTGCATCCTCAAATATACACGGCCAGCCTGGTGGATGGGGGAAACGCCCGCGAGCCACAGCTATCTGATGAAGAAACCGGGTTATTATTTATCCGAAGAAGAGTATATAGCGCGGCTGCGTAATGCGTTGTCATTGACCCCGAACGGGCGCTTTCCATTGACGTGGATTATGGAGGCTGCCGACGACATCTCCTATTGTGTGGCCGACCTCGAAGACGCCGTAGAGAAAAGAATATTTAGCGTCGAAGAACTTTATCAGCATCTTTATGACGCCTGGGGTAAACATGAAAAAGGGTCTTTGTTTGCGCAGGTCGTAGAAAATGCCTGGGAGAAATCGCGCGCGAATACGCTGAGCCGCAGCACGGAAGATCAGTTCTTTATGTATTTGCGGGTCAATACATTAAATAAACTGGTGCCGTATGCCGCCTCGCGTTTTATTGATAACCTGCCGATGGTCTACAGCGGCGAATTTAATCACGCGTTGCTGGAAGATGACAGCAGCTATAGCCAACTGCTTGAGCTCTATAAAAATGTCGCGGTGCGCCACGTTTTCAGCCATCCGGATGTGGAGCAACTGGAGCTGCAGGGGTACCGGGTGATCAGCGGTTTGCTCGACATTTATCAACCCCTGCTGCAATTATCCGTCGATGAATTTAGCGAGCTGGTAGAAAACGAGCGCGTGCGGCGAATTCCGATTGAATCCCGGCTGTATCAAAAACTGTCGACCCGCCATCGTCTGGCCTATGTCGAAGCCATCAGTAAACTGGACCGGAACGCTGCTCAATGGCCGGTGATGGAATATTATTATCGCTGCCGCCTTATTCAGGACTATATCAGCGGCATGACAGATTTGTATGCCTGGGATGAATACCGCAAGCTGATGGCGGTTGAATAAGCCCGGAGTTTTGTAAAGACGACCAATAAATTTTTACTTTTTCCATAAACTTAATCCCGGAACTAAGCGGTATAAAACGAATCTGAGTTACACAGCAATTTTGCGTTATCTGTAAATTGAGATTGAGAAACATGAAAAAAACCACGTTAGCAATGAGTGCACTGGCTCTGAGTTTAGGTTTAGCGCTGTCTCCTCTGTCTGCTACTGCAGCCGAGACCGCGTCTTCGGCAGCAACCGCGCAGCAGATGCCAAGCCTGGCACCGATGCTCGAGAAGGTGATGCCATCGGTGGTGAGTATCAACGTTGAGGGCAGCACCACCGTCAATACGCCGCGCATGCCGCGTAACTTCCAGCAGTTCTTTGGTGATAACTCACCGTTCTGCCAGGACGGTTCGCCATTCCAGAGCTCCCCATTCTGTCAGGGCGGTGGCCCAGGGGATGACGGTCAGGGCGGTGGCGGCCAGCAGCAGAAATTCATGGCGCTCGGTTCGGGCGTTATTATTGACGCCGCGAAAGGCTATGTCGTGACCAACAACCACGTTGTTGATAACGCCAGCACCATCAAAGTGCAGCTGAGCGATGGCCGTAAGTTCGACGCCAAAGTCGTCGGCAAAGATCCGCGCTCGGATATCGCGCTGATCCAGATTCAGGATCCGAAAAACCTGACGGCGATTAAGCTTGCTGACTCTGATGCCCTGCGCGTCGGTGACTACACGGTCGCTATCGGTAACCCGTTTGGTCTGGGTGAAACCGTGACCTCCGGTATCGTTTCTGCGCTGGGCCGTAGCGGCCTTAACGCGGAAAACTACGAAAACTTCATTCAGACGGATGCGGCCATCAACCGCGGTAACTCCGGCGGTGCGCTGGTGAACCTGAACGGCGAGCTGATTGGTATCAACACCGCGATCCTCGCCCCGGACGGCGGCAACATCGGGATCGGCTTTGCTATCCCAAGCAATATGGTGAAAAACCTGACCGCGCAGATGGTGCAGTATGGCCAGGTGAAACGCGGTGAGCTGGGGATTATGGGCACCGAGCTGAACTCCGAACTGGCGAAAGCCATGAAAGTTGACGCTCAGCGCGGCGCATTCGTAAGCCAGGTCATGGCGAACTCGTCTGCGGCGAAAGCGGGCATCAAAGCGGGTGATGTGATCACTTCCCTGAACGGTAAGCCGATCAGCAGCTTTGCCGCTCTGCGCGCCGAAGTGGGTTCCATGCCTATCGGCAGCAAAGTGACCCTTGGCCTGCTGCGTGACGGCAAGCCGGTTAACGTGAGCCTGGAGCTGCAGCAGAGCAGCCAGAATCAGGTAGATTCCAGCACCATCTTCAGCGGTATCGAAGGGGCTGAGATGAGCAACAAAGGCCAGGATAAAGGCGTGGTGGTGAATAACGTGAAGGCGAATTCACCGGCTGCCCGTATCGGCCTGAAAAAAGGCGATGTCATCATGGGTGCTAACCAGCAGCCGGTGAAAAACATTGCTGAACTGCGCAAAATTCTCGACAGCAAACCTTCCGTGCTGGCGCTGAATATTCAGCGTGGTGATACCTCTATCTATCTGCTGATGCAGTAATTCCCTCAAGCCCCTGCACACTGCGTGCAGGGGCTTTTCGCTTTTCTGTGACCCTTTCCACAAGTCCATACTTCTCTCCCTGAGTTTGTGCATCTGCACAATGCAGCGCTGTCGGTACTCCCCTATGCTTGGGCTCTGCTCACAGGAGGGTTACATGGCTGGCTGGCATCTCGATACCAAAATGGCGCAGGATATCGTGGCGCGCACCATGCGCATCATTGATACCAATATCAACGTAATGGATGCCCGCGGGCGCATTATTGGCAGCGGCGACCGTGAGCGAATTGGTGAATTGCACGAAGGGGCGCTGCTGGTGCTCTCCCAGGGCCGCGTGGTGGATATCGACGATGCGGTGGCGAAACACCTGCACGGCGTGCGCCAGGGGATCAACCTGCCGCTGCGTCTTGAAGGTGAAATCGTTGGCGTGATCGGCTTGACCGGCGAACCTGAATCGCTGCGTAAATACGGCGAACTGGTGTGCATGACCGCCGAGATGATGCTGGAGCAGTCGCGCCTGATGCACCTGCTGGCGCAGGACAGCCGCCTGCGTGAAGAGCTGGTCATGAACCTGATTCAGGCGGAGGAGCACACCCCGGCGCTGAGCGAGTGGGCACAGCGGCTGGGTATCGATCTTAATCAGCCGCGCGTGGTAGCCGTTATTGAAGTGGACAGCGGCCAGCTTGGCGTGGACAGCGCGATGGCGGAGCTGCAACAGCTGCAAAATGCTCTGGCGACGCCGGAGCGCAATAACCTGGTGGCGATCGTCTCCCTGACCGAAATGGTGGTGCTGAAGCCCGCGCTGAACGCGTTTGGCCGCTGGGATGCGGAAGACCACCGCCGTCGCGTGGATCAGCTGATTGCGCGCATGAAAGAGAACGGTCAGCTGCGTTTTCGCGTGGCGTTGGGAAATTACTTCACCGGACCAGGAAGCATTGCCCGATCGTGGCGCACCGCGCGTACCACCATGATGGTGGGGAAGCAGCGTATGCCGGAGAGCCGGAGCTATTTCTATCAGGATCTGATGCTGCCGGTGCTGCTCGACAGCCTGCGCGGCGGCTGGCAGGCCAACGAGCTGGCGCGCCCGCTGGTGCGTCTGAAAGCGATGGATAATAACGGCCTGCTGCGCCGGACGTTGCAGGCGTGGTTCCGCCATAACGTGCAGCCCCTGGCGACGTCAAAAGCGCTGTTTATTCATCGTAATACGCTGGAGTATCGGCTTAATCGAATTTCGGAGCTGACGGGGTTGGATCTGGGGAATTTCGACGACCGGCTGCTGCTGTACGTGGCGCTTCAGCTGGATGAGCAGAGATAATGCTGTGCGCGGTTTTCACCCTCTCCCTGTGGGAGAGGGCCGGGGTGAGGGCATCGGGCCGCACCGTTACTTATTGCGCGTAAGCTTCTCAAGATCCGCTTCAATCTCGCTGATCTTATGGGTGACAACGCTTTCCAGATGACGGAGGTCATCCAGGATCTTACGTTTGAGATCGACTTCAGTACGATCGCGCTGGCAGATCTGATCAAGTTCATCGATCACGTAGCGCAGGTTAGGGCTGATTTCCTGAACTTCTTTGTACCCCTGGCCGATCCCGTCGGCTACAACGGTCTTACGCTGGCGCGGGTATTTAAACTTCACGCTTTTGGCGAAAAACTCTCCTTTGTCCTTGTGAAAATAGATTTTCAAAATATCGTTGTTGGCTTCCTGGCGAAGGCTGTAACGATCAATTTCATCAGGATTGGTAATGCCCAGACTTTTCAGATTGTCGTACATAGCGGTACCCTTTATCTCAACATAACCTTTGAATAATTAACGAAAAAATCCCTTTTTGCCACTCTCCGATTCAAAATTCGCGGAGTCGATCCTGATTGCTTCCCGACTGCACGTAAAAGAGCAGGCCAGAAACGGGCGCATCTTTGAAAATCCATACTCAGTATTCGCCTGCCTGCGCTCAGGGAGGGAACAGTAATCTAACTCGTTTATTGTAGTTTTTGGCTACCTCGTCAAGAGGAAATCAATATGAGAGTGAAATTGCTACCGTAGCCGCCATCAGAAATTGTCGGTAAATAAGCAGTCGCAATGAAAAAAGGTGTTCAGGGGATCGGTGGCTATCAGGGCCCGGCAGGGGGTTGGGGCGCGGTAAAAGCCGTCGCGGCGTCGGTGTTTTCACAGCGTGCCGTGGCCCGCGATATTATCGCCATGTTTAAGATGAACCAGGTCTCGGGCTTTGATTGTCCGGGGTGCGCATGGCCTGACCTAGGCCATCGGGCATCCATGGAGTTGTGTGAAAACGGTGTGAAGGCCGTTTCCTGGGAGACCACCAGCAAGAAAGCCTCGCCTGCGTTTTTTAGCCGCCATCCGGTTTCTGCCCTCTGGCATTACAGCGACTATGAGCTGGAAAACGTGGGGCGTCTGACCCATCCCATGAAGTATGACGCCGCGACGGACTGCTGGCAGGCGGTGGAGTGGGACGTGGCGTTCCGGGAAATCGGCGAGCGCCTTCGCAGCTACGCTTCCCCGGAACAGGTAGAGTTTTATACCTCCGGGCGTACCTCTAACGAGGCGGCGTTCCTGTACCAGCTTTTTGCGCGCGAATACGGCAGCACTAACTTCCCGGATTGTTCCAACATGTGCCACGGCCCCACCAGCGCAGGCCTGACGCGCTCGATTGGCCTGGGAAAAGGGACGGTGGAACTGGACGACTTTGAGCACTGCGATCTGGTGATCTGCATCGGGCACAACCCCGGGACCAACCATCCGAGAATGCTGACTACCCTGCGGGAGGTGGCTAAACGCGGCGCCAAAATTATCTCGATTAATCCGCTGACTGAGCGGGGGCTTGAGCGTTTCAGTTTCCCGCAAAGCCCGAAAGAGATGCTTACCGGGCAGGCAACGACGCTGAGCCATCGTTATTACCAGGTCAAAATGGGCGGCGATGCGGCGCTGCTTAAAGGGATGATGAAAGCCCTCATTGAGAGGGATGAAGCCCGGGCGTTGCTTAACCAGTCGCTCTGCCTTGACCATGCGTTTATCGCAGAACATACCGACGGCTATCCGGCGCTGTATCAGGATTTGCGCCAGTGCAAATGGGCTGAGCTGGAGCAGGCAAGCGGGCTGACGCGCAGCCAGATGGAAGACCTGGCGGAAAGCTACAACAAGTCGCGCGCGACGATCGTCTGCTACGGGCTTGGGATCACCCAGCATAAAAACGGCACGGAAAACGTCCAGCAGCTCGTTAACCTTTTGCTGCTCAAGGGCAACATAGGTAAACCCGGCGCGGGGATCTGCCCGCTGCGTGGTCACTCTAACGTGCAGGGTGACCGGTCGGTCGGGATCAACGAAGCCGCGCCGGAAGCGTTCCTGCAGCGCCTGGAAGAGCATTTTTCCATTCAGGTTTCGCGTAAGCACGGACGTTCCAGCGTGGAGAGTATCCGGGCGATCGAGCGTGGTGATGCCAAAGCGCTTATCTGCATGGGCGGCAACCTGGCGGTGGCCATGCCGGAACCACAGCGCACCTTTGCGGCAATGAAAAAGCTGGATATGCAGGTCCACATAGCCACAAAGCTTAACCGCTCGCACCTGCTGCTGGCGAAGCATAACTACCTGTTACCTGCGCTGGGCAGAACCGAGCGTGATATGCAGGCGACGGGCATCCAGTCCGTGACCGTCGAAGATTCTATGTCGATGGTCCATGCTTCATGCGGCGGATTAAAGCCAGCCTCGCGCGCGTTAAAGTCAGAGCCTGCTATCGTCGCCGGAATGGCACGCGCCACGCTGCCGAACTCCCCGGTGAACTGGGAGGCGATGTGCGGGAACTATGCGCTGATCCGCGAGGCCATTGAGGCCGTTATCCCGGCGTTTGCCGATTACAACGCGCGTATTGCCCGGCCCGGCGGTTTTCGTATGGACACGCCAGCGTCACGTCGGGAGTGGCACACGCTGAATGGCAAAGCAAACTTTGTTGTCGGGCGTCATGTCTGTGCTGAGCATCCGCATCGGCCTGACGATACGCTGATCCTGGCGACGCTGCGCAGCCACGATCAGTACAACACCACGATATACGGGCTGAACGATAGGTATCGCGGGATCAGCGGTCGCCGTGATGTCGTCTTCCTGAGCAAGGTCGAAGCTACGGCGCGCGGGCTGGTGGAGGGCGATGTCGTCAACGTTCAGGCGCTAAATGAAGAGGGTATGCCAGCAGAAGGGCGCGAAATGCGGGGGCTGACGGTGGTGATCTACAACATGGCAGCCGGATCGATAGGGGCGTATCTGCCGGAGGCGAATGTCCTGCTGTCGCTGGAGGCGGTCGATAAGGAAAGCCTGACGCCAGCCTACAAAAGCGTGCCGGTCGTTATCGCGAAAGCCTAGTAAAACAAAACCCGCCAGAAGGCGGGTTTTTTACGTCTGGCGTATTGTCGAACGGATTAATCGATGGTGCGCAGCAGTTCGTTGATGCCCACTTTACCGCGCGTTTTCGCGTCCACTTTCTTCACGATAACCGCACAGTACAGGCTGTATTTGCCATCTTTTGACGGCAGGTTGCCGGAAACCACCACGGAGCCAGCCGGTACGCGGCCATAATGTACTTCGCCGGTTTCACGATCGTAAATACGGGTGCTCTGACCGATGTACACGCCCATGGAGATCACGGAGCCTTCTTCAACGATCACGCCTTCAACCACTTCAGAGCGTGCGCCGATGAAGCAGTTGTCTTCGATGATGGTTGGGTTAGCCTGCAGCGGCTCCAGAACGCCACCGATGCCGACTCCGCCGGAGAGGTGAACGTTTTTACCGATCTGCGCGCAAGAACCCACGGTCGCCCAGGTGTCCACCATGGTGCCTTCGTCAACGTAAGCACCGATGTTCACGTAGGAGGGCATCAGCACGGTATTGCGTGCGATGAACGCGCCCTGACGCACGGCCGCAGGTGGCACCACGCGGAAACCTTCTTTCTGGAAACGCGCTTCGTCGTAGTCCGCGAATTTCATGGGTACTTTGTCGAAGTAGCGGCTTTCTGCTCCGTCGATAACCTGGTTATCGTTGATACGGAAAGAGAGCAGCACGGCCTTCTTCAGCCATTGATGAGTCACCCACTGACCGTCAATTTTCTCTGCGACACGCAGTGCGCCGGAATCCAGCAGAGAAATCACCTGGCTTACGGCTTCACGGGTAACGGTATCCACATTTGCCGGAGTGATCTCGGCGCGACGCTCAAAGGCGGACTCAATAACGTTCTGTAACTGCTGCATTGTTTACTCTTTCCATTTCACTAAAAAACACGTCACCCTTTATCGTTTGGATTGAGGGCCGCTGTCAACCGTTGTTGTACTTCAAGTTGCAGCTCATTATTAAGGGCACGCCGGTCGGCGGTGGCGATTATAAATAAATCTTCTACTCGCTCGCCAATGGTTGTAATTCGGGCGCCATGAAGCGAAATTCCCAGATCGGCAAAAACCTGGCCGACCCGGGCGAGCAGCCCTGGCTGATCGAGCGCAATGAGTTCGAGGAACGATTTACGGTCGGTATGGGTCGGCAGGAAATTGACCTCGGTATCGACGTTAAAAGGTCGCAGTTTGGCCGGTTGCCTGCGGGGCTGCGGCGGCTGCCAGCTGCGCTGGGTGATCGCCTGTTCCAGCCCAAAGCGTATCGCTTCATGCCTGTCCGACGACAGCGGGCTGCCGTCCGGCTCCAGTACGATAAAGGTATCCATCGCCATGCCGTCGCGGGTGGTGAAAATCTGTGCGTCGTGAACGCTCAGGTTTCGCCTGTCCAGTTCGGCGCAAACGGCGGCAAACAGATATGGCCGGTCAGGGCTCCAGATGAAGATCTCCGTCCCGCCGCGCGTTGCCTGCGGGCTAAGCAGGATCATCGGCTCTGACAAATTATGTTTAAGCAGGTGCCGCGCATGCCAGGCGAGCTGGTTTGGGCTGTGGCGCACAAAGTAGTTGGCGCGACAGCGCGCCCAAATCTGATGCAGCGCCTCTTCGTTAATATTTTCCATACGCAGCAACGCCAGCGCCTGAACCTGATGATGGCGCACGCGCTCGCGCATGTCCGGCGTGTTTTGCATCCCGCGGCGCAGCTGTTTTTCCGTGGCGAAATAGAGCTCGCGCAGCAGGCTCTGTTTCCAGCTGTTCCACAGCGTTTCGTTGGTGGCGCAGATATCAGCCACGGTCAGGCACACCAGATAGCGCAGCCTGTTCTCCGTCTGGACCGCTTCGGCGAACTGCTTAATGACTTCAGGATCCTGAATGTCACGACGCTGAGCGGTAACGGACATCAGCAGATGATGACGCACCAGCCAGGCGACGAGCTGCGTCTCGCGGGAGTTCAGCCCGTGCAGCTCGGCAAATTTGAGAATGTCCTGTGCGCCCAGCACCGAGTGATCGCCTCCGCGCCCTTTGGCGATGTCGTGGAACAGCGCGGCGATGAGGATCAGTTCCGGATGCGCCAGACGCGGCCACAGCTCGACGCACAGCGGATGGCGGGAGCGTGTCTCTTCCTGGGCAAAGCTCTCAAGCTTAAGCATCACGCGGATGGTGTGTTCATCCACCGTGTAGGCGTGGAACAGATCGAACTGCATCTGGCCGACGATATGCGACCACTGCGGCATATAGGCCCACAGCACGCTGTGACGGTGCATGGGCAGCAGGCCGCGGCTGACGGCCCCCGGGTGGCGCAGCATGCTCAGGAACAGGGCGCGTGCTTCCGGGATGTAACACAGCGGCTGGCGCAGGTGACGACGCGCATGGCGCAGGTGGCGCAGGGTCGTGGAGTAGATGCCGGTAATCGTGCTGTTGCGAACCATGGTATAGAACATGCGCAGGATCGCTTCCGGTTCGCGCATAAACAGCGTTTCGTCACGCAGATCGATAAGCGTGCCGCGCAGCTGGAATTCATCATCGATCGGGCGCGGCTTTTCGTCAGCCGTCAGCGCCAGGATCGCTTCATCGAAAAGCTGGAGCAGCATCTGGTTCAGCTCGCTGACGCGGCGGGTGACGCGGAAGAAATCCTTCATCATCTGCTCAACCGGCTCGTTGCCTTCACCACGGTAGTTCAGGCGCTGGGCGACGCTGAGCTGGCGGTCGAACAGCAGGCGGTTATCGTAGCGGGTGAGTTCCAGGTGGAGCGCAAAACGGATGCGCCAGAGCAGGTGTAAACACTCGTTCAGTTCGTTGCGCTCGGCTTCAGTCAAAAAACCAAAACCGACCATCTCGTCCATCGAGGTGGCGCCAAAATGCCGGCGGGCGACCCACTGCAGCGTATGGATATCGCGCAGGCCGCCAGGGCTGCTTTTGACATCCGGCTCAAGATTGTAGCTGGTGCCGTGGTAGCGCTGGTGGCGCTGATTCTGCTCCTCGACCTTGGCCGCAAAGAATTTTTCCGAGGGCCAGAAGCCGTCGCTGAAGACGTGTTTTTGCAGTTCAAGGAACAGCGCAACGTCGCCAATCAGCAGGCGGGTTTCAATCAGGTTGGTCGCGACGGTGAGGTCCGATAGCCCTTCGAGCAGACACTCTTCCAGCGTGCGCACGCTGTGGCCCACTTCGAGCTTCACGTCCCACAGCAGGGTCAGCAGTTCACCCACTTTTTGAGCCTGGTCGTCCGGCAGCCTTTTGCGGCTTAAGATCAGTAAGTCGATATCCGAAAGCGGATGCAGTTCACCGCGGCCATAGCCCCCCACGGCAACCAGTGCCAGGTCGCCAATCTGCCCGAAGCCATAGTCGATCCACAGGCGCTGCAGAAGCTGGTCAATAAATTCGGTGCGCGCTTCGATCAGCTGCTCGGCAGAAATACCCGCGTCGAACGCGCTGCCCAGCCAGCGATGGAACACCTCCATGTGGGCTTTGATGTGGGCGCAGGTCAGTTCGTGCGGCGGCCAGACGCCCGGGTTATCAGGCTGGTCGGGGAGGGTGGGAAGGGCTGTGTTAGCATACTGTTCGGGTAAAAGATTACTCATCGTGCGCCACCCATAAGAAAAAACTATCGCCATTAAAAAAGCCGGCAATCGCCGGCTTTTCATCACTCAATATTCGTCAGTATCGCCGGGATGGTGTCATCCTTGCGCAACGTCATAATTTCGCAGCCGTTGTCTGTTACCACAATAGTATGCTCGTACTGTGCAGACAAGCTTCTGTCTTTGGTTTTCACCGTCCAGCCGTCTTTCATGGTGCGGATGCGGTAATCGCCTGCGTTGACCATCGGCTCAATGGTGAAGGTCATGCCTTTTTGCAGTACCACGCCGCCGTCATCCGCATCGTAGTGCAGCACCTGTGGCTCTTCGTGGAAGACGCGACCAATGCCGTGACCACAGTATTCGCGAACCACGGAGAAACCTTCCGCTTCAACGAATTTCTGAATGGCCGCGCCAAGCGTGCGCAGGCGAATGCCCGGCTTGACCATCTTCAGCGCCAGGTAGAGGCTCTCTTGCGTCACTTTGCACAGACGCTCGCCAAGAATGGTTGGCTTGCCGACAATAAACATCTTCGAGGTATCGCCGTGGTATTCGTCTTTAATGACGGTCACGTCGATGTTGACGATGTCGCCATCTTTCAGCAGTTTTTCGTCATCCGGGATACCGTGGCACACCACTTCATTAATAGAGATGCAGACGGATTTCGGGAAACCGTGGTAGCCGAGGCAGGCGGAGACCGCGTGCTGCTCATTCACGATGTAATCATTACAGATGCGGTCCAGTTCGCCCGTGCTCACGCCCGGTTTGACGAACGGCTCGATCATTTCAAGCACTTCCGCGGCCAGACGACCGGCGACGCGCATCTTTTCAATTTCTTCAGGGGTCTTAATAGAGATAGCCATGTAATCTGTCCATCGGTGTCGATTTTTTCGACAATACTAGTCTGAGTAGGGTCAATGGTATCAGCCCGGCGCGTCCCGTGCCAAATTGAGAATCATTAACAGCACACTCAGCCAACAACTGTTGGTTTCTGGTCGTGTTTTGTGGTATAAAGCGCGCCGGACTTCCGATCCATTTCAGATACACAGTCTGGACGGAAGCGATAATCTCACTATGTGTAACAACACACACGTATCGGCACATATTCCGGGGTGCCCTTCGGGGTCGGTAATATGGGATACGTGGAGGCATAACCCCAACTTTTACTATAGAGGTTTTAAACATGGCAACTGTTTCCATGCGCGACATGCTCAAGGCTGGTGTTCACTTTGGTCACCAGACCCGTTACTGGAACCCGAAAATGAAGCCTTTCATCTTCGGCGCACGTAACAAAGTTCACATCATCAACCTTGAGAAAACTGTACCAATGTTCAACGAAGCCCTGGCTGAGCTGAGCAAGATCTCTTCCCGTAAAGGTAAGATTCTGATGGTTGGTACTAAACGCGCTGCAAGCGAAGCTGTGAAAGAAGCTGCTAACAGCTGCGATCAGTTCTTCGTGAACCATCGCTGGTTGGGCGGCATGCTGACCAACTGGAAAACCGTTCGTCAGTCAATCAAACGCCTGAAAGATCTGGAAACTCAGTCTCAGGACGGTACTTTCGACAAGCTGACCAAGAAAGAAGCGCTGATGCGTACTCGTGAACTGGACAAGCTGGAAAACAGCCTGGGCGGTATCAAAGATATGGGCGGCCTGCCAGACGCGCTGTTCGTTATCGATGCAGACCACGAGCACATCGCAATCAAAGAAGCTAACAACCTGGGTATCCCGGTATTTGCTATCGTTGATACCAACTCCGATCCGGACGGTGTTGACTTCGTTATCCCGGGTAACGACGATGCAATCCGTGCTATCAGCCTGTACCTGGGCGCTGTAGCTGCTACCGTTCGTGAAGGCCGTTCTCAGGATCTGGCTACTCAGGCGGAAGAAAGCTTCGTAGAAGCTGAATAATAAGGTTTTACCCCTTATTAGTACCGTGTATGAATAGGGGCCAATTCTCGGCCCCTTTTTTCAATTTATACTGTTTGGCTTCTGGCCGGGCAGTTCACATCTCCCGAGGATTTAAGAATGGCTGAAATTACCGCATCCCTGGTAAAAGAGCTGCGTGAGCGTACTGGCGCAGGCATGATGGATTGCAAAAAAGCGCTGACCGAAGCGAACGGCGACATCGAGCTGGCAATCGAAAACATGCGTAAATCCGGTGCGATCAAAGCAGCTAAAAAAGCAGGCAACGTGGCTGCTGACGGCGTGATCATCACCAAAATCGACGGCACCTACGGCATCATTCTGGAAGTTAACTGCCAGACTGACTTCGTTGCTAAAGATGGCGGTTTCCAGGCATTTGCGAACAAAGTACTGGACGCAGCTGTTGCGGGCAAAATCACCGACGTTGAAGTGCTGAAAGCACAGTTCGAAGAAGAGCGTGTTGCGCTGGTTGCTAAAATCGGTGAGAACATCAACATCCGTCGCGTATCTTCCCTGGAAGGCGACGTGCTGGGTTCTTACCAGCACGGTGCACGTATCGGTGTTCTGGTTGCGGCTAAAGGCGCTGACGAAGAGCTGGTTAAACAGCTGGCAATGCACATCGCTGCAAGCAAACCAGAATTCGTTAAGCCAGAAGACGTGTCTGCTGAAGTGGTAGAGAAAGAGTACCAGGTTCAGCTGGACATCGCGATGCAGTCTGGTAAGCCAAAAGAAATCGCAGAGAAAATGGTTGAAGGCCGCA